>Ga0302320_10000832_pt1 | contig 73137 bp, 69 predicted proteins | sample Bog_T0_3_FD_202130 | JGI IMG/M metagenome (GOLD analysis project Ga0302320, IMG submission 202130) | Peat permafrost microbial communities from Stordalen Mire near Abisko, Sweden - Bog_T0_3 | ecosystem: Environmental > Terrestrial > Soil > Wetlands > Peat | place: Sweden: Abisko, Stordalen Mire... | reverse complement strand
AATCTAGAAATCACGTGGTTTAGGCAGAGCTTTTCGTAATTCGTAATTCGCAACGGTGGCGCGAACCTCGGCCCAGATCTTCACTATATATGGTAGCTAACTGACACATCTACATAAGCGTCTCACGTCCCTGGACAGGCGGCTGGTGAACAGCTTGCTGTTGTCGTACAGATTGGGGTATTTCACCGGACCGACGCGGGTCAGGTAATCCCATACCTCGGCGGCGGTGACGCGCGAGCCGTCGCGGAATTCGATGTCCCCCGTCTGGATGAATTCCTCGCGGATGTCCTCCGGGTAGCGAAAATAGTCCGGCTGGCTGCTGAAGCCGGGGTCGGCCCGCAAATACCTCGGTATCTCGTTCATGTCGCCACTCCTGTCGCGTCCATGCGGTTGATCATTCGGATTCAGGCGTTGACGGCGGTGCGGCGACGACCCTTGCAACGAAGCATCTTCATCGGATCAACGCTGCCGCAGTTCAGTGGCCGCAACCCGGCCCGTGCCGTCATGACCGATAAAACGCAGGTCAAGCCAAGTGCCTGGGTCAAAGTTGACGTTGGGTTTGATCTCCTTGAGTTCCTGCAGAATCCTGACGGCGTTCGCCGCGCCCTCGAGATCAACGCCGAAACTCAGATCCCATTCGGCGATCTGGTCCTGGTAATAGGTGCGGATAAGCTCTTTTCTCACCTTCACCCGGCTGGCGGTATAGTCGATCAGTTCGTCGAGGTGGTCCCTTGAGTATTCATACGCTTCCCGCGCCGCCAGGAAGTAGTTGCGGACCGTCTCCGGGTGGCTATTGATGAAGCCCTCGGTCGCATATACATAACTATGCTGGTAACGCCCAAAATAATCCTTTGCCCTGGCGATCAAATTGGCCCGGCCTTCATCAACCATCTTGAGCCGGGTCAGTCCGCTGGCAATCACCGCGTCGAACCGGCCCGAGGCCAGCAGCACTTCCGCGGCGGCGCCGCCGCTGGGCACCAACTGAACGTCGTTTTCGCCCAGGCCGCTCTCGTGCAGAATCTTGATGAGCGCCTGATGGCCGCCGGCCCCCAGCGTTCCGGAGGCGATGACCTTCCCCCGCAGGTCCTCGACCGATTCGATGCCCTTGCGGGCCACCAGGTCGAAAGGGCTGGTCTTCACCGGCGGCGAACCGACGATCTTGATGCGTATCCCGGACGCGATGCCGATCAGGATCGGTGTGCCGTATTCCCCCATGTCCACCTGGCCGCTGGCGGCAGCCAAAGTCGCCATGGGGTAGCCGCCGACGAAATGGATTACCTGGACATCAACCCCGTGTCTGGCGAAGATTCCCTTGTCGATGGCCAGATCGAGCGGTCCGTTGCCGGTCGCCCCGCCCACCAGTCGAACCGGAACCAGCTTCGCCGCCGGCGCGGCGCCCTGTCCGGCCGGCACATTCACGGCCTGGGCCGGCAAGGACTGGGCTGAACAGACCGCCGGCGCCAACGCCAGCACGCCGATACCCAGTGCCCCGGCGAGCCGCGCCGGCAGGGTGGAGGGCATCGCTATGACACCATGCCGCGGCTCAAGTTCAACGGGTTCTGTGCCGGCTCATTGCTGGCGCCTAACATATTATTTTGGACGACGGCGCCGGGAACGCCGAACTGGCCTCTGATCGCCGCGCGGGATCGCATGGAAGCCTCCTGAGACGGTAAGTTCCATAACACAATGCGCGAATGTGGTTACATAAAATAGCACGCCACGCAAGCGGAAAACTTCGAAAATTTGCCGGCATGGCCACTGCGGGCACCGGCCGGGGCCGCCACCACCGGCAGCCCGACGGCCTTCGCGCGGACTGGCGACAGGGGGGCGCCGCATTGCATAATGCCGGCTGGACGTGTGGTTAAGAATGTTATAGCATTCACAATTGTATATACGGCGCCGCCAGCCGCGGCGAACATTTTCCGGCCAAAGGAGGTCCGACATGGCTGCAACAGCGTTCCATTCCGGCAATAAGGTTGGAACCGGCCAGCGCTCAGGGCGGGTTCCCACCATGGCGGCGGTCCTCCTGGCCGGCCTGGGCGCCTGCCTGTCGATGCCCGCGCTGGCGGAACCCGGCATCTTCCCGACCGGCACCACCCGCTATGATCCAGCGAAGGCGTACAACTCCTTTGTTCTGTTCACCGGCGGGGACAATATTGCGCGGCTGATCGACCTCGATGGCAATCCGGTGCATCAGTGGCCGGATGCTGGCGGCCACAGCACATTGATCGATCCCGCGTTGGCGGGCGGCCGGCTGGGCGACGTCCTGGTTACCTTGGCCACCGTCGAGGGCAGCGGCACCGATCTGTTGCCAGGCCGCGTCACCCGGCGGATATCGCAAACCATCGGCGAACTGGACTGGCAAGGCCAGGTCGTCTGGCAATTCGGCGAAAAAGCCCCCGGCGGGCGGGCGCAACAACATCACGACTGGGGCCGGCTTGCCAACGGCAACACCATCGTCCTGGCCAACAAGGTCCATCCGGTTCCCGGTTTCACCCAGCCGCAGGTGCTGGACGACGTGATCTACGAGGTGAATCCGGCCGGGGAAGTGGTCTGGACCTGGCTGGCCTCGGACCATTTGCAGGAGTTCGGCTTCACCCCCGACGAATTGAAGCTGGTGGAGGCGGCCCCGACCGCCGATTACCTGCACATCAACAATCTCAAGGTCGTCGGCCCCAACCGCTGGTTCGATGCGGGCGATGAGCGGTTCAACCCGGAGAATCTGCTGATCGATTCACGCAACGCCAATTTCATCGCCATCATTTCCAGGGAGTCAGGCAAGGTCGTTTGGAGCCTCGGTCCGCATTATCCGGCGATCCGCGAAACCGGAATCGAAACCCAGGCATCGCTTCCCCGGCCGGTGGACCAGATCAGCGGCCAGCATGACGCCCACATCATCCCCGCGGGACTGCCCGGTGCGGGAAATTTGCTGGTGTTCGATAATCAGGGCGAAGGCGGCTATCCTCCGGCCCCGCTGACGGTGACCGGCGGTTCGCGGGTGCTGGAAATCAATCCGATTACCAAGGAAATCGTCTGGCAATACACGGCAGCCAACTCGGGCCGCCCCGGCTGGAGCTTCCGCAGGACGCTTATGTAGATGTGTCAGTTAGCTACCATATATAGTGAAGATCTGGGCCGAGGTTCGCGCCACCGTTGCGAATTACGAATTACGAATTACGAAAAGCTCTGCCTAAACCACGTGATTTCTAGATTGATGCCCCGGCGCAGCAGCCGGACCCAATGAGCTAGATGTTGTGGTCGCCTGACACATCTACATAAGCGTCTTCCGCAGCGCCCATATCAGCAACGCCCGGCGCCTGCCGAACGGCAATACCTTCATCGACGAAGGCGAGGTCGGCCGGTTCTTCCAGGTTACGCCCGCCGGCGAAATCGTCTGGGAATATGTCAATCCCTATCCCCGCCGGGTTGTGGATGCCGCCACCGGCGTCGAATCCGTCAATTACAATGTCTATCGCGCCCAGCCGGTGCCTTATGGCTGGGTTCCGGCCGGGACGCCCCATCAGGAAAACGCGGTGATCGCGCCGGACCCCACCCGGTTCCATCTTCCCGCCGTTCGTTGATGCGTCTCAGCCGGCGGTCGGCCGGAAGGCCGGACGCAGCGCTGACACGGGTAACCGTGCGGCGTTTCGTCCGGCTGCGGCGCCATCGCTTCACGCCGGAATTCCTGTTGCTGCGCGACAAAGGGCGGCGCACGCTGGGCGTATGCCATTCCATGGAACCAACGGCGGACAAGGGCGTGATGGCCCCTGGCTGGCCCATCCACAGCAGGCCCTGATATCGCCATGACCGGAATTCGCTGGAGCAATGTGGCGGCGGTGGCGTCCATCATCGCCGCCGCGGCGCTGATCACGGTGAAGAACCTCGACACCGGCCTCGCGACCCGGCTGCTGAACGTGTCCTACGACCCGACACGCGAGCTTTACCAGGGCCTGAACGAACAATTCGTGCCGGCCTACGAAAAGGCGACCGGCGTGAAGCTGCGCATCATCCAGTCGCATGGCGGTTCCTCCCGCCAGGCGCGGTCGGTGATCGACGGCGAACAGCCGGCCGACGTCGTCACGCTCGGCCTGTATTCCGACATCGACGCCCTGCGCAAACGCGGCCTGATCGCCGAGGGCTGGTCGAAACGGCTGCCGCATAATTCGCAGCCCTATGTCTCGACCATCGTGTTCGTGGTCCGCAAGGGCAATCCGAAACAGATTCATGACTGGCCCGATCTGATCGGGCCCGATGTGAGCATCATCACGCCCGACCCCAGAAGTTCGGGCAACGGCAAGCTGAGCGCGCTGGCCGCCTGGGGGGCGGCGCTACGCCGGGGCGCCAGCGAAGCGGATGCCCGCGCCTATCTGAAACGGTTCTACGAGCATGTTCCGGTGCTCGACTCCGGCGCGCGCGGCGCCGCCACGACGTTCGCGGTGGAGAATATCGGCGATGTGCATCTGACCTGGGAGAACGAGGCGCTCCGCGAAGTGGCCGCGTCCAACGGCGAACTTGTCCTTGTCTATCCCCCGGTCAGCATTCTCGCCGAGCCTTTCGTTGCCTGGGTCGACACCAACGTCGCCCGCGACGGGAACCAGGCGACAGCGATGGCCTATCTGCGGTTCCTGTTCACCGATGCGGCGCAGGAGACCATGGCAAAGCTCGGATACCGGCCCGTCAACGGCGAAATCCTGAAGCGATACACCGATCGGTTGCCCGCACTCGATCTGTTCCCGGTCACTTTGCTGGCGCGCGACTGGGAGGACGCCCAGCAGAAGTTCTTTGCCGAAAACGGCATCATCGACGCAGTCTGCCCGCCCGCCCGGCCGCGCCAAGCCGTGAGCGAATAACCGCGCATCGCCGCCACAAGGACGCAACCCATGCTGGATTCCAATGCGACGGGAAAGCCCGGCCGGGTCCTGAACCTGGATTATCGCTGGGAGGAGGGCCGCCGGGACCTCGTCGCCGGGCTGACCGTCGCCGCGATCTCGCTGCCGCAAGGCATGGCCTACGCGCTGCTGGCCGGCGTCGATCCCCAATTCGGCCTGTACTCGGCCATCGTGGTCACCGCCGTCGCCTCGATCTTCGGCTCGTCGTCGCACCTGATCAACGGACCGACCAGCGCGATTTCGCTCGTCGTCTTCAGTGCCCTGGCGTTCTTCGACCCGGACGCCCGCATCGAAGCGGCCGAGGCCATGTTCCTGCTCGGCGTGATGGTGGGCAGCATCCAGATCCTGATCGCCGTCTTCAAGCTCGGCGACCTGACGCGCTATATTTCCGAATCCGTCATTCTCGGCTTCATGGTCGGCGCCTCGCTGCTGCTGGCGATCGGCCAGAGCAGCAATCTTCTCGGCGTGCGTGACCGCGGCACCGGCGATCAGAACATCCTGGTCCGCGTCTGGCTGACGCTGACCGAGGGCGATCCCATCAACGCGCGCGCGATCGCCATCAGCGCGGCCACCGTGGTGCTCGCTCTACTCCTGCGCCGGGTCGTGCGCGCTTATCGGCTGCCGCAGATGGATATGCTGCTGGGTCTTGTGCTCGTCGCCGTCGCCGCCTTTCTGTTCGGCTGGTCGCAGCCTGGGGCGGGCGGCAAGACCGCGATCGCGGTGATCGGGTCGGTACCGGCGAGCCTGCCGTCGCCGCATATCCCGCAGATCAAGTTCGCCTGGGTCTCGCAGCTCTCAACCAGCGCGCTCGCCATCGCCTTCCTGGGGCTGATCGAGGCGCTGGCCATCGCCAAGACCATCGCCAGCCAGACACGCCAGAAGCTCGATTACAATCGCCAGTGCCTGGCGGAAGGGATTGCCAATCTCGTTGGCGGTTTCTTCCGCTGCCTGCCGGGATCGGGGTCGTTGTCGCGGTCGGCGATCAATTTTCAGGCCGGTGCGGCCACGCGGATGTCGGGCATCATCACCGCCGTGGCGGTGGCGGCGGCATTGCTGATCCTGGCCCCGCTGACCCGGTTCATTCCGAAGGCGGCGCTGGCGGGATTGCTGGTGGTCACGGCCGCCCGGCTGATCGATCTGCCGCGCCTGCGCTACGCCTTTCGGGCCTCGAACTATGACGCGGGACTGGTCGTCGTCACCGCATTGACCGGGATATTCGTTGGTCTCGATGCGTCGATCCTCATCGGTTTCGGGATGTCGGTGCTGCTGTACGTGCCGCGCGCGGCGAAGCTGAGGGGGACCGAACTGGTCGTCAGTGCCGAACACGTGGTGCGCGAGCGCCTGCCGACGGACCCGCCCTGCACCGCGACCATCCTGTTCGATCTGGAGGGCGAGTTGTTCTTCGGCGCCGCGCCTGAACTCGACCGTTATCTCGATGAGTTGCGGCGGCGTGCCGTGGAGGGTGGAATCCGCGTCATCGTGCTGCGCCTCAAGCGGGTCCGCAACCCCGACGCGGTCTGCCTCGAACGGATCGAGCATTTTCTGCATGAAGCCGACCGGCTCGGCATCACCGTGCTGCTCGCGGGCGTCCGGCCCGACCTGCTGGCGGCGATCACCAGCCTGGGTTTCGCGGCGTGGTATCCGGCCGGCCGGATCTTTCCGCAGGCGGGCGACGAGGCCGATTCCGCCACGTTGCAGGCCGTGCGCCGCGCCTACGATATCCTGGGCGAAACCAACAGTTGCACACACTGCGCCAGCGCCACGCGAATCACAGAAGAACACCGTGAGGCGGGTCTTTATTACCTCGTGTAGCTTGCAGACGTCAGCGATGCGGCGAGACAAATTGGTAAGAAGGGCACCGATGACACGGCACCCGAAAAGCTGATCCACCCGCCCCGTCACTACCCGGATCGCCGAGCCACCTTTGCTGTCGCGCCACAGGCAATCCGGCCATCAAAGCCGGCGCAGCAACTCCGTCTTTTTCGTGGTGAATTCTTCGTCCGATATGATGCCCCGCTGACGCAGTTCGGCGAGCCGCTCGATGAGCGTGAGAGGGTCGTCGATGGCCGATGGCGGCACCCGCGCCTGAACCGGCGCCACCGGGGGAGCGGCCTCGGCGGCGGTCGCAGGCGGCACCTCCGCCGGCTGGCCCATGCGCGCCGGGGCCTCGTCGGCAAATGGTTGCGGTGCCGGCTCCCGGACGGATGCTGCCGCAGGAGCGGTATCGCTGGCGGCCACGGGCGGCAGATCGGCCAAACGCACCGGGCCGTACTGGCTGGTGAACACGAGCGACTGCACGCCGCTCTGCTGCTGCGAGACGCCGCTGATCTGGTGGTCACCGGTATCATGGACACGCACCCGGCCACCCTGTTGGATGGCCAGCCGGCGGCTGGCCGGGAAATAGGCGTAGCGCATGTCGTTCTGCGCCCCGCTGGCGGCGGGCGCGCCCAGCCCGGCCGGCCACCATTGCCCGCCTCCACCGGTTCCCTCGCCGAACGGCGGATGAGTGAACGGCAGCGGCCCGCGCAACAGGGCCGCCAGCTCCGAGCACAGCGCATCCACGCGCTGCTTCAGGCCGTGATTGAACATGTCCCCGACCATGACCATGCCGCCGGCGGTCCACTGTCCCATGCCGCCGAGTTCCGGGTGACTGAACTGCGCCATCGTGCCGCCCCCGGCGGCGACGGCGCGCAGCAAGGTCAACGCGGCATCGGGGCTCACGCCGTGGCGCCGGGCGATGTCGTCGAGGGCAAGGCGGCCCTGTGGGGTCAGTTCCTGCATGGCGGCATCTTACCGGCGGGTGCCACGGTTGTCGCCACGATGCGTGCGAGCTGCGCAACGCCGCGTGGAATGCGCCGCGGCACCCATGCCCCGGGGCGAGTGCCCCGGGGCGATGGCTGTTACTGCGGCGGTGCCGGCGGCGCGTCCGGGCCGTGCCCGCCTGGGCCGCCCCGGCCGTGTTCCCACTCGTGTTCGTGTTCGTGTTCGCCGGGTCCGGGCGGGCGCGGGCCGGCCACCGGCTGCGTGTGGTCCTTGTCGGCGCCGAGCGCCTGTGCCGCCACGACCTTGCCGAGCGGGCCGGCGTAGCCGAAGCCGCGCACAAACACCGTCTGTCCGTCGGCGAGCAGGGCGGCATGTTTTTCCGCTTCGGGTGGCGGCAGGCGGACGATGGTGCCGTCATCCAGCAGCACGCCGTCCACGTCGCCGTGCGGGGTGTGCAACTGCGCCTTCACGCGGCCGGTCGTCTCGATTTGCGCCAGCGCGGCGTGCGGGCCGTGCGCGGTGCCGAGCACGGTGGCGCCGGTGGCATCGTTGGTGACCGAGGCGGCCAGCACCAGCGGCGCGGCTTTTGCCTTCAGCCCGTGGATCGTCACCGCGTCGCCCGGCTTCACCGAGAAGACCAGCTGGGTGGACAGATGCGGCGCCAGATGCACTTCGGTGCCGTCGGCGAGAATAAAGCCATCGACGTCGCCGTGCGGGGTCAGCAGGTATTGTGCCACCTTCCCCTTTACTTCGGGCAACTGCGCCGGATCATACACCTGATCCTTCTGGGCCAGAGCCGTCCCGGCCGCGCCGGCGGCGATCAGGGAGGCGGCAAGCAGGGTGTGTCTGAGGTTCATCAGGTTCTCCATACGGGCCGTGATGGCCCATGCGGTTCCCTTCCGCAAACCCCGTGCCAGGGCGCGCAAACCCCGCGCCAGGGTTCAGGCGATTGAAATCACGGTGTTTTTGGCGGCTCGGCGCCGCCCTCGGCGTCCGCCTCCAGGACGGCGCCCGTCCGGATTCCCGACGCATCCAACCCATACCTACGTATCTTCTCGTACAGCAACTGGCGGTGGATGTTCAGTCGCCGCGCCGCTTCGGTGCGGTTGCCGCCGCAGGAGGCCAGCGCGCGGCGGATCATGGCCATTTCCAGCCGGGCGACCGCGCCGGGCAGGTCGCCGGCCAGCCAGTCCGTCGCTGGCGCGCCCTCGCCCTCCAGGAAGGCGAAATCGGCGGCGGACAGCACCGGCAGCGGCGCCAGCACGGCGGCGCGTTCCATGGCGTTGCGCAACTCGCGCACATTGCCCGGCCAGGGATGCGCCAGCAGGCGGGCCGCCGCCTCGGCCGACAGCCGGCGCAGGCCGCCGGCATGCGCCAGGAAAAACTCGGCCAGCGGCAGAATATCCGACAGGCGCTCGCGCAGTGGGGCCAGATGCACCGGCACCACGCCGATGCGGTAGAACAAATCCTCGCGGAAGCCGCCACGGGCGACCATGGCGCGCAGGTCGCGGTGGGTCGCCGCCAGGATGCGCACATCCACCGGCACCGGGCGCCCGCCCACCGGCGCCACCATGCGATCCTGCAGCACGCGCAGCAGCTTGGCCTGCATGGCCAGGTCCATGTCGCCGATCTCGTCGAGGAACAGGGTGCCGCCATTGGCCTCGCGGAAGCTGCCGGCGCGGTCGGCGACGGCGCCGGTGAAGGCGCCGCGGGCATGGCCGAATAACTGGCTCTCCAGCAGTTCGGTGGGGATGGCGGCGCAGTTCACCGCCACGAAAGGCTTGCCCGCGCGGCTGCCGTGGTGGTGGATGGCGCGCGCCACCACTTCCTTGCCGGTGCCGGTCTCGCCGGTGATCAGCACCGTCGCCTCGCTGTCGGCCAGCCGGCCGATCGCTTTCTGCACCTCGCGCATCGGCGCCGAGGAGCCGATCAGTTCGTCCTCGCCGCCGGTGGCGTCCGGGGGGGGCGGGCCGGCGCCGCCCGGGGAGGGGGCCGGCAGCATGCGGGCGACCAGTGCCGCGAGGTCGTCGCGCCCGACCGGCTTGGCCAGGTGGTCAACGGCGCCCAGCCGCATGGCCTCGATGGTGTTGGAGGCGGTCGGCACCGCGGTCAGCACCGCCACCGGCGGCGGGGCGGGCAGGGCGCGCAGCCGGCGCAGCACCTCGATGCCGTCCATCCCGGGCATGCGCAGGTCGAGCAGCACGGCGTCGATGCCGCCCTCGCGCAGCCGCGCCAGCGCGGCCTCGCCATTCGCTGCCTGCACCGGGTGATAGCCGAGATCGTCCAGCGTCTCGGCGATGACCTCGCGCAGGGCGGCGTCGTCGTCGACGATCAGGATGCTGGACATGGCAACTCAACCACAAAGATGGCACCGCGCCCGTCGCCGCCGGCATCTTCCAGCACCAGATGGCCGCCCTGCGCCTGCGTCAGTTCACGGGCGATCGCCAGGCCCAGGCCGGTGCCGTCGGCGCGGCCGGTGACGAAGGGCTCGAACAGCTGGTCGCGCAGGGCCGGGTCCACGCCCGGGCCGCTGTCATGCACCGCCAGGCGGAGCGTGTCGCCGGCCAGGCTGGCGCTCAGCACAATATCGGGGCCGGCGGGCGAATGCTGGCGGGCGTTGGTCAGCAGGCAATCCAACGCCCGCCGGGTGAGCGCCGGATCGAACATGGCATGCAGCCCCGGCGGCGCCCGCACCGTCACGCCCGGGTGGTCGGCCGCGCAGCCGGCGAGGAACCCGCCCACATCCACCACTTCGGGCGCCGGCTCGCGGCGCTGGGTCACCGCCAATAGCTCGCCGATCAGGCGGTCGAGCCGGGCGATCTGGGCGAGGATGGACTCCAGGGCGGTGCGCCGGCGGGCATCGTCGCCGGCCAGCGCGTTCTCGGCGCGCAGGCGCATCGCCGCGATCGGGTTGCGGATTTCGTGCGCCACCCCGGCGGCGACCCGGCCCAGCGCGGCCAGCCGCTCCGACTGGGCGACGCGGGCGGACAGCGCCTCGGCGCGCGCATGTGCCTCGGCCAGCCGGGCGCCGGCGGTGTTCAGCGCGGCGACGATGCGGTCAAGCTCCTGCTCGCCGGTAGGGGCGAGGCGGGGGAGGTGGCCGGCCTGGTGGCGGGCCAGCGCCGTTTCGATGCCGCGCACATGGCGCGCCCAGGAAAGCTGAAGCCAGGTCAGCAGCCCCGTCATGGCGAGCATCAGTCCCAGCAGAACCGCCAGCCCTGCCTGTAGCACCACCTGGCCGGGCGCGCCGAGCAGGGGCACCGCCGCGTAGGCGGCCAGTCCTGACACCGGGCCGGGCAGCGGGCAGGCCGCCAGCCCGACCGCGCCCAAGGCGGTGTCGGCCCGTGCGGTGGTCGTTCGTTCGTCGGCCAGCGCCTCGGTCGCGGCATCGCCGACCTCTTCCTCCAGCCCGGCCGGAAGCCCCCCGATGGCGGCGAGCACGCCTTCGCCCGCGCGCCAGATGCCGGCATGCAGCGGCGGGGCGGCAGGCAGAGTGATGACCAGCAGGGCCTGCAGATCGCGCCGGAAGCCGGCATCGCGGGCTTGTGGCGCCGGCCCGGCCCAGCCGGCGGCATAGAATCCCCAGCGCTCGGCCACCAGCTGGCAGCCATGCGCCGCCACCGCCTCCGCCCGCCCCGCCTGGGCCGCGGCGGACTGGTGATACAGGGACAGCAGCAGCCCGCCGACCGCCACCGAGGCGGCGAGGGACAGCACCCAGAGCAGGGCCAGCCGGGAGCGGAGGGAACGCACAACGGGATGTAACCCCAGGCCGCCGCCTGCCGCCACCTTTCGTTCCGCCTTGGCCGGCCGGATTTCGGGGGTTGCATGCCGGCCCGGAAGACCCTAGGACACCGCCCACCCGAATGGTCCCCTTCCGGCCGGATGCCATCCGAACGGATACCTTCCGAGCGGAAACCGGGCGATTAGCTCAGCGGGAGAGCGCCCCCCTGACACGGGGGAGGTCACTGGTTCAATCCCAGTATCGCCCACCATTCCCTTTGCATCGTTCCAAATGGCTTGTGGGTGGCTTGTGGGTTCCACTGGCGGCCCGCAGAACCGCCGGCTTCCGCGGATGGCCATGCCGCTTGAGTGGCAACCGGCCTTGGTTTGTTCGCGCCGGCCGTGTGGTCGTTGACGGCGCCGCAACCTCATGCGGTCATCAACGCTCGGCGCGCCGAAGGGACGAGTGAGAGCCATGAGCAAGCGAGCGGCCCTGGCCGAAGTCGAGGCACCCGAAGCGGCCACGTCGGATGCCCTGGGCTGACGTGTCGAGCCGGCCCGCTTCCCTACTGGATGCCCGCTTCCCTACTGGATGCCCGCTTCCCTACTGGATGCCCGCTTCCCTACTGGATGCCCGCTTCGCTACTGGATGAAAGGGTTGCCGCGCCGTTCCTCGCCGAAGGTGGAAGTCTGGCCGTGCCCGCTGATGAAGGTGATGTCGTCGCCGAGCGGCAGCAGCTTCGTCTTTATGTTCTTGATCAGGGTATCGTGCTCGCCGTACGGAAAATCGGTGCGGCCGACCGAGCCGTGGAACAGCACGTCGCCCACCACGGCGAGGCGGGCCGTCTTTTCCACATAGACCACGCTGCCGGGCGTGTGGCCCGGGCAATGCACCACGTCGAAGCGCAGCGCGCCGGCCTCGACCACGTCGCCCTCGGTCAGCCAGCGGTCGGGGGTGACGTTCTCCAGGCCGGTCATGCCGAACCGGGTCTGCTGCCGCTCGATCGAATCCAGCAGAAAGCGTTCCCGCTCATCGGGACCCCAAATCTCGATGGGCGGCCTGCCGGCGGCTTCGGGTTGCCCGTTCAGGATGCGTTTGAGGGGGGCGGCGGCACCGGCATGGTCCAGATGGCCATGGGTCAGCAGGATGCGTTGCAGTTCCAGCCCCTGGCGGGACAGCGTGTCGATGATGCGATCCACGTCGCCGCCCGGGTCGAACACCACCGCCTGGCGGGTGGTTTCGTCGAACAGCAAAGTGCAGTTTTGTGCAAATGCGGTGACGGGGATGATGACCACGCGAAAGCCGGGCATGTGTCGCTCCTTGCCGGTAACGGGGGGGCCAGGGGCGGCGGTCCCTGGCCTGCTTCACCCCCCAATAGTCGCCTCGATGGCCGAGCGCATAGCCGGCGTGATGTCCGGCAGCACGCCGAACCATGCCTCGAAGGACGGGCGGGCCTGGTGCAGCAGCATTCCCAGCCCGTTCACCGTCGGGTTGCCGCGCGCCTGCGCCGCGATCAGCAGCGGGGTTTGCAGCGGGTTGTAGATGATGTCGCTTACCAGGGCCTCCCGCGGCAGGTCGTCCAGGCGCAGCGCGAGCGCGGGTTGTCCGGTCATCCCCTGGTTGGTGGTGTTCACCAGCAGGGCGGCGCCGGCCAGGGCCGACTCCCGTTCCGCCCAGTCGAGCACCCGCACCCGGCTGCCGAACCCGGCGGCGAGTTGCTCGGCGTGGGCGCGGGTGCGGTTCGCCAGCCGGATCTCGGGGGCGCCTTCGTCCAGCAGGCTGGTCACCACGCTGCGGGCGCTGCCGCCGGCGCCCAGCACCACGGCGGGTCCGTCCTCGCCACGCCAGTCCGGCTTGCCGTCGCGCAGGTTGTGGATGAAGCCGTAGCCGTCGGTGTTGGTGCCGCTGAGCGATCCGTCCGGCTGCACCACGATCAGGTTGATCGCGCCGACGCGCCGCCCGACCGGATCGACCCGGTCCACCCGCCGGGCGGCTTCCGCCTTGTGCGGAATGGTCACGTTGCAGCCGGCGAAACCGAGCGCCGGCAGGCCGCGCAGGGCCGCTTCCATGTGTCCGGGCCGCACCGGCATGGGCACATACACCCCGGGAATGCGGTATTGCTCCAGCCACCAGCCGTGCAGCATCGGCGAGCGCGACTGGTACACCGGCCAGCCGATCAGGCCGGCGGCGCGGAAGGGTTTTTCAACGGTCATGCGCGCCTCACTTCTTTCCCGGCTGCTTTCCCGGCGGCGCCGCCGCGTCTCCCGCGACAGTCCGCCGGTGTTGCGGCATCATCCGCCGCATCAAAGCGGAAGGATCGCAGCAGATGGGCGACGGGGTAAAGTGGGTGCGTGTGGCCTCGGTTGCGGACGTGGCCGCCGGCGACATGAAGCCGGTCGAGGTGGAGGGGCACAAACTGGCGGTTTATCATCTGGACGATGGCAGCTGGCACGCCAGTGACAATCTCTGCACCCACGCCGACGCCCTGCTCACCGATGGCTGGCTGGAGGGCTGCATCGTCGAATGCCCCCTGCATGCCGGCCGTTTCGACCTTCGCAACGGGGCGGGACAGGGCGCGCCGATCGAGACGGATTTGACCATTTACCCGGTCCGCGTCGATGCCGGCGAGGTGTTCGTCCGGCTGCCGTCCGACTGATTGCGCCCGGCGCCGCTGTCCGCGCGAAGGCGTTGGCATCGTTTTGGGAAAACAGTCTTGTAGCCGGGACTCCTCGCCCATAGGGTGACCTGCATTGTCCCGGAGATGCCTTCGCCATGATGGCGGGTTCGCATGTGGCGCTTGGAGCCGCCGCCTGGCTGGTGGCGGCGCCCCGGCTCGGCCTGCCCGCCATGGACCCGATGCCGCTCGCCTTGGCGGTGGCGGGATCGCTGCTGCCCGACATCGACCATCCACAGTCCTGGGCGGGCAAGCGGCTGCGGCCGGTTTCGAGCATCATCGCCGCCATCCTTGGCCATCGCGGCGCGACGCATTCGCTGCTTGCCGTTGCCGGCTGCGCCTGGCTGCTGCTGCATGATGGTTATTCCCGCGCCTTCGTGGCGCCGGTCCTGGTCGGCTACCTGTCCCATCTCGCCGGCGATCTGCTCACCCCACGCGGTCTGCGGCTCGCCTGGCCGCTCAAGGGAACCTGGGCGCTGCCTTTGTGCCGGTCCGGTTCGCCGTTCGAGCCGGTGGTGGTGGCGATGGTCCTGGTCTGGGCCTGGTGTTCGGCGGTAACCCCGCAGACCCGTCAGGCCATCCTGTCCGCCACCAGGGTCTGCGAGTGGATGCCCCCCGACTTCTTCGCGGCGCTCTGTCCGCCGCCGCCGCGGCAGCTTCATGCCAAACCGCGCCGGCCATCAACCGTCGTCGCGGCGACCCGCTCCGGCCCGCGGGGATGAGTGCAAACCGGGCTGTCCCGGCCCGGGCGGGCCGGTCAGGAACGCCTCCGCCACCGCGGCGAAACCGGCCGGATTGTCGGCGTGCACCCAGTGCCCGGCGTCCTTCACGGTGACGAAGCGCGCCAGGGGGAACAATGCGCGGATGGTCGCGCGGTGCGCCGGCCGGATGTAGTCCGATCGTGCCCCGGCGACGAACAGCGCCGGCCCGGCATAGGGCGTCCCGTCACGATCCGGCCAGCCTTCCAGGTCCGGCAGCGCGGCAATGATCGCCTCCAGGCCGATGCGCCAGTGCGGCGTTGCGCCGAAATGCAGGTTTTGCAGCAGGAAGGCACGCACCCGCGAATCGCCCGCCGCCGCCAGCGCCGCATCGGCCTGCGCCCGGGTCAGGCCGGGCAGCAACGGAATCGCCGCCATGGCGGCGGCGAGATCGCGGAAGCCCGGCGGATAGCGCACCGGCGCGATGTCGGAGACCAGCAGGCGCGACACCGCCGCCGGCGCCTCCAGCGCCGCCATCATCGCCACCTTGCCGCCCATGGAATGGCCGGCCAGCGCGCAGGGCAGGGCGCCGCGCGCGCCCAACGTCGCCAACACGTCTTCGGCCATGGCGGAATAGGACATGGCGGAGGCGTGGAAGCTGGCGCCGTGGTTGCGCAGATCCAGCGCGATCACCCGGTGCCTGGGCGACAACAGGCGCTGCACCGTGCCGAAATTGCCGGCCTGTCCGAACAGCCCGTGCAGCAGCGCCACCGGCGGGCCGTTACCGGTTTCCACCGCGTGCAGGATCATCGCCCCCCCGACCGCCACCCCGCACCGGCGCCCCGCTCAACTTGCGACCGACAGGATGATCTTGCCGATATGGGCGCTGCTCTCCATCAGCGCGTGGGCGGCGGCGGCCTCGGCCAGCGGGAACACCTGGTGGATCACCGGCCCGCACCGGCCTGCGTCCAGCAGCGGCCACACCCGCGCGCGCAGGGCCTCGGCGATGATGCTTTTCTGCGCCGTGCTGCGCGGCCGCATGGTCGATCCGGTGACGGTCAGGCGCCTGGTCATGATCGGCAGCAGATCGAACGCCTCCACTTTCGAGCCGCCGAGGAAGGCGATGATGACCAGCCGTCCGTCCACCGCCAGGCAGCGCAGGTTGCGCGGGAAGTAGCTTGCCCCTACCATGTCCAGCAGCACATCGACGCCGCGCCGGTTGGTCAGGCGCTGGATTTCGGCGAGGAAATCCTGGGTGCGGTAATTGATCGCCGCATCGGCGCCCAGCGCCAGGCACGCCGCGGCTTTTTCGTCCGAGCCCACGGTGGCATAGGCGGTGGCGCCGAACGCCTTGGCCAGTTGCAGCGCGGTGACGCCGATGCCGGACGTGCCGCCATGCACCAGCAGCGAGTCGCCCGCGGCCAGCCGCCCCAGCATGAAGACATTGGCCCAGACGGTGAAATACGTCTCCGGCAGCGCCGCCGCGCGCAGGGCGTCGTAGCCGCGCGGCCAGGGCAGCGCCTGCGCCGCCGGGGCCACGCAGTATTCGGCATAGCCGCCGCCGTTGGTCAGCGCGCAGACGCGATCGCCGGCGTGGAACCGGGTCACCGCGTCGCCGGTGGCCACCACCTCGCCGGCCACTTCCAGCCCGAGCAACGGGCTGGCGCCGGGCGGCGGCGGGTACAGGCCCAGGCGCTGCTGCACGTCCGGCCGGTTCACCCCGGCGGCCAGCACGCGGATCAGCACCTCGTCGGCGCGGGGGTGCGGCACCGGCAGGGCGGCGGCCTTCAGCACTTCCGGCCCGCCGGCGCCGATGGCCTCGATGGCGGTCATGCTGGCGGGAATGGTCATCGGGTTGCCCTCCGTTCTTGCCGTCGCAGGCTTCATCCGGGTGCCGCCCGCCGTCAAGCGACCCGTTGTTCCCGCGCGGCAGGGGCGGTGCGCGCCCGCCGCCCGGGCGTCAAGCATGGCGTCCCGCCCCGGGGGAATTCCCCCGGCAACACCAGAATGAACTGTTTCTTAACGAAATCAGCAAGTTGTAGATTGCCTGCCGCCCGACAAACAGGATATGATGCCCGCTCATAGCCAGAGGAATGTCTGTATTCAACCGCCGCCGCCCTTCGTTTCCGTGGCACCGTCGCCGTTGGTCCGCCGGTGAGCATCCACCGGGCCTCGCGTGGGTTCGCACCCGCGCGCCACGACACGGCATCGAGCCACAAAGAGGCATCGGGCCAGGAGAAGGCTGCCAGCGTCAAATGGGCGCCGTTTCGGCAGGCCCGGGCGGCAGCCCTGGCAACCGTGGTGCTGCTCGGCGGGGCCTCCTGGTGGGCAACCGGCCTGTGGCAGGATCTGGCGACGAAGTCCGAAGTGAACCGCACCTCGCGGGAGGTGGAGCTGCGGCTGAACGGCTTCGTCAGCGATTTCGAGCGATCCCTCGCCTATATCCGTTCCGTCCCCATCGTCGTGGCCAACGAGCCGGTCGCCAGGCAGGCGCTGCTGGCCTATCCCGACGACGTGGCGGCGCTCAATGCCTATCTGGCCTTCATCGCGAAAACCCTGAACGTCGATCTCGCCTTCGTGGTCGATGCCGCCGGGCTGTGCATCGCCTCCAGCAACTTCGCCGAGCCCAGCACCCTGGTGGGCGAGCATTTTGTCGACCGCGAGTATTTCGTGGCGGCCCGCCGCGGCCAGTCGGGCGTGCAGTATGCGGTGGGGCGGCGCACCAACATTCCCGGCATCTTCTATTCCACCCCCATCTGGCACGACGGCCGATTTCTCGGCGCCGCCGTGGTGAAGATGGATGTGCCCAATATCGAGCGCACGGTCGCGGCGCGGGGGGCGGTGGTTACCGACCGGCACGGCGTGGTCATCCTCTCGGCCGACCCGGACTGGCTGCTGAAGGCGGTGCCGGATGCCACGGTCTTCACGTTCACCGACGAGCAACGCCGGCTGGCCTACAAGCGCGACACCATCGCGCCGGTGCCGCTGGTCCGCGTCACCGGTGAACCATTCCAGTTTCGTGCCGGCCCGGCGCTGATCCCGGCGGTGCTGTCCCGCCGGCCCTTGCAGACCGAGGGCATGGCCGCCTACGTCCTGGCCCCGCTCACGGGCTTGGTGGCGCTGAGGAACGAGCGGATAGTTGCGTTCGTCATCATCTATGGCGGCCTGTGTGCCGGTCTGTGGGGGACCGCCATATCGATCCTGATGGCCAGGCGGTCGCGCGCCTACCGCAGCAGCCTGCTGGTGGCCAAGGAGCAGGCCGAGGCCGGCAGCCGGGCCAAGTCCGAGTTCCTGGCCACCATGAGCCATGAAATTCGCACGCCCATGAACGGCATCATGGGCATGACCTACCTGCTGCTCGACACCGCGCTGAACGACGAGCAACGCCACTGCGCCAACACCATCCGGACTTCCTCCGAGGCGCTGCTGTCGGTCATCAACGATATACTCGATGTCTCCAAGATGGAGGCCGGACGCCTCGATTTCGAGAGTCACTCGTTCGAGATCGGCCATCTCGTGGAAGGCGTGCTGGATATTCTGGCGCCGCGCCTGGCCGGCAAGGATCTCGATCTCGCCAGCTACGTTGCCTCCGATCTGCGCGGCGTCTTCATGGGCGATGAAGGGCGCATTCGTCAGGTGCTGCTGAACCTGGTCGGCAACGCCATCAAGTTCACCGAGCAGGGCAGCGTCGTGGTGACGGCGTGCGGGCAACGCCGGGCCGACGGGCGCGAGGCCGTTCGCTTCGAGGTCAGCGATACCGGCATCGGCATCCCCGATCAGGCCAAGCCCCAGCTTTTCACCATGTTCACCCAGGCGGATTCGTCGATGACGCGACGCTACGGGGGGACCGGTCTGGGCCTGGCCATTTCGCGTCGCATCATCGAAATGATGGGCGGCGAGATCGGCTTCGAAAGCCAGCTCTCCCATGGCAGCACGTTCTGGTTCGCGATCCCGCTCGACCGGACCGGCGAGGTTGCGCCGGCCGAGGCCGCCACCCCGTCGCTGGCCGGCGTGCGCGTCCTGGTGGTGGACGATAACCCGGTCAATATCGACATATTCCGCCGTCAGATCGAGGGTGTCGGGGGGCAGGTCGAGGCCCGCACCGACGCCGGCTCGGGGCTGGCGCTGGCGCGCGAGGCGGTCGCCGGGGGCATTCCCTTCGACGTCGCCGTGCTCGATCACCAGATGCCCGGCGAGGACGGGTCGGCAATGGCCGCGGCGATCCGCGGCGATGCCGCCCTGGCCGGGATGCCGCTGATCCTGGCCACGTCGATGCCAACCGCGGAACTGCGGGCCAGCGCCGCCGGCGCCGGCGTCGATTGCGTGCTGGCCAAGCCGGTCCGTCAGAGCATCCTGATCGGCCACCTGCTGCAACTGGTCGGCCGGCTTCCGCCTGCCCGGACCACCCCCGCCAGAATTGTGGAGCCTCCGCCGATCCGCCCGCATCAGGCTGGCCCCCGGCCGGCGGGCGCGCCGCAGGATGGGGCGCCGGAGGATGGGGCGCCGCCAAACGGCCGGGCCGGCGATTTCCGCATTCTGGTGGTCGATGATGTCGCCACCAACCGGCAGGTGGCGGCGGGGTTCCTGGTCAAGCTGGGCCACCAGGTGGACCTCGCCAGCGATGGCGAGGAGGCGGTGGCGAAGATCACGGCATTTGATTATGACATGATACTGATGGATGTGCAGATGCCGCGGATGGACGGCATTGCCGCGACCGCCCTCATCCGCGCGCTTGGCGGACCGAAATCGGCCGTGCCGATCATCGCCATGACCGCCAATGCGATGGAAGGCGACCGCGAGTCCGCGCTGGCGGCCGGCATGGATGACTACATCTCAAAGCCATTCAACCGGGGCCAACTGGCCAGCCTCATCGAGACGTGGGAGCGGCGCCTGCGCGCGGCATAAAGCGGGAAGGGGCCTATGCCGCGGCGGGCTTCGATCGCCGCGCCGCGTCGGCCGAGCGCCAGAGGTACCAGGCGGCATAGGAGCGGAACGGCGCCCACATCTCGCCGATCGCGGCGAGGTCGCGCGGGCGGGGTTGCTCGTCCAGCCCGTGCAGATGGCGATAGCCCTCGCGCACCCCGAAATCGTCCACCGGCAGCACATCGGGCCGGCCGAGAGTGAAGATCAGCAGCATTTCCACCGTCCAGCGCCCGACGCCGCGGATCTGCGTCAGGCGCTCGATCAGGGTGGCGTCGTCCAGCCGGGTCGCCGCCCGCCGTGTCGGCACCAGTCCCTCGGCCGCCTTCGCCGCGATGTCGCGGATCGCCGCCACCTTTCCGGCGGAAAAGCCCGCCGCGCGCAAGGCCGTGTCGCTGGTGGCGAGCAGCATCGCCGGGCTGGGAAAATCGACCTCCGGATACAGGGCGGCAAACCGTGCCAGGATGGAGTTTGCCGCATTGGCATGCAGTTGCTGGTAGGCGACCGCCCGCACCAGCGCCTGGTATGGCTCCTCGCCGCGGGCCACTTTCAGCCCGCAGCTTCCCACACGGGTGATCAGCCCGTCCATGGCGGGATCGACGCTGCGGAGATGCTTGACGGCAATGCGCATCCGCCCAGCCTGTCACCCGGAAGCGACCGATGCCATCCCGATTCCGCCGGCGATCACGAATAACGGCCGGCACGAATAACGGCCCGCACGAATAACGGCCCGCACGAATAACGGCCGGGGCCCCGGGTCGTCGCCTTCCTTGCGCCGCCTGACCTGCCGCCTTACCTCAGCGGCATATCCGCCGCGAAAGGCACGCCATGAAAGACATGCCGGAACTGCCAGGCCTGCTCCGGTTCCCGGTCGCCAGACGTTTCATGATGACCGGGCTGATGTCCGGCCTGACGCTCGCGACCGCCCGGGTGGAAGCGCAGGTCATTCACACCGACACTGCCGGCATCGACACCGGCGAGGTGGCGGTGCCGGTGGCCGATGGCGGGGTGCCCACCTACTATGCCCGGCCGCGGGGCGACGGCCCGTTTCCCATCGTGCTGGTGAACGAGGAGATCTTCGGCGTCCACGACTATATCAAGGACATCTGCCGCCGCCTCGCCAAGGCGGGGTATCTGGCGGTGGCGCCGGAAATCTATGCGCGCATCGCCGACCTGTCGAAGATGACCGACTTCACCAACATCTTCCGCGACGTGGTGAGCCGGACGCCGGACGCGACGGTGCTGTCGGACCTGGACGCGGCGGTCGCCTGGGCGGCGGCCAACAAGGGCGACGCCGCCAGGGTCGGCGTGGTGGGGTTCTGCCGCGGCGGGCGCAACACCTGGCTGTATGCGGCGTACAGCCCGACCGTGAAGGCGGCGGTGGCCTGGTACGGGCCGGTGGCGGGTCCGACCTCGGACATCCAGCCAAGGACGCCCACCGACCTGGCCGGCGATCTGCATGGCCCGCTGCTCGGGCTGTACGGCGGCAAGGATTCCGGCATCAGGCTTGAGGACGTGCAGGCGGCGGCGGCGAAGGCGCGGGCGGCGGGCAGGACGGTGGAGATCGTGGTGTATCCGCAGGCGCCGCACGGCTTCCACGCCGATTACCGGCCGAGCTACCGGGCCGAGGACGCGGCCGACGGATGGCAGCGCATGCTGGCGTGGTTCCGTAAATACGGGGTGGCCTAGAGCGCCCTGACCGTAAACCGTCAGGGCGCTCTGGCTCTTTGTTTTTGCAAACAACTTCATCGGCTGGCTGTCGCCGGTACGGCCGATTCCGCTCTAGCGGGCGGTCCGCATGGCCTGATGGCAGGGCGGCGCTACGCCGGCACGAAACCTGGCTTGACCTGGGGGCCAATGCCCTGGGGACAGGATTGTGGCTGGCGGGGATTGAGGCGGGCGTGCTGCTCGCGCCGCTCGTTCTCGCGCGGGCGCTGCTGCTCGGCGGCGAAGCGCTCGGCGGCATCGGGCGCCCGCCGCGCTTCCGGCACATAGTTGAACGGCAGGCCAGACAGGTCGTGGCTGGACGGTCCTGGGCAATTGACGGAAATGGCAACCGGGAAGTCCGCCGCGAAAGCGTCGCGGGCCGCCTCGCCACCCTTAACGGCCAGCAAATGCAGGCCGGGCAGGTCGATGCCGGCGCCGGCGAACAGGCCGGGTCCGGCCGGCACGGGGCGGTCGGCGACCAGGATGGCGACCGGACCGGCCTGCAGCAGCACCATCTCCTGCAGCAGCCGGACCACCCGCACCCGCACCGTCACCGGCAGACCATAGACCGGTGTGTAGCAGGCGCCGAGGGCAGGTTCGAATTCACCCCCCACACCGACGGCATGGGCGGCGGCGACGGCACATTGGTCGGCCAGCACACCGACTGCCGAAAGGCCAGCCGCCGGGGCAGCTTCGGCCCATGCCAGCACCGCGCGCAGCAGCCCGGTTGTGTCGCCCAGCCCGCCTGACTCGGGGTCGTCGGCCTGGTCAAGCAGCAGGGTGCGGCTCCGCGCGGCGGCGTTGGCGATCGTTCCGGCGGCCGGCGACAGCGTTTGGGCGGCATCCCGCTCGCGGCCACGCGCCAGCAGCAAGGCCAGATGCGAGGCCGCCTCGCGGGCGGTGCCGGCATCGCGGTCGGCCCAGGCCATGGCGGCGGGGCCGGCGCAAGGCGTGTCGCTCCAGGCAAAGCCGGAGAACAGGCTGGCGTCCAGCAGCCCCGGCCAGCCATGGGCAGCCTCATCGGCGTGCAGTTGCGCCATAACCCGGCGCAGTTGCGATGGTGGGATCACGGCGGCCACGCGGGCCACCGACCCGACCGGACGGATGCGGCCGGCGAGGATGCCTTCCAGCATGGTCAGTGCCCGGACCGCGGCGGCGGCGGCGTCGGCCGGTTCGCGCACGGCGCTGGCGCCATCGAGCAGCAGCGTGGTTTCGTCGGCGATGTTGGCGCGGCTGTCGAACGTGGCCACCACCGGCATGCGGCGCGCGATGAGGCGGAGGCGGCGCAGCACGGTGACGTCGGCGGCGGGGTCGCCCTCGGCCTGGCAGGCGCCGTGCAGGGACAAATAGAGGCCGTCGAACCCGCCCGGCCGCAGCGCCGCCTCGACCTCGGCGAGCCACCCACCCAGCACCTCGGCGGCCAGCGGACCGCCGGGCGGGGCGGCGGCGCAGCGCAGCATCGCCGCATCCCAGCCCGGGCGGGCGGAAAGGAAGGCGGCCAGGCCGTCGATTTCGGAGCCTGCCGCGCGGCGATGGGCCAGGGCGGCGGGTCCATCGGTCCATTCATGGCGTTGCAGATCGGCGAGCCGGGTGCGGCGCGGATTGAAGCTGTTGGCGCAGAACCAGAGCCGGGCGACGGCCAGACGGGCCATGATTGCTTTCCATGAGGGCGCAGCCAGCAACCGGGGCGGTTCGGCGATTAACCATTTCTGCGCCACAAGGCGGGGCACGGCAAACGGAAAGCGCGTGGGATTTATCGAAAAACAGATAATTTCCATAAATTTGCGTGGCGACGCAACCGGAGATTGTCACGGCGCGGCATACCTGTCGCAAAGCGAGAATTCGCCAGGGCGCGTTGCGCGCGGAAAATTAGCACTTCGTTGACTTTTCGCCGGTATGAAACACGCTTGGCGACACGTGGGTTCCCGAGCTTCTTTTCAACCCGCAATCCCGGTCCGGATGATCAATATCGGCTCGACACTGATCCGACCTGGGCGCACGCCTGTCCATATTGTCTCGCACGCAACAGTGTTGTAAATAATGCATGATACACGCTATCAAGACGTTCACGATACACGCTATCAAGACGTTATCGTGCCCGGTTGCATGCGGATGTGAACATTCCCGGCGCCGGGTCTGCCGGCCGCGAACAATTCCCCTGGACAGCGAGTGACCTGACCCCCCCATGCAGACCACGACTGTCCAACTGCCCCGTTCCGCCCCCAGATTGGGCGTGGACCCGGCCAGCGCGATCGCCATGGCCGTGCTGGTGGCCGCCCTGGTCATGGTTCTGGCCGCCGCCCTTTCCTCTCCGCTCAAGGACGACGTGGCGTGGCTGCTGTACGTGGCGCGCAAATGGCTGGGTGGGCAGCAGCTTTACACCGACCTGGTTGAGGTCAACCCGCCGCTGATCGTATGGATCTACGCCGCGCCGGCCCTGCTGTCGGACTGGCTCGGGGTGGCGCCGAAGACGGTTGCCGCCCCGTTCTTCGCCGCCATGCTGCTGGGTTGTGCGTGGTGGACGGCGGTTTTGTTGCACGGAAGCGCGGCGCTGTTCACCCGGCGGCTGCCGGCCTTCGGCGTCATCGGCACCGTGCTGCTGCTGCTGCCCGGGCTGGATTTCGGCCAGCGCGAGCACCTGCTGGCGGCGGCCGCCCTGCCGTACCTGGTGCTGCTGGCGCGGGAGATGCAGGGCGAGCGGGAAGGACCGCGAACCGCCGCGCTGGCGGGTCTGCTGGCCGGGCTCGGCTGCGCGCTCAAGCCCCAGTATGTGCTGGTGTTCCTGTTCGTGGAACTGGTCGGGCGGGCGCATGGCGCGCGGCTGTTCCGGGTGGCGACGCTGTCGGCGGCGGCGGCGCTCGGCCTGTACGGGCTCGGCGTGCTGCTGTTCTGCCCGGCGTTCCTGGACAAGGCGGTGCCGCTGGCACTGGCGCTGTACGGCGGCACCGACACGTCATTTTGGGACCTTCTGCAGCAGAGCGGCATGCTGCTGGGCGGCATCGCGGTGGTGCTGCTGCTAACCGCGATGTCGCGCCGCACCATGCCCCGCGGCCAGCCCTTCCTGCGTACCCTGTTGATCGTACTGGCCGCGTTCATGCTGGCGGCGACCGTTTCCTACGTCGTCCAGGGCAAGGACTGGTTCTATCACCAGTTGCCGGCCACCACCGCCGCCGTGCTGGCGCTGCTGCTGTGGGGGGCTTCGGTGCTGCACGCGCGGCCGCATCCCCGCTTTCGCCTGCCGGACCCGAGCCTGCCCAGCTTCCGCACGGTTCTGCCAGGGGTGCTGGTGCTGGCGGCGTTGACCGGGTTCGCCTCGGCGGACTACGACCGGCTGGACAACTGGGTGGAGGCGGCGGTCGAGCCGGACCTGTCCACCGAGGTCAAGCTGGAGCGCCTGATCAAACGCGAGCACGCGAAGACATATATCGCCTTTTCCGAGTGGATCGCGCTGGGCTTCCCGGTGGTGAACGACACCGGCGTCACCTGGGCCAGCCGGTTCGATTCCATGTGGGCGCTGAAGGGCGAACTGTGGCGCGCGCAGCAGGACGGGGCCGCGCCGGCCGCGTGGCCGATCCGGCGCTGGATCACCCGCGATTTCGTCGCCAGTTGCCCCGACCTTGCCGTGGTGGATATGCGGGAGGGCATCAATTACGTGGCGGTGCTGAGCGCTTCCGACCCCGCCTTCGCGGAAGCCTGGTCGCGCTACCGCCAGATCGCCGCCTTCGACGGGCTGCGGGTGCTGAAGCGCGCCGAGGCCGGCTGCAAAGGCAAGCTGCCGCACCGGTCGCTGCCCAGGGTGACCGCGATGGCGATGGAGCCGCCCTGACCGCCGGTCACGCCGTGACCAGGGCGGCTTCGATCAGGTCGCCCAGACGGTCGTAGTCGGCGAGGTCGTTATACGCCTGCGCCGAAAGTCGGAGCCAGGCGGCGCCGTCCAGGGCATGCACCGGCGCATCGGTGCCGGCATCCATCAGCGCCTCGTTGAATGCGTCGGCCCGGCCGGGGTCGATCGGCAGCCGCACACAGCCCATCGCGGCGGCGAATGCGCCCGTCGCACCGGCCTGCGTATGCAGGCGACGGGCCAGCAGCGACGTGGCCTGCGCCGCCAGCGCGGCATTGCGCCGCATCAGCGCCGCCCCGCCGAGCCGGGCATGGAAGGCGATGGCGTCGGGCACGGCCAGAAAGGCAGTGGGGTCGCGCGTGCCGGTCCAGTCGAACTCGGCGCGAAAGCCGCCCCCGTAGCCGTGCGAGATCACCGCCGGGTGCAGCCCGTCCTGACGGTCCGGCGCGGCCCACAGGAACGCGGCTCCCTTGGGCGCGAACAGCCATTTGTGGCAGGTACCGGTGTACCAGTCGGCACCGATGGACGTGAGGTCGAGTGACACCTGGCCGGGCGCGTGCGCGCCATCCACCAGCACCGGCACCGCCCGGGCGCGGCACAGCGCCACCATGGCGGCCACCGGCAGCACCAGCGCGCTGGCCGAGGTGATGTGGTCGAGCACGGCAAGGCGCGTGCGCGGGGTGAGCGCGGCCTCCAGCGCGGCCAGCACGGCGGGTTGGGCGGGATCGGGAAAGGGAAGGGCGGCGACAACCACGCGCGCGCCGGCCGCCGTCGCGACATGGCGGACGGCGTTGGCCACCGCGCCATAGACATGGCTGAGCACCACGATCTCGTCACCCGCGGCGAAAGGCAGCGAGCGCAGCACGGCATTGACGCCGGTGGTGGCGTTGTCGGTGAAGCCGAGGTCGTCCGGCGCGGCGCCGATGAAGCCGGCCAGCACGGCGGCGGCGTCGCGCAGCGCGTCGGGCAGCACCCGGCGCATGAACCGGCTGGGCTGCGATTCCATGCGCGCCCGCCATTCGTCCTGGGCCGCCAGCACAATGCGGGGGGTGGCGCCGAAGGAGCCGTGGTTGACCGTCAGCGCCGCGGGATCAAGCTGGAATTCGGCCCGAATGGCGGCGCGGGCACGAAAGCCGGTCAGAGCCAGCGCCGGGTGGTGGCGCGGTAGTCCCGGTAGTCATCGCCGAACCGGCGCTCCAGATAGGCTTCCTCGCGGGCGATCACGCCGCGCCGCAGCACCGCCACCGCGGGCGGCAGCAGCAGCACGCACCACAGCACGTTGGCCAGCAAAGCGAGGCCGAGCGAGAGCAGGATCAGGGCGATGTAGATCGGGTTGCGGCTGCGGGCGAACGGTCCGCTGCGGACCAGGGCGGTGCTGGGCCTGTAGGGATCGACGGCGGTGCGGGCGTGGCGAAACGCCCGCAGGGCGGCGATGGCGATGGCCAGACCGGCGATGACCAGCACCAGGCCAACCCAGGGGGCGATGGCGGCCGGCAGAGCCGGAACCGGCACGACCAGCCCGAGCAGCCAGCCGAGCAGCAGCGCGGCGGCGAAGATCAGCGGCGGCGGCGCGAGGATTCCGGGCGTGTCATCGGTGGCCATCGCGGAGTCTCCTGTGGGAACAAAGCCCGTTACCAGCGATCCAGCATCTCGCGGGTTTCCTGCACGGCGACCCGCCAGATCGCCAGCATGTCATGGTCCGGCCGCTGGGAGCGCCCGCCGTAGCTGCCGTCCTCCAGCAGGGTGCGCACCTCGAACGGCGCCAGCGTTTCCAGCCGGTCGGTGTCAACCATGGGCTTGGAGTCGTCGGCCGGCGTGGTGGGCAGGCGGGTCCAGGGAAAGTTCTCCATCCAGTTCGCATGGGTGGCGACCGGGTCGGTTTCCAGCACCTTGCTGAAGGTGCGCGGGGCGCTCCACCAGTCATACAGGCGCACCCGGCAGTCCGGGTTGTCCATAACCCATTCCTGTCCCACCGCGCCGGCCGGGGTGTTGCCGCCATGGCCGTTGATCAGCACGATGCGGCGGAAGCCGGACCGCTTGAGGCTGTCGAGCAGGTCGCGGATGACGGCGCAGAAGGTGTCGACGCGCAGCGTCATGCTGCCCGGGAAAGCCTGGAAATCCGGGGCGAAGCCGAACGGCAGGGCGGGAAACACCGGCACGCCCAGCGGCTCGGCCGCCTCGGCGGCGACGCGCTCGGCCAGGATCGCATCGGTCAGCAGCGACAGGCCGGCATGCTGCTCGGTGCTGCCGAGCGGCAGCACGGCGCGGTCGTCATGGCGCGCCCAGTCCTCGACCATCCGCCAGTCCATTTCCGCCACGCGCATGAACCAACTCCCCTCCGGCACCGTCACGCTGCCACAGCGTCGCGTCAGCCCGGCGGTGCGTCCGGCCTCAGCGCAGGCGGTTAACAATCATGTCGCAGTTGGAGTGGCCGGCCATCAGGCAATCCTCGATGGCCGTCCTGGCGGCCAACTGGCGCAGCACATGCAGGCTGAGCACGACGAGCAACAGCGCGACCGCCAGCCCGGCCAGGCTGGTGGTCTGCCGGTCCGCCTGTTCCTGCGCTTCGTCCCGGGTGAAACCGAGGCGATGTATCCGGGCCATGGTCCCGCCCCGATGGGGCCCGTTTTCCGGCGCCCGCGTGTCAAGGAAATGAATGTAACCCATGCGGCGGGGGCAAACCAAGTGGGTCGCGCCGCCGCGGTCAGGTCCGCCGCATCGCCGCTTGCAGGTTTTCGTCGATTTTCGCCAGGAAGGCCTGGGTGTTCAGCCAGGGTTGCTCCTTGCTGATCAGGATGGACAGGTCCTTGGTCATGGCGCCGCTTTCCACCGTATCCACACATACCCGCTCGAGCGTCTCGGCGAAGGCGGTCACGTCCGGGGTGTCGTCGAACTTGCCGCGATAGACCAGACCGCGGGTCCAGGCGAAGATCGAGGCGATCGGGTTGGTGCTGGTCTCGCGGCCCCGCTGGTGCTCGCGGAAATGGCGGGTGACGGTGCCGTGCGCCGCTTCGCTTTCCACCGTATGCCCGTCCGGCGACATCAGCACCGAGGTCATCAGGCCCAGCGAGCCGAAACCCTGCGCCACGGTGTCGCTCTGCACATCGCCGTCATAGTTCTTGCAGGCCCACAGATAGCCGCCGTTCCACTTCAGCGCGCAGGCCACCATGTCGTCGATCAGGCGGTGCTCGTAGGTCAGGCCGGCGGCGTCGAACGCGGCGCGGAACTCGGCGTCGAAGATGGCCTGGAACACGTCCTTGAACATGCCATCATAGGCTTTCAGGATGGTGTTCTTGGTGGAGAGATACACCGGATATTTGCGCAGCAGCGCGTAGTTGAAGCTGGCGCGGGCAAAGCCCTCGATCGACCGCTGCGTGTTGTGCATGCCCAGGACGACGCCCGGGCCTTTGAAATCATGCACTTCCAGCACCGTCGGCGCGCTGCCGTCGGCCGGCTGGTAGTTCAGCGTCACCCGGCCCGGACCGGGGATTTTGGCCTCGGTGGCGCGGTACACGTCGCCGTAGGCGTGGCGGCCGATGACGATCGGCTGGGTCCAGTGCGGCACCAGGCGCGGCACGTTGCGACAGATGATCGGCTCGCGGAAGATGGTGCCGTCCAGGATGTTGCGGATGGTGCCGTTCGGGCTGCGCCACATCTTCTTGAGGTGGAACTCGGTGACGCGCGCCTCGTCGGGGGTGATGGTGGCGCATTTGACGCCGACGCCGTACTGCTTGATGGCGTTGGCCGATTCGACGGTTACGCGGTCATCGGTCTGGTCGCGGTACTCGATGCCGAGGTCATAATACTTGAGATCAATATCGAGATACGGCAGAATCAGCTTGTCCTTGATGAAGCCCCAGATGATACGGGTCATCTCGTCCCCGTCGAGTTCCACGACCGGGGTCTTCACCTTGATCTTTGCCATTCTGCCCTCTTGTCATTGCCCCGCCGCACCAGCGTGGCCATAGCTGTCACGCCGCGCCCGTCCCGCGCATGATCCTTTATCTGCCACCCCGCCCGGCCCGGCACAAGGTCGCATGGACAAGCTGGCTGCCCCTTCATTCCGCGGGCAGGCTCAGGCATGCTGGCATGGCATGCGCGTCTATCTCGCCGGTCCCGATGTGTTCCTGCCCGATCCGCTGGCCCGCGCCGCCACGCTCAAGGCGGTGTGTGCGCGCCACGGCCTGCACGGTGTCTCGCCGCTCGACGCCCTGCCGGGCGAGCCGGCCGGCTGGGCAACGCTGCCCGAGGCGCGGCGTATTGCCCTGCGCAACGAGGCGCATATCCGCTCCTGCCGGGCACTGGTCGCCAACCTGACCCCGTTCCGCGGCCCCAGCGCCGATGCCGGCACGGTGTTCGAGGTGGGGTTCGCCCGCGCTTTGGGCCTGCGCGTGTTCGCCTGGTCGAACGACGCCCGCCCCTTCACCGAGCGCACCCGGGCCTTCCTCGGCGCCGGCGCCACGAGCGGCGCCGATGGCTGGCGGGATGGCGAGGGCCTGCTGCTGGAGGATTTTTCCATGGCCGACAATCTGATGATCGAGGCGGCGGTGCTGGCCTCGGGTGGGGCGTTGGTGCTTGGCGCGGTGGCTGAGGCGGCGCGGTGGCGGGACCTCGAGGCGTTTCATCGCTGCGTGGCGGCGGTGGCGCGGGCCGGGCGGTGAAGGTGGCGACGGCAACAAGGCCGGCCGCCGGCATCGATCACCCGGGGCCGGTCCGCCCCAGCCCGATGCGCGGGCGTTCAACGCCTCGCTGGGGGGATGACGGCGAAGGGGCGGACCGACCTGGCCCGGCACAGCGTTGCTTGGCAGGGCATCATCGTGCCGGCCTGTTTCTTCAACTCGCTGCTGGGCGAGTTGCCGCTGATCGGGCGGCTGTTCAGCCCGGAACGCGGGGGCGGGCGGTTCGCTGCCACCTGCTCGATGAGTGGCTCGTTCGACGACCCGGCGGTGACGGTGAACCCGCTGGCCGCGCTGACCCCGGGGCTTCTGTGCGGGGTGTTCGGGATATTCGATGGGCAGGCGGGCGGGGGGGGAAATGAGGACGGCTTGGCGCTGTTCGCAACTCGCGCTTTCCTCGGCGTCAGTAACGAGATCAGGAAGCGGCAGAGCGGCGGTGACACGCTGCGGCATCGTGCTTGACCCAGAAATGCCTGTGAAACGGAGGCTTGCGTTGGCGGATGACGCTACGCTTATCCGCCCGCTTGCTTCCCGAAGGCCGCTTGGGGTGGAAAGCGTAGGTTCGGTTCCCAGCGTGCTACCGGTTTTTTGAGGCTTCCGCGAGGCGCTCACAAACAGCCATATTGACAATATTGCTGTTAAGAGAAGATATCCCTGATATCCTTATCTTTTTCTTATAATCATCGACTCCCAGGCTGACGGCAAGCTTTCCAAAAAGCTCATCAGCAAAACTACTTGACATAACTCCCAGACCAGAGCATTCGAATACGATGCCATGCGCGGCATACCTTGCCATCATGTTGGTTCCCATGTTTCGTATTTCGAGCCCGGCATGGCGACTTCCGACCGATGACGCCTCATCTGCTAGGCGTACCCTTAAGAAGCCGCAATCTTGCAGATAATTATTCTCAAGTGGACTATGAAACTCGTATGCATCTAGGTGCAATGCCTGCGCCAAAACAGGAGGTCTGCTGTAATTTATTCGGCATAAAACTGTCGTTCCAGGAAATACGATATTGTCCTCATAGCTTTCTAGCGGTTGACCGTCTCTAGCATTGAGGTGGGCAAAACCTGAGTTGATTGAAAACGTGCCGCCACTTAGTTCTGCGACGCGATAGGAACCGAAAAGTCCATTCCCCTGACCATAGGCCGTATCACGTGTAACGCCTTTTTTCACGCACTGTTGTAAGGCAGTCAAATCAGACCATTCCCTATTTCTGATCGACCTAAGAGACTCGGGAATTCCAATTCCACAATCAGAAACAATGAATTCAATCTCTTTTGCAGTTTTGTGGGGACTGAATTGTACATAACCGCCAACTTGTGACTGAGAGTGGTTTATTACATTATCGCAAATTTCTATCAGTGACCACTCAAAGCCATCAAGCGCATTTCTTTCAAGATAAGGGACATTTCGTAGAATCTTGGCGATGACGTCCTTAACTATGGTGTCTTGTTCGGTTGCGTCTGCAAACCGCCGTACCGGCAAATGATCTCCGTCGCGCATTTCTGGAGCTTCAAAATATTCTGGGTTCAGGGCATGCGCCCAGCCACAATTCAAGAATAAGCGACGCGAGAATTGATTTTTCGGAAGAGTAACGAAAAAAGACACGCCCCGCTTTTGCAGCGCAGCGCAGTTTGCTATGAGCGGGAGCATAGCCCCCGGAAAGGCCTTGCTGATACCAGAGAAATCAAGCGTTATGTTTCTCGGTCCGGAATCTCCAGCAAGATTCTTTACGAAACCGCCAAATTTACGTATTTCATAAATTGTCAACGTATTGTCAAATACAATCACGTTGTCCGGATTGATTCGTATCATGGTTAGGTCGCTCCCTCGTCTCCGAGAATAGTGATGATAATGTGCTTCTTTTTCCCAATAGAGAGACGAAAGTCTTCTTTCGCGCGCTCTATGGAGATTAATTCAGCCTCATCCTTCGCCACTATCCCGTCGAGGCGGACGGAACCGCTCCGAATTTCTCGCCTTGCTTCTCCAAAGCTTGCTGCCAGGCCGGCCAGGGCAAGCAATCGAAAAAGCGGGACGCCCATGCCAAAGTCCGCCGCCGCAATCGTGACGCGCGGCAGCGTGTCGGCCGCCTTGCCTTCCTCGAAAGTGTGGCGGGCCGCCTCGGCGGCGGTGTCGGCGGCGGCGCGGCCGTGCAGCAGGGCGGTGGCCTCGGTGGCCAGCACCTTCTTGGCGTCGTTGATCTCCGCCCCGCCGAGGGCTTCCAGCCGGGCGATCTCTCCTTCCGGCAGGTCGGTGAACAGGCGCAGGAAGCGGCCGACATCGGCGTCCTCGGTGTTGCGCCAGAACTGCCAGTAGTCGAACGGCACCAGCCGGTCGGCGGTGAGCCAGATCGCTCCCTGCGCGGTCTTGCCCATCTTGGCGCCCGACGCGGTGGTGATCAGCGGCGTGGTCAGGCCGAACACGCTGCGCCCCTCGGTGCGGCGCACCAGATCGACGCCGGAGACGATGTTGCCCCACTGGTCCGACCCGCCCATCTGCAACAACACGCCATGGCGGCGGAACAACTCGCGGAAATCGTAGCTTTGCAGGATCATGTAGTTGAATTCAAGGAAGCTCAGCGGCTGCTCGCGGTCCAGCCGCAGCCGCACCGAATCAAAGGTGAGCATGCGGTTGACGGTGAAATGCACGCCGACATCGCGCAGCAGCGGAATGTAGCCGAGGGCGGCGAGCCAGTCGTTGTTGTTGGGCATGAGCGCGTCGGTGGGGCCGTCACCGAAGGTCAGGAACGGGGCGAAGCAGCGGCGGATGCCGGCGGCGTTGGCGGCAATCTGCTCGTCGGACAGCATTTGCCGGGTTTCGTCCTTGCCGGACGGGTCGCCGATGCGGGTGGTGCCGCCGCCCATCAGCACCACCGGGCGGTGGCCGTGGCGTTGCAGCAGGCGCAGCAGCATGATCTGCACCAGACTGCCGACATGCAGGCTGTCGGCGGTGCAGTCGAAGCCGATATAGCCCGGCACGATTCCCGCTTGCAGCGCGGCCGCCAGCCCGCCGGTGTCGGTGCACTGATGGATGAAGCCGCGGGCGGTGGCCTCGTGCAGGAAGTCGGCGCTGGGCATGATGGCGGGTCCGGGATGCTCGGGGGGCTGACCGGCTAGCACAGGAGCAGAACGGATGGAAATGCTGCGCGCCATCGGGCTGATGAGCGGCACCTCGCTCGACGGGGTAGACGCCGCCTGGCTGGAAACCGACGGCAAGCGCGTCGGCCGGCTGGGACCGTCGCTGACGCTGCCGTATGACGCCACCCTGCGCGCCGACCTGCGCCGCCTGCTCGACCGCGCGCCGGGGCTGGCGCGCGACGATGCCGGGGTGGCGGCAATCGCCGCCCGGTTGACCGCGCGCCATGTGGAAGCGGTGCGGGCGATCGGCCTGCCGGCCGACATTGTCGGCTTGCACGGCCAGACCATTCTGCACCGGCCGGACCGCCGGCTGACCTGGCAGATCGGCGACGCGGCGATGCTGGCCCGCGCGGTCGGGGTGCGGGTGGCGTGGGATTTCCGCAGTGCCGACGTGGCCGCCGGCGGCGAGGGGGCGCCGCTCGCCCCGCTGTTTCACGCCGCCCTGGCGGCCTCGCTGCCCCGGCCGCTGGCGGTGCTGAACCTCGGCGGGGTGGCCAACGTGACCTATATCGGCGCCGATGGGGCGCTGCTGGCCGGCGACACCGGGCCGGGCAATGGCCCGCTGGATGACTGGGCGGCCCGCCACAGCAACCTGGATTGCGACCGCGACGGCGTGCTTTCCGCCAGCGGACGGATGGACAAGGCGGTGCTCCTGCGGCTGCTGGCCCACCCGTACCTGGCGCGGCCGATGCCCAAATCGCTGGACCGGCTGGATTTCGCCGCGACGCTGGCGGCCAGTGGCCTGGAAGAATTGTCGGCGGCGGATGGCGCGGCGACGCTGGTGGCCTTCACCGCCGAGGTGGTCGCCCGGGCGAAGCTGCCGCAGGCGCCGCGGCGCTGGCTGGTGGGTGGCGGCGGCCGGCACAACCCCAGCCTGATGGCGGCGCTGCGCGAGCGCCTCGGCGCGGTGGCGCCGGTGGAAGCCGCCGGCTGGGACGGCGACGCGCTGGAGGCGCAATGCTTCGGGCTGCTGGCCGTGCGGGTGCTGCGCGGATTGCCGCTGAGTTTCCCGGGCACGACGGGGGTGCCGCGCCCGTTGCCGGGCGGGCGGATCGCCGAGGCTTAACTCGCCGCGATTGCCAGCCGCTGCGCCGCCCGGGAGCGTCCGATCAGCGGCAGCAGCGCCTGCAGGGCGGGGCCGTGATCCTCGCCGGTCAGCGCCAGACGGAGCGGCAAGGTCAGGGTCTTGCCGGCGCGGCCGGTGCTCGCCTTGATGGCCTCGGTCCAGGTGGTCCAGACCGAATCGTCCCAGGGTTCCGGCGGCAGGGCGGCGAGGGCGGCGCGCAGGAACCCGGCCTCGCCGTCGATGACCGGCGGGACGATGCTGCCGGCGACCACTTCCCAGTAGCCGCGGGCTTCCGACAGCAGATCGAGGCTGCCGCGCACCGCCTGCCAGAACGCCTCGGTGGCGCCGGTCGGCAGGCGGTCGGCGACGCCGGCGAAGGGGGTCTGGGCAAGCGCCTGCCGGTTGACGGCGAGCAGGTCGGGCATGTCGAAGCGCGGCGCGGCGGCGATGCCGGCCGGGCTGTAGCCGGCGGCAAGCTCGGCCGGCATGAGCGGGCGCGGCGCGGCGGCGGTGCCCAGCCGCGCCAGGGTGCCGGCCAGGGCGCTCGGCTCGACCCCCTGCTGGCGCAGCGCGCGCAGGGAGAAATTGCCGGCGCGGCGGGACAGCCGCTCCCCCGCGGAATCGGCCAGCGCCGGCAGATGGGCCAGGGCGATGGCGTCGGGATCGCCGCCGAGGGCCGCAACAAGGTCGATCTGGATGGCGGTGTTGTTGACCTGGTCCTCGCCGCGGACAATGTGGGTGATGCCATCCGCAAGGTCGTCCACCGCGCCGGCGAAGGCGGCGAGCGGGGTGTCGTCGGCGCGGATCATCACCGGGTCGGACAAGGTGAGCGGCTTCACCTGGCGTCGGCCGAGGGTCAGGTCGTCCCAGGCGACGATGGTTTCCGACAGGCGGAAGCGCCAGTACGGCCGCTTGCCGCCGGCCTCGGCGGCCTGTCGCTGGGCCGGGGTCAGCTTGAGCATGGCCCGGTCGTAGATCGGCGGATGGCCCTGGCGGATGCGCCGCTCGCGCTTGGCATTGAGTTCCGCCTCGGATTCGAAGCAGGGATAAAGCCGGCCGGCGGATTTGAGGGTTTCCGCCGCGGCCGCATAGCGGTCCAGACGATCCGACTGGCGGTATTCCGCCTCCCAGTCGAGGCCGAGCCAGCGCAGATCCTGGCGGATGGCGTCCTGCTGCTCGGTGGGGTCGCGGGGGACCTCGGTGTCGTCCAGGCGCAAGGTGACCGGCGCGCGCAGGCGGCGGGCCAGCAGCCAGTTGGCGAGCACGATCCGGGCCGAGCCGACATGCAGCGGACCGGCCGAGGCAACCGCCAGCCGCAAACGGGGGTCGCGGGTCATTGGGGGTCCGACTCGAGGTGGCGGCGCGGGTCCAGGGCACGCCAGTCGCGCTCCTCCTCGGCGGCGGCGCGGGTGGCGAAATCATGCAGTTCGGTGCTGCTGCGCCAGCCGTTCTCGCCGGCATCCACCACCTCGGCGTCCTCGCCCCAGGCGAACCAGGCGTCGAGCACCTCACGGTCGGCGGCGCCGGCGATGCGGCAGCGTTCCACGCTGTCGCGCACGTAGCGGCGGGCGAAGGCGTTGGCCTGCATGAGGCTGGGGAAGCCGGCGATTTCCTCGACGATGTTGTCCTCGGCGCCGCCGGACAGGTCGAGGATGCGCACGCGCCAGCCGCCGGCGGGGGCGAAGATGTCGGTCATGCCTGTGCCCTCACGATACCAGCCTGGTGAACCCGTTGGTGATGGGATAGCGGCGGTCGCGGCCGAAGGCCCGGCGGGTGATCTTGACGCCCGGCGGGGCCTGGCGGCGCTTGTATTCGGCGCGGTCCAGCATGCGCCACACCCGCAGCACCAAAGCGCGGTCGTGCCCGGCCGCCACCAGCGCATCGACGCTCTGCTCGCCCTCCACCAGCCCTTCCAGGATCGCGTCCAACACCTCGTAGGGCGGCAGGGTGTCCTGGTCGGTCTGGTTCGGTTTCAGTTCCGCGCTCGGCGGTTTGGTCACCACCCGGTCGGGCATGACCGGACCCGCCGGACCCAGCGCGCCGGCCGGTCGATGGGCATTGCGCCAGCGGGACAACTCGAACACGGTGGTTTTGTACACATCCTTCAGCACCGAATAGCCGCCGCACATGTCGCCATACAGGGTGGCGTAGCCGACCGACATCTCGCTCTTGTTGCCGGTGGTCAGCAGCATGGCGCCAAGCTTGTTGGAAATCGCCATGAGGATAAGGCCGCGGGCGCGCGACTGCACGTTTTCCTCGGTGATGTCGGACGGACGGCCGGCGAACACCGGCGCGAGGATGGCGGCAAAGGCGTCCATTGCCGGGGTGATCGGCAGCGTGTCGCAGGCAATGCCGAGCAGGCCGGCGCAGGCAGCCGCGTCGTCGAGGCTTTCCTGGCTGGTGTAGGGGCTGGGCATCATGAAGGCGTGGACGCGGCCGGGGCCGAGCGCATCGACGGCGACCGCGGCGGTGATGGCGCTGTCGATGCCGCCGGACAGGCCGAGAATCACCCCCGGAAAGCCGTTCTTGCCGACATAGTCGGCCAGCCCGAGCACCATGGCGCGGTAGATGCCTTCCAGCCGTGACGGCTCCGGGGCGAGCGGGAGGGGCGCGCAGACCAGACGCTCGCCCTGGCGCCGCCATTCGGTCAGGGTGATCGCTTCCTCGAACAGCGGCATCTGCACGGCCAGGCCGCGGTCGGCGTTGAGGACGAAGCTGGCGCCGTCGAACACCAGCTCGTCCTGGCCGCCGACCTGGGCGCAGAACACGAAGGGCAGGCCGGTTTCCACCACCCGCTGGGCCGCCAGCTGGATGCGGGTCTGCTGCTTGTCGGCCTCATAGGGGCTGGCGTTGATGGAGAGCAGCATCTCGGCGCCGCTGTCGGCGAGGGTCGCGCTGACCGCTGGCACCCACCAGTCCTCGCAGACCATCACCCCGAGCCGGAAGCCGCGGAACGGCACCGGGCCGGGGACCGGGCCGGGGTCGAACACGCGCTTGTCGTCGAACACGCCGTAATTGGGCAGTTCGTGCTTGGCGCGGCGGGCGGCGATGCGGCCGGAGTCGAGCAGGTAGGCGGCGTTGTACAGCCTGTCGCCGTCGCGCCAGGGGCCACCGGCGATCATCGCCGGCCCGCCATCCGCGGTGTCGGCCGCCAGTTCGGTGATGGCGGCCTCGCAGGCGGCGACGAAGGCCGGCTTGCGGACCATATCCTCGGGCGGGTAGCCGGCGATGGAACATTCGGGCGTGACCAGCAGGTCAGCGCCCAGCGCGGCGGCGTCGGCACGGGCGCGGCGGAGGCGGGCGAGGTTGCCCTCCACCGCTCCGACATGCGGGTTGATCTGGGCGAGGGCGATTCTGAGCGTGTCGGGCATGACGGAAAGCTAGGCAGTCCGCCGGCCGGACGCAACGCAAGCGGGGAAAGCCGGCGAGCCAGCCGGCTGGCCTTCCTTCCGCTGCCGTGTTAACATTCCATTTACTTGGTTCGCTTAGGCACAGGACGGCGCATGCCATGACCGGGGATTCGGCGTTCGGGCTGCTGCCCACCCATCTCGGCCGGCACCTTTTCAGTGATGAAATCCACCTGCATGCGCGGGTCAGCGCGTTGCTCGATGCCATCCGCGCGGATGTTCCCGGCTGCAACTTCGATCTGCGGGACCGCAACGATGACGTCCTCGGCGCGCCGCAGCGGGCCAGCGATTTCGTGCGGCCGGTCGAGGAATACGATGTCCCCGAAACGGCCCCCCATACCATCGTGGCCGATGGCACCGAGGCCGCCGCCCGACTCGCCGCGGCATTTCCCGACATGGTGCGCCGCCCCTATGACGGCGTCGCGTTCGAACTGGGCGGGGAGCATCTCCGCGAGGAAAGGTTCGGCCTTGTCGAACTCAACCTGGACCTGCAGAGGGCGATCGACTCGGTGCTCGGCGATTCCCCAATTGTGCCATACAGGGTCTTCGACGGCGAGGGCGTGCCGGTCAAACGGTCCCGCCTGGGCTTTGGCGACAAATTCCCGAGCGGCTTCGAGCCGCGGTTCATTGTCTTCTATGATCGCCGCGCCGCCGAGACGTTCGCCAGGCTGTTTCCCCTGATGCCCAGGGAGGCGCTGGTCGACCGGGAACGGATCTGGCGCCAGGCCAGGAAGGCATAACCTCCCGGCGCGCCGGGCGTTATACCGGCTCGGTGTCCAGCGCGTAGCCGGCGGCGCGTACCGTGCGGACCATGTCGATTTCGCCTTGGCCGTTGATCGCCTTGCGCAGGCGGCGGATATGCACGTCCACGGTGCGCGGTTCGACATGGATGTCGGGACCCCACACGGCGTCCAGCACTTCCTCGCGCGAGAACACGCGGCGCGGGTGTTGCAGGAAGAATTCCAGCAGCCGGTATTCGGTCGGCCCCAGATGGACGGCGCGGCCATTGCGGTGCACCCGGTGCGCGGCCTGGTCGAGGGTGACATCGTGGAAGGTCAGCGTGCCCTTCGCCGGCACCCCGCCGGCCCGGCGCAGCAGCGCACGCATGCGTGCCAGCAGCGCCTCCATGTTGAACGGCTTGGTGATGTAGTCATCCGCGCCGGTGTTCAGGCCACGCACCGCGTCCTGGTCGTCGGTGCGGGCGGTGACCATGATCACCGGCAGGTCGCGGGTGTCCGGCCGGCGGCGGATTTGCCGGCACACCTCGATGCCCGACATGACCGGCAGCATCCAGTCCAGCAGCACGAGATCCGGTGGCACTTCGGAAATGCGGGTCAGCGCCTCCTGGCCGTCGCCGGCCTCATCCACCCTGAATCCCTGCTTCTCAAGGTTGTAACGCAACATGGTGGCAAGTGCCGCCTCGTCCTCGACCACCAGCACCAGCGGGCGCGACAGAATTTCCGACATCACGGTGCCTTCTGTTCTTGCGGCCTGACGACGGCGTAGGCGGAGCTGTCGCCCTTCGGCCTGCCGTCCGGCATTGGCTCACCCTTCACCGCGTAATAGACCATTTCGGCGATGTTGGTGGCATGATCGCCGATCCGCTCGAGATTTTTGGCGACGAACAGCAGATGCGCGCAGGGCGTGATGTTGCGCGGGTCCTCCATCATGTAGGTGATGAGTTCCCGGAACAGCGCGTTGTAGATGTCGTCGATCTGCTCATCCGAACGCCACACCTCGAGCGCCTTCTCGGTGTCGTTCTCGCCGGTCGCGTCGATGACCAGCTTGAGGTTTTCCTGCACCAGCCGGGACATGTTCGACAAACCGCTGAGCGGGAAGGGCACGCTGAACTGGCCGAGCACGATGCTGCGCTTGGCGACGTTCTTGGCGTAATCGCCGATGCGTTCCAGCTCGGCGGCGATCTTCAGCGCCGCCACGATGTGGCGCAAATCCTCGGCCATCGGCTGGCGCAGCGCCAGCAGGCGGATGACGAACTGCTCCGCCTCGCGTTCAAGCACGTCGACGGCCGGGTCGGCCTGGACCGCCTGGCTCGCCGCCTCGCCGTCGCGGTCGAGCACCGCGGCGCAGGCCAGCGCCACCTGGCGCTCCACCATGCCCCCCATGTCGGTGATCAGGGTCCGCAAGCGAGCCAGCTCCTGCTCAAAGCTTTTCACGATGTGCTCCGCCAATTCGGACATGGAATTCCCCCTGACATTGGCTACCCGAAGCGGCCGGTGATGTATTCCTGCGTGCGCTTCAGACGCGGTGCCGTGAACATCTGCATCGCCGACCCCACTTCCACCAGCTCGCCGAGGTAGAAAAACGCCACCTGGTCGGCGCAGCGCGCGGCCTGCTGCATATTGTGGGTGACGATGGCGATGGTGAAGTCCCGCTTCAATTCGTCGATCAGTTCCTCGATCTTCAGCGTGCTGATCGGGTCGAGCGCACTGGTCGGCTCGTCGAGCAGGATGACATCCGGCCGCACCGCGATGGTGCGGGCGATGCACAACCGCTGCTGCTGCCCGCCCGACAGCCCCATGGCGGAGGTATTGAGCCGGTCCTTCGCCTCCTCCCACAGGGCGGCGCGGGTCAGCGACCATTCCACCCGTTCGTCCATCGCCGACTTGGACAGCTTCTCGTGCAGCTTCACCCCGAAGGCGATGTTTTCGTAGATGGTCATGGGAAACGGCGTCGGCTTCTGGAACACCATGCCGACCCGGCTGCGCAACTGGTTCAGGTCGATGCCGGGGTCGAGGATGTTGGTGCCGTCCATCAGCACCTGGCCTTCGGCGCGCTGGCCCGGGTAGAGGTCGTACATCCGGTTCAACACCCGCAGCAGCGTCGACTTGCCGCAGCCGGAGGGGCCGATCATGCCGGTCACCTGACGATCGGGCAGGTCGAGGTCGATGCCCTTGAGCGCCTTGTTGGCGCCGTAGAAGAAATCGACGCCGCGTATGGAAATGCGTGCCTCGCGCAGGGCCTCGGCCGAACGCGCCTGCATCGCGGCGATCGCAGGCGGCTGTTGCGTTTCGTTCATGGACTCGCTCATGGCTCCAGCATTCCCAGGTCCGGCGTTCCCGGTTCCAGCATTTATCGCCGCGGCCGAAGGACGACGCGGGCGACGATGTTCAGCGTCAGCACGCCGAAGGTGATCAGCAGGGCGCCGGCCCAGGCCAAATCCACCCAGTCGTCATAGGCCGATCCGGCGTACTGGTAGATGGTCACCGGCAGGCTCGCCATCGGCTGGGTCAGGCTCAATGACCAGTTCAGGTTGCCCAGCGAGGTGAACAGCAGCGGCGCGGTTTCGCCGGCCACCCGTGCCACCGCCAGCAGCACGCCGGTGGCGATGCCGAACAACGCCGCGCGGTAGCAGATGAGCACGATCACCCGCCATTTCGGCGCTCCCAGCGCCACCGCCGCCTCGCGCAGTTCGATGGGGATCAGTTGCAGCATGTCTTCCGTGGTGCGCACCACGATCGGCACCACGATCACCGCCAGCGCCACGCAGCCGGCGATGCCCGAGAACCCGCCGAACGGGTCCACCAGGATGGTATAGACGAACAGCCCCACCAGGATCGACGGCGCCGACAGCAGCACGTCGGAGACGAACCGCACCGCGTTGCCCAACGCCGAATTGCGGGCGTACTCGGCCAGATAGGTGCCGACCATCAGCCCGATCGGCGTGCCGATCAGCGTGCCGACCAGCGTCTGCACCAGGCTGCCGACGATCGCATTCAGCAGGCCCCCGTTCGACCCGGGGGGCAGGGTGACGCTGGTGAACACGTTCAGATTGAGCCCGCCGACGCCGCGCCAGATCAAGGTGAACAGGATGGAGGCCAGCAAGGCAAGGCCCAGCACCGTGGCGGCCACGCAGAGTGCCGTCACCAGACGGTCGAGCCGCTTGCGCCGGCGCGACATCGACCCCGCCACCGCCCCGTCGCGGGCCGGGCCGCTGGCATGAATTCCGGCATTCGTCGCGCTCATGCCGACCTCGGCCGCAGCAGCAGGCGGGAAATCGCCAGCACGATGAACGATATGACGAACAGGATGAACCCCAGGGCCAGCAGGGAGGACAGTTTGAGGCTGCCGGCCTGGCTTTCCGGAAACTCCAGCGCGATGATGGAGGCGATGGTGTTGCCCGGGCCGAACAGCGAGGTGGTGATCCGGTTGGTGTTGCCGATCACGAAGGTCACCGCCATGGTCTCGCCCAGCGCCCGCCCCAGCCCCAGCATGATGCCGCCCATGACCGACGTGCGGGTGTAGGGAATGACGATGTTGCTCATCACCTCCCAGGTGGTGCAGCCGACACCGTAGGCGGATTCCTTGAACACCGGCGGCACCGTGTTGAACACGTCGCGCATGGTGGCGGCGATGAACGGGATGATCATGACCGCCAGCACCAGTGCCGCGGTCAGGATGCCGGTGCCGAACGGGGCCCCCTGGAACAGCGTGCCGATCACCGGCACATCGCCCAGGCTGTCGGTCAGGAAGGGCTGCACGTAGTCGCCCATCACCGGCACGATGACGAAGAAGCCCCACATGCCGTAGATGATCGACGGCACCCCCGCGAGCAGTTCAACCGCGGTGCCGACCGGGCCGCGAAACCAGACGGGGGCGATCTCGGTCAGGTAGAAGGCGATGCCGAAGGCCAGCGGCACCGCCACCAGCAGCGCGAGCACCGAGGTGACCAGCGTGCCGAACACCGGCACCCCGGCGCCGAACACATTCTGCACCGGGTCCCAGTCGGTCTCGACCAGGAAATGCGGCCCGAAGGCGCGGAAGGCGGGCAACCCGTCGATGAACAGCGAGACGATGATGGCGCCCAGCAGCACCAGGACGAACACACCGGCGCCGAGGGCCAGCCCACTGAACAGCCGGTCGCCGAAGGGGGCGCCACGGGCGGCGGCCGGGCGGAGTTGAGAAGAGGCGGCGGTATCGGACACGAGTCGTTCCCGGATGGGTAAAAAAAGCGGGAGGCGCCGGCCGGCGCCTCCCCTGACGGTTCAGCCTATTTCCAGACCGGTGCGCCGTCCGGCCCCTTGATCTCGGCGCGCCAGGAGGAGCGCACCGCATCCTGCACGCCGGCGGGCAGGGCGATGTATTCCAGGTTTTTGGCGATGTCGCCGCCGTTCCTGTAGGCGAAGTCGAAGAACCGGATCACGTTGGCGCTGCGGGCCGGGTCCTTGGGGTCCTTCGGCAGCAGGGCGAACGTGGCCGAGACGATCGGCCAGGCGTCGGCGCCGGCGGTGTCGATCAGGTTCACCGCATAGTTCGGCGCGTTCTTCCAGTCGCCGGCGTTGGCGGCCTGGGTGAAGGCGGCCAGGGTGGGGGCCACGAAATGCCCGGCCTTGTTGCGCAGCTGCGTGGTGGTCAGCCTGGTCTGCGTGGCATAGGCGTTCTCGACATAGCCGATGGCGCCGCGCACCTGCTTCACCGTGGCGGCCACGCCGTCATTGCCCTTGGCGCCGTTGCCGGCCGGCCACTTCACGCTGCTGCTGGCGCCGACCTGCGCCTTCCAGTCGGGTGACACCGCCGAGAGATACGAGGTGAACACGAAGGTCGTGCCCGAACCGTCGGCGCGGTAGGCCGGCGCGATCGGCAGGTTCGGCAGCACCACCCCGTGATTGGCCTCGACCAGCCGCGGGTCGTTCCACTTGGTGATCTTGCCGAGGTAGATGTCGGCCAGCAGTTCGCCGGTCAGCTTCAGCTTGTCGGACGCGATACCCGGCAGGTTCACGATCGGCACCACCGCGCCGATCACCGTCGGGAATTGCAGCAGGTGGTTCTGCTCCAGCTTCTCGCCGGTTACCGGCGCGTCGGAGGCGCCGAAATCAACGGTGCGGTTGATGATCTGGTTCTGGCCGCCGCCGGAGCCGATCGCCTGGTAGTTCAGCTCGATGCCGGTGGCGGCCTTCGCGGCCTCGCCCCACTTGCCATAGACCGGCGCGGGAAAGGTGGCACCGGCGCCGGTGATCTGCTGCGCCTGGGCGGCAAAGGAAAATCCGGCCAGGCTGACTGCCAGGGCCGTGGATACAAGCTTCATGATCTCTCCTCGGGTCGTGGCCGGGTTCCGGACATGCCGCTGGACCACCGGACGGCCCACCCCGGACCGCCGGATTCCGTGACGCGCGGACCCTACGCCGGGCATCGCGTCGCCCAGATTGCACTTTTACGACACATAGATGACAGACGCCGGGTTCACCGGCCCGGAAAACCGTGCCGCGCATGGTACGGGGCAGTGCCAACGCATGGCTGATGAAGCGAAATTGAAGGTTCCGGACCGGGCGGCTCACCGCGCGGCCGGCGTCTTCGCGCTCCACCCGTCCACAGCAGCCCCGTGGGGGGGCGCCCAAGACGGTTCAGATGGCGCCGATTGTTCAGATGGCGCCGATTGTTCAGATGGCGAAGGTGATCGGCTCGGTGGTCGGTCGCCGCAGCCCCGCCGCCGCCGCGCGGCGCAGCAGGTCGTCCAGCGTCAGCGCGGCCAGCCGTTCGCGCGCCGCGGTCTCCAGCTCCTCCCACAGCGTGTCCACCACGCGCTCCTGCAGCCGGCCCGACGGCCCGTCCGGCGTCTCCGGTTCGCCTTCCGGCACCGACACCGCCACCGCCACCACGTCCGACAGCTTGATGTCGCGCCGTGGCCGGCCCAGCCGGTAGCCGCCGCGCGGGCCGCGCACGCTCTCCAGCAGCCCGGTGCGCGACAACGCCTGCAGCAGCGGCTCCATGCCGCGCCGCGCCAGCCCGAGCCGGTCGGCGATCTCCGCGGCGCTCACCGTCGCCGTGCGCCCGCCATGGAAGGCGACGTCCAGCATCACCGCCACCGCCAGCATTCCCCTGTCCCGCCGAATCAGCATATTCGTGCGCTCCTCTGAAGCGACGCCATGAAATCACGTCCACCCTTCGTGATACAGAGTTTCCATGCTAAAGGCATCCCCCATGGCCAGAAACCTTCCCCGTGCCGTCATCGCGCCGGCGCCCGCCGCTCCCGCCGCCCCGCCCGCGCGCGGGCACATGCACCGCAGCATCCTGGATACGATCGGCGCGACGCCGCTTGTCGGCATCCCGCGCATCGCCGCCGAGGATGGTTTGGTCGCCGAAATCGCCCTCAAGCTCGAATTCTTCAACCCGCTTGGCTCGGTCAAGGACCGCATCGGCCTGGCCATGGTCGAGCGTGCCGAGGCCGAGGGCCTGATCGCGCCCGACCGCTCCGTGCTGGTCGAGCCGACCTCGGGCAATACCGGCATCGCGCTGGCTTTCGTTGCCGCCGCCAAGGGCTACCGGCTGATCGTCATCATGCCCGAAGGGGCATCGTCCGAGCGGCGCAAGATGTTGCGGCTGATGGGCGCGGACGTGCAGCTCACGCCGGCCCGCCAGGGCATGGCCGGCGCCATCGCCCGCGCCGAGGCGGTCGTCGCCGCCACGCCGGGGGCCTGGATGCCGCGCCAGTTCGACAACCCCGCCAACCCCGACATCCACGCGGCCACCACCGCCGAGGAAATCTGGATCGATACGGACGGGCGGGTTGATATGGTGGTGGGCGGCGCCGGCACCGGCGGCACCCTGACCGGCATCGCCCGCGCGCTCAAGCCGCGCCGCCCTGGCCTGCGAATCCTGCTGGTCGAACCGGCCGAGAGCGCGGTGCTGTCCGGTGACGAGGCGGGGCCGCATGGCGTGCAGGGCATTGGCCCCGGCTTCCAGCCGACGGTGCTGGACCTCGGTTTGATGGACGAGGTGGTGCGCGTGTCCGAGCGCGAGGCCATTGCCGCCGCCCGCCGCACCGCCCGGCTGGAGGGGCTGCCGATCGGCATTTCCTCCGGCGCCGCCCTGCACGCCGCCCTGGCCGCCGCCCGCGACCCCGTCAACGCCGGCAAGCTGATCGTCTCGATCGCTCCGAGTTTTGCCGAGCGGTACCTTAGTACAGCGCTGTTTGCGGGGCTTTGACGGAAGGCCAGGGATCCGCCCTGGACCCGCCTGGCGGCGGCGCCCCCTGGCCCTGCCGCCAGCGCGCCACGTTGCGGTTATGCTCCTCCAGCGACCGTGCGAAGGCATGTCCGCCACCGCCATCGGCAACGAAATACAGGTCGTCGCTGGGCGCCGGGTGCGCCACCGCCCGCAGTGACGCCACCCCGGGGCTGCTGATCGGCCCGGGCGGCAGCCCGGCCACGCGGTAGGTGTTGTACGGCGTCGGCCAGTCGAGATCGGCACGGGTCAGCGGGCGTTCCAGCACGCCGGTGCCGCCGGAAACGCCATAGGCCACGGTCGGATCGGCTTGCAGCCGCATGCCCAGCTTCAGCCGGTTCAGGAACACCGCGGCCACCAGAGGCCGTTCCTCGGGCCGCGATGTTTCGCGCTCGACGATGCTAGCCAAAGTCAGCATGTCGGCGGGGCCGGCCAGCGGCAGCCCGGCGTCGCGCTGCTCCCATTCCTGTGCCAGCACCCGCGCCATCGCCGCCGCAGCCCGCTCCGCCAGCGCCGCCCGCGTGGTGCCGCGCTCGAAGGCATAGGTTTCCGGCAGCACCGCGCCTTCCTCCGGCACCGGCGTGTCGCCGGCCAGTGCCGGCGCACGGTCCAGCAGCAACGCCACCTGGGCAGCGGTCAGCCCCTCGGGAATGGTCAGCCGGTGCTGCACCGGCCGCCCGGTCCGCAGCACGGCCAGAACGGCACGCAGCGAGGCATGAGCGGGAAATGCCAGTTCGGCCGCGTGCAAAGGGCCGTCGCCTTTGCTCGCCAGCGTGGCGAGGCGGAACGCCGCCGGGTTGTCGATCACCCCGGCGGCCAGCAACGCCTCGGCCAGCTGGGCCGGCGTGCCGCGCGGCACAATCACCGCCCGCGCAACCGGGAGAGGCCCCGGCCGCGTGTTGAGCACGGACAGCAAATGCCACCCGAGCGCGCCGGCTAGCCCGAGTGCCAGCACCGCCCCGCCCAGGACAGCGGCGGCGCGCCGCTTCATCGGGTCACGCCGCGGATCAGGCGGCCTTGCGGAACAGGATGGAGGCGTTGGTGCCGCCGAAGCCGAAGCTGTTGGAGAGCGCCACCTCGATCCGCCGCTCCTGCGCAATGTGCGCCACCCGGTCGATCAGGCTTTCGCGACTCGGGTTGTCCAGGTTCAGCGTCGGTGGCGCCACATTGTCACGCACCGCCAGCACCGAGAAGATCGCCTCGATCGCTCCGGCCGCCCCCAGCAGGTGCCCGGTGGCCGACTTGGTGGACGACATGGCGATACCGCGGGCGGCATCGCCGAACAGGCGTTCGACCGCCGTCAGTTCCAGGTCGTCGCCGAGCGGGGTGGAGGTGCCGTGGGCATTGACGTACTGGATCTGCTCCGGGGCGATCCGCCCGTTGCGCAGCGCCGCGGTCATGGCGCGGAACGCCCCTTCGTGACCTTCGGCGGGCGCGGTGATGTGGTAGGCGTCGCCGGACATGCCGTAGCCGCACAACTCGGCATAGATGTTGGCGCCGCGCTTCCTGGCGTGCTCGTACTCCTCCAGTACCAGCATCCCCGAGCCTTCGCCCATGACAAAGCCGTCGCGGTCGCGGTCCCAGGGTCGCGATGCCTTGGCCGGCGTCTCGTTGAATCCGGTCGAAAGCGCCCGGGAGGCGCAGAATCCGGCCATGCCAAGCAGGTTGACCGCCGACTCGGCGCCGCCGGCCACCATCACCTCGGCGTCGCCCAGCGCGATCAGACGGGCGGCGTCACCCACCGCATGCACCCCGGTGGCGCAGGCGGTCACGACGCTGTGGTTCGGCCCCTTAAACCCGTATTTGATGGAAACATGGCCCGAGGCCAGGTTGATCAGGGCGGACGGAATGAAGAACGGCGACAGCCGCCGCGCCTTGCCGTCGCGCACCATCAGGGAGGCGTCGTAGATCGTCTCCAGCCCGCCGATGCCGCTGCCGATCATCACGCCGGTGGCGCAGCGGTCTTCCTCGCCGTCGGGTTTCCAGCCGGAATCCTCCACCGCCTCGGTGGCCGCCACCAGCGCGTACTGGATGAAGCGGTCCATCTTGCGCTGGTCCTTGACCGGTATCCATTCGCTGATGTCCAGCCTGCCCTCGGCCTTGGTGCCGAGCGGGATCTGCCCGGCGATCTTCGCCGGCAGATCCGTCACGTCGAAGGATTGGATGGCGCTGATGCCCGACTCGCCTTCGATCAGGCGTTTCCAGACATTCGCGACCCCCAGGCCAAGGGGGCAAGCGATGCCCATGCCCGTCACCACCACGCGCCGCATCGCTGCCATCCTTGCCCGTTGTTGTCCGCGCGGCCTTGGCTCAGGCGGCTTTCTGCTTCTCGATGTAGTCGATCGCATCCTTCACGGTGGCGATCTTTTCGGCCGCGTCCTCGGGGATCTCCACCCCGAACGCTTCCTCGAAGGCCATCACCAGTTCCACGGTGTCCAGGCTGTCGGCACCCAGGTCGTCGATGAACGACGCCTCCGGGGTCACCTTTGCCTCCTCGACGCCGAGGTGTTCCACCACGATCTTCTTCACCTTATCGGCGATTTCGCTCATCGGAATTGTAACTCCTGCCTGCCGGTTCCTGGTCTAAACGTCTCTTGTCCGGTCCGCCCGCCATTCTGGCCCGCCACCATGGCCCGCTCGCTTGGACCGGCCCGGCCGGCCGGACAAACCCACGCCGAACAAACCCACGGGGCGAACCAAATCCGTGCCGCGTACCCGCCCCGGACAAGGGCGCGCGCCGCTTAGCATGGTTTTGTCACAGGCGCCAACCGCGCGAATTCCTGCCGCCATCCTTCAGATCATGGCCATCCCGCCATTGACGTGCAACGTGGCGCCGGTCACCCAGGCGGCTTCGTCGCTCGCCAGGTAGGCCACGGCCGCCGCCACGTCCGCCGGCTGGCCCAGCCGGCCGAGCGGGATCGTTTCGGACAGCCTGGCCTTCTGTGCCTCCGTCAGCGCGTCGGTCATCGGCGTCGCCACGAAGCCGGGCGCCACCACGTTCACGGTGATGCCGCGGGACGCCACTTCCTGGGCCAGCGCCTTGCTCATGCCGGCCAGCCCCGCCTTGGCGGCGGCATAATTGGCCTGCCCGGCATTGCCGGTGCTGCCGACGATGGACGAAATCGACACGATCCGCCCGGCCCGCCGCCGCACCATCCCTTTCAGCGCCGCCCGGGCCAGCCGGAACGGCGCGGAGAGATCGACATCCAGCACCGCCTGCCAGTCCTCGTCCTTCATGCGCAGCGCCAGCATGTCGCGGGTGAAGCCGGCGTTGTTGACCAGGATCGCGAGCGGGCCCCCGCCTGCCTGGACGGCTGCCGCTTCCGCCGCCGCCACCAGCGCATCCGCCGCCGCCGGGTCGCGCAGATCGGCCGGGCAGACATAGGCCCGCTCGCCGAGTTCCACCGCCAGCGCCTCCAGCGCCTCGCGCCTGGTGCCGGACAGCGCCACCGCCGCCCCCTGGGCGTGCAGGGTGCGCGCGATCGCCGCGCCGATGCCGCCGGAGGCGCCGGTGACCAAAGCCGTCTTGCCGTCCAGCCGGAACATGGGGGCGCTTCCGCTACAGGGTTTTCAGGAACTGCTCGATTTCGGCGGGGGTGCCGATCGGGGTGGCCGTCGCGTCGGGGGCGATGCGGCGCACCAGCCCGGACAGCACCTTGCCGGCGCCGAGTTCGACGAAGCTGTCCACCCCCAGCGCGACCATCGCCTGCACGCTCTCGCGCCAGCGCACGGTGGCGGTCACCTGCCGCACCAGCAGGCGCGCGATCTCGGCCGGGTCGGTGGTCTTGGCGGCCGAGACATTGGCCACCAGAGGAATTTGCGGCCCCTTTGGGGGGGAATTTTCCAGCGCCTCGGCCATGGCATCGGCCGCCGGCGCCATCAGGGCGCAGTGGAACGGGGCGGAGACCGGCAGCAGCATCGCCCGCCGCACGCCTTTTGAACGGGCCACCTCGATGGCGCGATCGACCGCCGCCTTGTGACCGGAGATCACCACCTGGCCGCCGCCATTGTCGTTGGCCGGCTCCACCACCTCGCGGCCCTCGGGGCCGTCGGCGGCCTCGGCGCAGACGGCGAGGGCGAGTTCCATCTCGGCGCCAAGCAGGGCTGCCATGGCGCCCACGCCGGGCGGCACCGCCTTCTGCATGGCCTGGCCGCGCAACCGCAGCAGCCCCGCTGCCTGCGCCGCGGTGAATGCCCCGGCGGCGGCCAGCGCGCTGTATTCGCCGAGCGAGTGCCCCGCCACCACCGCGGCGCGGTCGGCGAGCAGCAGCCCGCCCTCGCGCTCCAGCACCCGCAGCACCGCCAGCGAATGCGCCATCAGCGCCGGCTGGGTGTTCTCGGTCAGCGTGAGTTCCTCGGCCGGCCCCTCGAACATCAGCTTGGACAGCTTCTGCTTGAGGGTTTCGTCAACCTCCTCGAACACCTCGCGCGCGGCGGCGAAGGCGGCGGCGAGGTCGCGGCCCATGCCGACGGCCTGACTGCCCTGGCCCGGGAAGATGAAGGCGTGCACCGGCATGACGAAAAACTTCCCGGATGAGGGAGCGAATGGGCGCGCGGCGTAGCTTTGTGCAACCGCACTGTCAATGACGCGAAAATGCAAGCGGCGAATTGGTCGGCGGCGGCATGCGGCCGCCGCGGTCCACGCCCTTGCATCTGCGCGGCCCCCATGTATAAGCCCCCGCCTTCCCTGCCGGGTGGAGACGGCCTTCGCCCGGCTATGCCCACGTGCCAATGGTGGCACGGGACCATTTTCCATCCGGGAAAGCGGTCCGGGGCGGAGACAAGCCAGAGGGAGTGCCCATGCCGCTCTATGAAACCGTGTTCATCGCACGGAACGACATCACCCAGCAGCAGGTCGAGGCCATCGCCGACGCCATCGGCGCCCAGCTCGACGCCGACAAGGGCATCGAGCCGCCGCCGCCCCCGGCCGAGGGCGAGCCCGAGGGGCCGCGCCCCAGCGTCTCGGTGAAGAAGCGCGAATACTGGGGCCTGCGCAGCCTGTCCTACCGGATCAAGAAGAACCGCAAGGGGCATTACGTGCTGCTTGGCATCGACGCGGCGCCCGCCTCGGTGGCCGAGATGGAACGCCAGCTGCGCCTCAACGAGGACGTGCTGCGCTTCCTGACCATCCGGGTGGATGCGTTCGAGGAGGCCCAGAGCGCCATCCTGTCGCGCAAATCCGACGACCGTGAACGCGGCTTCCGCGGCCCCAAGCCCGCCGGACGCTTCGAATCCGGCCGCAAGCGCGGCTACGACGACCGCGAGGAGTTCCGCGCGCGCGAGGACGTGGGTCCGCGCGACCGCGACGATTTCCGCGGCATCGAGGAGTAACGTCCCATGTCCGATTCGACCGAAATCAATCCGGCCGCCCGCCGCGCCGCGGTTGGCGCCCGCCGCCCGTTCTACCGCCGCCGCAAGTCCTGCCCGTTCTCCGGCCCGAGCGCGCCGAAGATCGATTACAAGGATGTGCGGCTGCTTTCGCGCTTCCTGTCGGAGCGCGGCAAGATCGTCCCCAGCCGCATCACCGCCGTCTCGGCCAAGAAGCAGCGCGAACTGGCCAACGCCATCAAGCGGGCCCGCTTCCTCGCCTTGCTGCCCTACGTCGTGAGCTGAGGGAGCCCGCATCATGGCATCGGTGGAAGTCATCCTGCTTCAGCGCGTGGACAAGCTCGGGCAGATGGGCGCGGTGGTGAAGGTGAAGCCCGGCTTCGCCCGCAACTATCTGCTGCCGCAGAGGAAAGCGATCCGCGCCAACAAGGACAATCTGGCGAAGTTCGAGGAGCAGCGCGCCCAGCTTGAGGCGCAGAACATCAAGCGCCGCGAGGAGGCCGAGCGGCTCGCCGAGCGGGTCGGTGGCCTGTCGGTCGTCATCATCCGTCAGGCCGGCGAGTCCGGCAGCCTGTACGGCTCGGTCAGCCCGCGCGACATCGCCGACGCCGCCACCGCCGCCGGGCTGTCGATCGGCCGCAGCCAGGTGGTGCTCGGCCACCCGATCAAGACCCTCGGCCTGACGCCGGTTCGCGTCGTGCTGCATCCCGAGGTGGTGCTGACCATCACCGCCAATGTCGCGCGCAGCGCCGAGGAGGCCGCCAAGCAGGCCCGGGGCGAGCGCGTCGGCGCGGCGGAGGAGGTCGAGGAGGAGACGCTGCGCGCCGAAGACCTGCTGGAGCAGCCGGCCGAACAGCCGGAATGAACCCGCCCGCCCCGGCCCCTGTCACGGGCCGGGGTGGTCCGGCGGCGTCAGGCGCCACTCATTTTCGTGATCACCGCGTCTCTTGAAAACGCTGGCGTTCCGTTTCCATTTTCTTCGCAACGATATCGCGGGATGTGGAGAAGGAAGCCATGCGTGCTGTCCTGGATCACGTGCTCCGGCGGTTCATCGTGCTCGGCCGGCTCGCCGTACGATGGCCGGACGGTGAACTGACCACCTATGGCGGCGAACCGGGTCCAGAGGCCGGAATGGCCATCCGGGACGGTCGCACCCTCCGCCGCCTCGTCCTCAATCCCGCCCTCGGCCTCGGCGAGGGCTACATGGACGGCGGCATCGTGCCGGTGGGTTGCGGCATCCACGAGTTGCTCGACCTGCTGATGGCCAACCGGGTGGCCGACGCCTCGCGGGCGGAAGTGCTGTTCGGGCATGAGGCCCTGCGCTGGCTGACCCGCCATCTCGCCCAGTTCAACCCGGCCAGGCGCGCCCGGCGCAATGTCGCCCACCACTACGACCTCAATGGCCGGCTGTATGGTCTGTTCCTCGACCGCGACCGCCAGTATTCCTGCGCCTACTTCCCCACCGGCCGCGAGTCGCTGGAGGAGGCGCAGGCCGCCAAGAGGCGCCACATCGCCGCCAAGCTGTGCCTGCACCGTCCCGGTCTCGACGTGCTCGACATCGGCAGCGGCTGGGGCGGCACGGCGCTGGCCCTGGCGCGCGACCACGGCGCGCGGGTGACCGGCATCACCCTTTCGCAGGAGCAACTGGCCGAGTCGCGGGCACGGGCCGCGGCCGAGGGCCTGACCGACCGGGTCAGATTCGAGCTGCTGGATTACCGTGCCCTGCAGGGCCGGTTCGACCGCATCGTCTCGGTCGGCATGTTCGAGCATGTCGGCGTCGGCTATTACCGGGACTTCTTCGGCGTGGTGAAAAACTGCCTTGCCCCCGACGGCATCGCCCTGCTGCATTCCATCGGTTGCAGCCACGGCCCGTACGGCACCAACCCCTGGCTGGCCAAGTACATTTTCCCCGGCGGCTACTGCCCGGCCCTGTCGGAGGTGCTGCCGGCCATCGAGAAGGCCGGGCTGTTCACCACCGACATCGAAATCCTGCGCCTGCATTACGCCGAAACCCTGCGCCACTGGCGCCGCCGCTTCGCCGCCAACCGCGACGCCATCGCGGCGCTGTACGACGAGCGGTTCTGCCGCATGTTCGAGTTCTATCTGTCCGGCGCGGAGTTGTCGTTCCGGCGCGAGGGCCAGATGGTGTTCCAGATCCAGATGGCGCGTGACCAGGCGGCGGTGCCGCTGACCCGCGATTACATCATGGCCGCCGAGCGCGGCGCCACCGCGCAGGCCCCGGTTTCCGCCTGACCGGAGGTTTCTGTCCCCCTTATCCACCTTATCCACACCCCCAAGCCGGCTGTCGGCGCGGCGGCATCGGGGCTATGGTGCGGCTGCCCCAACAGCCCAAGCCATGAACACCATCGAATCACAGCCGCCGCTACTCGGCCTGTCGCAGCGCATTCCGCCCCAGAACATTCAGGCCGAGCAGGCGCTGCTCGGCGCCCTGCTGGCCAACAACAAGGCCTATGAGCGGGTCAGCGAGTTCCTGACCGCCGACCATTTCGTCGATCCCGTCCATGGCCGCATCCATGCCGCCATCGCCCGGCGCATCGAGGCCGGGCAACTGGCCGACGCGGTGACGCTGAAAGCCGAGTTCGAGCATTCCGGCGTGCTCGACGAGGTCGGCGGCACGTCCTATCTGGCCCAGCTGCTCGGGGCGATGGTGGGCATCATCAATGCCGGCGAATACGGCCGCGCCATCTACGACGCCTGGCTGCGCCGCCAGCTGATCGACATCGGCGAAACCGTGGTCAACAGCGCCTTCGGCGCCGGCACCGAGCTGGACGGGCGGGCGCAGATCGAGGTGGCCGAGCAGGAACTGTTCAACCTCGCCGAGCGCGGCGCCAGCGCCGGGGGGTTCGTCACCTTCGAGCACGCGCTGACCGAGGCGATCCAGAACGCCGAACGTGCCTTCCACCGCTCCGGCGGGGTCTCCGGCCTGTCCACCGGATTGCGCGACCTCGACAACAAAACCGGCGGCCTGCACCCGTCCGATCTGGTGATCCTCGCCGGCCGCCCCGGCATGGGCAAGACCGCGCTGGCCACCAAGATCGCCTTCGGCGCCGCCCGCGCCATCCAGGCCGAGGCGCGCGCCGTCGATCCGAACGCGGTCGTCCGCGGGTCGGTCGCCATCTTCTCGCTGGAAATGAGCGCCGAGCAGCTGGCCACCCGCCTGCTGTCGGAGGAAGCCCGCATCTCCGGCGACCGCATCCGCCGCGGTGATATCGGCCAGAAGGATTTCGACCGGTTCGTCCAGGTCAGCCGTGAAATCGGCTCGCTGCCGCTGCATATCGACGACACCCCGGCGATCACCCTGTCGGCGATGCGCACCCGCTGCCGGCGGCTCGCCCGCACCAAGGGGCTGTCGCTGATTGTGGTGGACTACCTCCAGCTCATGCGCCCCGCCGCCGGCGCGCGGGCGGAGAACCGGGTGCTGGAAATCAGCCAGATCACCCAGGGGCTGAAGGCGATCGCCAAGGAACTGGCGGTGCCGGTGATGGCGCTGTCGCAGCTTTCCCGCGCGGTGGAGAGCCGCGAGGACAAGCGCCCGCTGCTGTCCGACCTGCGCGAATCCGGCTCGATCGAGCAGGATTCCGACCTGGTGATGTTTGTCTATCGGGATGAGTACTACTTGCAGCAGCGCGCCCCCAAGCAGCTTGGCTACGACAACGAGGAGAAGTTCCACGGCGCGGTGGAGAAATGGCAGCGCGACATGGAGCATGTTCACAACCGCGCCGAACTGCTGATCGAGAAGAACCGCCACGGCGCCACCGGCAAGATCGATCTGTATTTTGAAGGTGAATATACCAGATTTGCCGACCTTGACCTGCATCACGATGGCGACTGAACACGCTGCCTCCCTTGCCGAAGGGGAGGGGGCAAACCCGGCCAGCGCCGTCCTGCACGTCGACCTTGCCGCCATCGTCGCCAACTGGCGGGATCTGGGCCGCCGTCACCCGTCCGGCGCGGTTGCCGCGGTGGTCAAGGCGGATGCCTATGGCTTCGGCGCGGCCCCGGTCGCCGCGCGGTTGCACGCCGCCGGCTGCCGGCACTTCTTCACCGCGCATCTGTCCGAGGCGCTGGCGCTGCGCCCGCTGCTGCCCGGCGCGATGCTCGCCGCGCTGAACGGCCCGCCGCCCGGCAGCGAGCGCGATCATCTGGCGCACGACATCCTGCCGGTGCTCGGCGCGCTGGCGGAGATCGACCGCTGGGCCGCGCTCGCCCGCGCCCTTGGCCGTCGGCTGCCGGTGCTGCTGCATGTCGATACCGGCATGAACCGGCTCGGCCTGGACGCCGCCGGCCTGCGAATTCTGGCCGGCGACCCCGGGCGGTTGGACGGGCTCGAGTTGCGCACTGTGCTGACCCATCTGGTCGCCTCGGAACAGCCGGACAACCCGGGCAATGCCGCGCAGCTGGCGCGTTTCGCCGCCGCCTGTGCAATGCTGCCGCCGGCGCCGCGCAGCATCGCCAACTCGTCGGGCCTGTTCCTCGGCGCCCGGTTCGCCTCCGATCTGGCCCGCCCCGGCGCGGCGCTGTACGGCATCAACCCGACCCCCGGCCGCGCCAACCCGATGCGCCTGCCGCTGCGGCTGCGCGCCCGCATCCTGCAGCTTCGCATGATCGCCGCCGGCGAGGGGGTCGGCTACAATTCCATCTGGCGCGCGGCCCGCCCGTCGCGCATTGCCACGCTCGGCATCGGCTATGCCGATGGCTGGCCCCGGGCGCTGTCCGGTGGCGCGCTTTCCGCTGGCACCCTGGCGGCCTGGCCGGTGGCGCCGGGTTTTGACGGCCCCCCCGTCCCGCTGGTAGGCCGTGTATCCATGGACCTGACGACCTGCGACGTGACCGATCACCCGGCGCTCGGCCCCGGCGACTGGCTGGAGCTGATGGGACCCCACTGCCCGCCCGACGACGTGGCCGCCGCCGCCGGCACCATCGCCTATGAACTCCTCACCGGCCTCGGGCCACGCATCGCCCGGTTCTACGGCGACTCGTTCTGCGGCGACTCGGCCGCCGGCGCGTGAACCGTCTGCTCGATGCGGTGGCGGCCATCGGCCGTGCCTTGCTGGGCGCCTGCCGGCTCACCGGCAGCATCGCCCTGTTCGGTCTGGAGGGGCTGTCGCATGTCGTCCGCCCGCCCTTCTACTGGCGGCTGTTCCTGCGCGCTTTTCTGGACATCGGCTATTACAGCCTGCCGGTGGTGGCGCTGACCGCGGTGTTCACCGGCATGGTGCTGGCGCTGCAATCCGCCACCGGCCTGTCGCGTTTCAACGCCGAGAGCGCGGTGGCCAATCTGGTGGTGCTGTCGATCACCCGTGAGTTGGGCCCGGTGCTGGCCGGGCTGATGGTTGCAGGCCGCGTCGGCGCCGCCATGGCCGCCGAACTCGGCACCATGCGGGTCACCGACCAGATCGACGCGCTCACCACGCTTTCCACCAATCCGATGAAATACCTGGTCACCCCCCGCCTGCTGGGCGGGCTGCTGGCGCTGCCGCTGCTGGTGGTGGTGGCCGACATCCTTGGCGTGCTGGGCGGATTCGTGATCGCCTCGGCCAAGCTGGGCTTCAACACCGAGGTCTACCTGACCAACACGCTCAACTTCGTGCGGACCGACGACGTGGTGTCCGGGCTGGTGAAGGCGGCGGTGTTCGGGCTGCTGGTGGCGCTGATGGGGTGCTACCACGGCTACAACAGCCGCGGCGGCGCCCAGGGCGTCGGCGCGGCCACCACCAACGCCGTGGTTTCGGCGTCGGTGCTGATTCTGGCCTTCGACTACGTGCTGACCGAACTGTTCTTCGCCCGATGAGCGACCTGCCCCCCAAGATTCGCATCCGCGGCCTGCGCAAGGCGTTCGGCAACAAGGTGGTGCTCGACGGCATCGACCTCGATGTCGCGGCCTGCACGTCGATGGTGGTGATCGGCGGTTCGGGCAGCGGCAAGTCGGTGCTGTTGAAATGCGTGCTCGGCCTGATCGAGCCGGATGCCGGCAGCATCGAGATCGACGGGCAGGACGTGCTGCACATGGACCGGCACGAGGCCGAGAAAATGCGGGCGCGCATCGGCATGCTGTTCCAGAACGGGGCGCTGTTCGACAGCCTGCCGGTCTGGGAGAACGTCGCCTTCGGCCTGCTCGCCCGCCACAAGGTGGACCAGCGCCAGGCCCGGCTCCGCGCCGCGGAGGTGCTGGCCCAGGTTGGTCTGGCGCCTTCGGTGGGGGATCTCTGGCCGGCGGAACTCTCCGGCGGCATGCAGAAGCGGGTGGCACTGGCCCGCGCCGTCGCCGCCCGGCCCGACATCCTGTTCTTCGACGAGCCGACCACCGGGCTGGACCCGATCATGGGGGCGGTGATCGACAACCTGATCGTCGATTGCGTGAAGCGCCTGGGCAGCACGGCGGTGGCGATCACCCACGACATGGCCAGTGCCCGGCGCATCGGCGACCGCGCCGCCATGATCCACAAGGGCCGCATCGTCTGGGAAGGGCCGGCGACGGCGCTGATGGACAGCGGCAACGAGGTGGTGGACCAGTTCACCCACGGCCGCCACGCGGGGCCGATCCAGATGGAACTGCGCTGCTGAATCCCGGTCTATCCGACCAGCCGCCTGACCGCCGCCAGCGCGGCGTCGCTGGCCCAGTCCACCGGGCCTTCCAGCCGGCCACGCTCGCGCCCCTGCCGGTCGACAAGGAGCGTGGTGGGAATGCCCCTTGCCCCCCAGGCCCGCGCCGCCGCGCCGGTGGGGTCGAGCCAGACCGGCAGACCCTCGATGCCGTGCCTGCGGTAGAAGCCTGCCACCACCGGCGCCCCGCCCCGGTCGGAGGCGAGCGGCAGCACGAGAATGGAAGCGTCCTTCACCCGTGCCGCCAGCGCGGCCAGCGCCGGCAGTTCCGCCACGCAGGGCACGCACCAGGTGGCCCACAAATTGAGCACCAGCCCCGAGCCGGCGAAGTCGCCGATGCCGTGCGGGCGGCCCTCGGCATCGACCAGCGTGGCCGGCGGCAGGCTCACCGGCGGGTCGGTGGGCTTCAGCGTCTCGATGCCGGCCAGCGCCGGGCCGGACGCGGGCGGATCGATGGACTGCGCGGACGGTTTGCCCGGGCGTCCCGCAACCGCTAGGGTTTCGCCCGCTGCCATCGCAAACAGGGCACGACGCCGCAGTTTGGGCCGCATGCCTTGCACCTCCTGGGGAACGCCTCTGTTGAGCGACACGTCGGAACGCCACCGCACCGAAGCCAACCTGCAATGGGGCGGGCGGTTCGCCGCCGGGCCGTCGGCGGTGATGCAGGAAATCAACGCATCCATCGGCTTCGATCGCAAGATGTGGCGGCAGGATATCCGTGGCTCGCTGGCGCATGCCGCCATGCTGGCCAGGATGGGGATCATTCCCGCCGCCGACGAGGCGGCGATCGGCCGCGGTCTGGCGGACATCGCGGCCGAGATCGAGGCCGGGCGCTTCCCGTTCGAGGCGGCGCTGGAAGACATCCACATGAATATCGAGGCGCGGCTGACCGAGCGGATCGGCGAGGCCGGCAAGCGCCTGCACACCGGGCGCAGCCGCAATGACCAGGTGGCGACCGATTTCCGCCTGTGGGTGCGCGATGCCATCGACGGGCTGGCGGCGCAGATCGCCGACGTGATGCGGGTGCTGGCGGAGCGCGCCGCCGAGCATGCCGCCGACCCGATGCCCGGTTTCACCCATCTGCAGACCGCCCAGCCGGTGACGTTCGGCCACCATTTGCTGGCCTATGTGGAAATGCTGGCGCGCGATCGCGGCCGGCTGGCGGATTGCCGGCGGCGGCTGAACGAATCGCCGCTGGGGGCGGCGGCGCTGGCCGGCACCTCTTTCCCGCTCGACCGCGACATGACGGCGGCGGCGCTGGGTTTCGACCGGCCAGCCGCCAATTCGCTGGATGCCGTGTCGGACCGCGATTTTGCCCTGGAGTTCCTGGCCGCCGCGGCGATTTCGGCGGTGCATTTGTCGCGGCTGGCCGAGGAGATCGTCATCTGGTGCAGCGCGCCGTTCGGCTTCATCCGGCTGTCGGATGCCTTCACCACCGGCAGTTCGATCATGCCGCAGAAGCGCAACCCGGACGCCGCCGAACTGGTGCGGGCCAAGACCGGGCGGATCAACGGGGCGCTGGTGGGGCTGCTGACGGTGATGAAGGGGCTGCCGCTGGCCTATGCCAAGGACATGCAGGAGGACAAGGAGCAGGTATTCGACGCCGCCGATGCGTGGGCGCTGTGCCTCGCCGCCACCGCCGGCATGGTGCGCGACCTGACCGCCGACACGGCGCGCATGCGGCAATTCGCCGGGTCGGGCTTCGCCACGGCGACCGATCTGGCGGATTGGCTGGTGCGGGTGCTGAAACTGCCGTTCCGCACCGCCCATCATGTGACCGGGCGGCTGGTGGCGCGGGCGGAGGCCAGGGGGGTGGACCTGGCCGGGCTGACCTTGGCCGAGATGCAGGCGGAGGAGCCGGGCATCACCGGGGATTTGTTTTCGGTGCTGACGGTGGATGCGTCGGTGGCTTCGCGCACGTCCTATGGCGGCACCGCGCCGGCGAATGTGGCCAGGCAGGCGGCGCGCTGGCTGGCGGCGCTGGCATGAGGGCGGCGTTGCTGCTGGTGGTGCTGGCGCTGCCGTTGCTGCTGGGCGGGTGCGGACGGAAGGGTTGGCCGCAGCCGCCCGGCCCGGCGGACCAGATCACCTATCCGCGCCCCTATCCCTCCAGGTAGGATAAAGGTAGCGGGGTCCAGGGGCCTCACGGCCCCTGGCGGGTCCAGGGCGGCGCCCTGGTCTTACTTTCTCAGTGGCTCCACCGGTCGGCATAACCCGTGCGGCTGTTGCGGGCGATGACGGCCACCCGGTACAGGTCCGACCCCTGCCGCACCACGTAGGCCGGGCCGACATCGGAGCCGGACGTGTCGGCGTTGAGGGAATCGTGAATCCGGATCGCGTCCGGCAACGTCACGGGAGCGGAACAGTACGGCATCCCGGTGTGAAGGATCATCCAGCAGACCATTGCAAGCATGGCGATGCACCTCCGTGTGCAGGTTCCGGCTTCAAGGGAGGCCGGTGTTTTGCGTGTGTCTCATGCTGGGGGATGATGGTTAATAAAACGCCACCGCGCGCGGCGCCGGTGCAATCGGCTGGAATGCCGGCCGGTCCCGCCTTACCATGCGGCGATGGCCGCTCCCGCACCCGCCGTCCTGGCGGACGAACCCGACATTGCCGCGCTGGTTGCCGCGCGGCCGAATTTGTCCCTGCACGCCCTGGACGGGCTGGTGCTGGAACAGGTGCCGCTCGCCCGCGTCGCCGACGTGCTCGGCACGCCGGCCTGGGTATATTCCGCCGGCACCATGCGCGGCCGGCTGGCCGGGTTGAAGGCGGCGCTGGCGGGTCTGGCGCAGGTGCATTTCGCGGTGAAGGCCAACGACCACCTGGCGGTGCTGCGCCTGATGACGGCGGGCGGCGCCGGGGCCGATGTGGTCAGCGAGGGCGAACTGCGCCGCGCCCGCGCGGCCGGTATGCCGGCGAACCGCATCGTGTTTTCCGGGGTGGGCAAGACCGCGCGCGAGATCGGGCTGGCCATCGCCGAGGACATCTTCCAGCTCAACATCGAGAGTGCCGAGGAACTGGAGATGGTTGCCGCCATCGCCGCCTCGCTCGGCCGCACGATGCGGGTGGCGCTGCGGATCAACCCGGACGTGGATGCCGGCACGCACGCCAAGATCACCACCGGCACCGCCAAGGATAAGTTCGGCATTCCGTATGCCGAGGCCGCCGCCGTCTATGCCCGTGCCGCCGCCCTGCCGGGCGTCGAGCCGGTCGGGCTGGCGCTGCATATCGGCAGCCAGATCCTGTCCATGGCGCCGTACCGCGCGGCGTTCGCCCGTGCCGCCGAGCTGGTGCGGGCGCTGCGGGCGCAGGGGCTGGCGGTGCAACGGATGGATTGCGGCGGCGGCCTGGGCATCGGCTACCGTGATGAGCCGGATGCCTCGCCGGTGGCCCTGGCCGGCGCCATCCGGGGTGCTTTCGGCGGGCTTGGGCTGGATGTGATGGTGGAGCCGGGCCGCTGGCTGGTCGGCCCGGCCGGCGTGCTGCTGGCCGAGGTGGTGCGGCTGAAGGGCGGGCGCTTCGTGGTGCTGGACGCCGCCATGACCGAGCTGGTGCGCCCGGCGATGTATGATGCCTGGCACGGGGTGGTGCCGCTCGGCGGCGCCGATGCGGTGGGGGCCACCGCCGGCATCGACGTGGTCGGGCCGGTCTGCGAAAGCGCCGATACCTTCGCGCGATCGCGGCCGTTGCCGCCGCTTTCGCCGGGAGCGCGCGTGGCGCTGCTGGACGCGGGGGCCTATGGCGCGGTGATGAGCTCCACCTACAACGCCCGGCCGCTGGCGCCGATCGCCATGGTGGATGGCGATCGCTGGGCGGTGATTCGTGAGCGGCAGGCGCATGCCGATCTCTGGGCCGGGGAGCGGGTGCCGGATTTCCTGGCCTGAGCGGGGGGCGTAAGCGGGAAGGCGTGAGCGGGGGAACATGATCGCGGAACCGGCGCCGAGCGGGGAAAAGCCAGTCCTGTCGCTGCATGGCCTGCGCCGGCGCCGGGCGATGGCGCGTGCGGTGCTGCTGTTCGAGCGCGTGTGGCCGGCGCTGTGGCCGGCGCTGGGCGTGACCGGCGCGTTCCTGTGTGCCGCCCTGCTCGGCCTGCCCGCCGCGCTGCCGCCGGTGCTGCATGTGCTGCTGCTGGTTGCGACCGTCCTGCTGATCGCGCGGCTGCTGGTAGGCGGCCTGCGCGGCGTGGCGTGGCCGGGCGGCATCGAGGCGGACCGCCGGCTGGAACATGACTCCGGGCTGCGCCACCGGCCGCTCTCGGTGCTGCGGGACCGGCCGGCCCTGCCCGGCGCCGAGGCGCTGTGGGCGGCGCATGTCGCCCGCACCCTGGCCGAACTCGGCCGGCTGCGCGTCGGGCCGCCGCGGCCGGGGCTGGCGGCGCGCGACCGGCGGGCGCTGCGGTCGCTGGTGGTTGTCGGGCTGGTGGCCAGCCTGGTCATCGCCGGCGGCGACGCCCCGCGGCGTCTGGCCCGCGCGGTGCAGCCGGGCTGGGCGCCGTTGCCGGCCGCCCCGGCCACCCAGTTGCAGGCATGGATCACGCCGCCCGCCTATACCGGGCTGGCGCCGCTGTTCCTGAAGGCCGATGGCGGGGCGGTCACTGTGCCGTCCGGTTCGCATCTGACGGTGAGCGTGACCGGCGGCGTTGGCGAGCCGCGCCTGTCGCTGGCCGGCGGCGTCAGCCCGTTCCAGGCGCTCGACCGCGCCAGCTTCCAGGCCGACGCCGAGCTGGTCGCCGGCGGGCGGCTGGCGGTGCGGCGCGACGGGCGGGAGATTGCCGCCTGGGACCTGACCGTGACCGCCGACGCGGCGCCGATGGTGTTCTGGCCGGAGCCGCCCGGCGCGGCGCGGGACGGCGGCGGGGAGAAGCTGACAAGGCTGCCCTGGCAGGTCAGCCACGACTATGGCGTCGCCAGTCTGAACGCCGAGCTTCACCTGCGCGACCGGCCCGACGCGCCGGCGCTGGTGGTGCCGGTGCCGCTGCCCGGGGGCAGCCCGAAATCGGCGCGGGGCGCGCGGCTGCTGGACCTGACCCCGCATCCCTGGGCCGGGCTGCCGGTGACCGGGCGGCTGGTGGCGCGCGACGGGCCCGGGCTGACCGGCACCAGCGCCGAGGAAGGCTTCGTGCTGCCGGCGCGGCGGTTCCAGAATCCGGTGGCGCGCGCGCTGATGGAAATCCGCAAGCAGCTGACCCTGAAGCCCGACGACCCGCTGCCGCCGATCGAGGAGATCGACCGCCTCTCGGCCCTGCCCGAGGTTTGGGACAATGATGTCGGCGGTTTCCTCAACCTGCGCGCCGTTGCCTCGCTGCTGCATCGTGACGGCGGCTCGGCGGTGGAGGAGGCCCAGGCGCGGCTGTGGGAGTTGGCGATCCACCTGGAGGAAGGCGCGACCGACCGCACCGCCCGGGCGCTGGAGCAGGCACGCCAGCAGCTGCGCGAGGCGCTGGCGGCGCAGCAGCGCGGCGAGACGGTCGACCCGGCGGACATCGACCGGCGCATGAAGGACGTGCAGGAGGCATTGCAGCGGCATTTGCAGGCGCTCGCCGAGCAGGCCCGGCGCGACCCGGATTCCGCGCCGTTGGACCCCGATACCCAAAAGCTGGACGCCCGTGACATGCAGCGTCTGGCCGGGCAGATGCGCGACGCGGCGCGCCAGGGCCGCATGGACGAGGCCCGCGACAGGCTGGCCGAGCTGGAGAAGATGCTGGACGGGTTGCAGAAGATGCGGCCGGAACGGGGCCGCGCCAGCGAGCGCGAACGCCAGAGCGACGAACAGCGCCAGCGCGGCGAGCAGCAGATGAACGCGCTGCAGGACATCGTGCAGCGGCTCGGCACGCTGCTGGACCATGCCGAGAGCCGCGGCGACGCCGACCAGCCGCCCGTGGTTCGCGGGTTGCGCCGGCCATGAGGCGCGCGCTCGTTTTCGGGGTGGTGCTAGCGCTGGCGGCGACGCCCGGCCTGGCCCAGCCGGTGCCGCCGCCGGCGGCGCCGGTGTCGGCGGCCGGACAGCAGCGCCAGGCCGATCTGCGCACGCAGAAAGCGCTGCGCCGGGCGTTGGGCGTGCTGATGCAGCAATACGCCGACCTGTCCGGCAAGCTGCCGGACAGCCTGAACGACGGCGACATCGCCATGCGCGAGGCGGTGCGGGCGCTGGACAGCGGCGACGATGCCGCGGCGGCGGCGGCCATCCAGCGTGCCATCGAGGCGCTGCAAAAGGGTGGCCGCGCGATGAGCCAGCAACTGGCCCAGCAGTTCGGCCGCGGCCAGGGCGACAAGGGCGACGAGGGCGACGAGGCCGGCCAGGGCGGCGATCAGGACGGGCCGGGAAGCGGCCCGCCGGATGGGCGATCGGATGGCGGCCGCCAGGCGGCAGGGCGTGGCGGCGACCGTCGCGACCCGCTTGGCCGCAGCCTGCGCGAGGACGGCGCCGGCCAAAGCCCGGGCGAGGGCGGCGTGCGGGTGCCCGACCAGATGGAACAGGCCCGTTCGCGCGCCATCCAGGAGGAACTGCGCCGGCGTGAGGCCGAGAAAACCCGGCCGCAGCCGGAGCTCGACTATATCGAGCGGCTGCTGCAGCAGTTCTGACCAGGCCGGAGGCGGCCCGGCGGGCATGTTGCAGGGTCCTTATGTTCTGCATTTCGATTTAGTTACTATTTGGCACGCGCCCGCCGGCCGCCGCCGCCGCCGGGAAAGCGCATCCGTCCTTGCGACAGCGCCGCGATTGCCCTAAACGGTGGCGTATCGATAAACCTCTCGAGCGAACCAAAAGCGAGCGTGAGATGGCGACAGAAACCGTTCAAAACCCCGTGGAAGCCCTGGACGCGGCCCTGGCGAGGGCCGACGCGGCGGCGGCGCGGGGCGACCAGGAAGGGGCCATCGGCATCCTGGTCGACGAGATTCCCGGGAAATTCGCCAGCGACGGCTTGGCTTTCATCCGCAGCGCCGAGCAGCTGGGACGGTTGAATCGCTGGGATGAAGCCGAGGACGTGCTCCGGCGCGGCGTCGAGGCGGTGGCGACGAATCAATGGCTGGCCCGCAGCTACGCCTTGCGCGCGCGTTCGCGCGGTGATCACACCGTTGCGCTCGGCCGGTTCGCCGTGCTCCGGGAACGGTTTCCTGATTTCGCCGTTGGCCACGCCGACTACATCGAGGCGTTGATCATTCTCGGTCAGGCCGATGCGGCGGAGGCGGCGGCGAGTGAGGCCGTGGAGGCGTTCCCGGGCGACCGCTGGGTCGCCAACGCGCATGCCCGCGCGGCTGAGGCGCGGGGCGACGCGGCGGCGGCGTTGGCGCGCTGGCAGGCTATCCGATCAGCCTGGCCGGACCATCCGCTGGGGCTGCCCGGCGAGTTGCGGGCGCTTTGCCGCCTCGGCCGCTACGCGGAGGCCAGTGATCTGCTGACGTCGGCGAACGATCCCCAGCTGTGGGGCGAAGCCGCGGGACTGGCGGGGCTGGCCGGCGGCTGGCCGTTCGCCGCTGCATGGTGGGAGCGGTTCCGGGCGGCACGGCCGGACGACGAGAAGGGCTACGCCCGCGGTGGCCTCGCGCTTCTGCGCAGCGGCGATGCCGCCGCGGCCCAGCGTCTGCTCGACCATGCCCGGGTCCGGTGGCCAGGCTCGGATGCGCTCGCCGCCTTGCAGGCCGAACTGAACGCCCGCGAAGACGCCGCGCCGCCGCGGGCTGAACTGGTGTCGGCTTTGGTGGAGGAAACCCCGCCGCCTGCCGCGGAAAAGAAGGCCCCGTCGAAGCGGGGAGCCTTTGGATGGCTCGGCTGGTAGACCGCTGACGCAGACCGCGGCTGGGCGAGGCGCCGGGTGACCGATGCCTGCGGGCCGCCCGGTTGCGCGTCGGCACGGCTGGCAGGATGGCGGGCGCGCCGAACAGCGGCCCGGGTGGTTTTGGTGGAATGCCCCGGTGCCGTCAGCCGGGGTGGAACGCGCCCGGATATCGGCGAAAGGTCATTGCGGCTTCGATTGCTTTGGTGGACCCGACGCTGTGGTGGCGACAGCGGCGCAGGCGGCGCGGGAGTAACTCTGTTGGCTGGGCGCCGCGCCGTGTTATCGGGTTTCGCATCGACCGTCGCTCATCCGGGGCGAGGGGACGCCGGAGGGCCGCTTGCATTCCTTTGTTCCAACTGTGGCCGCAGCGAGTGCCGGTGTCCTCATCTGGGCAGTGACCACCGGGGTCGGGGTTCGGCGCTTCCGGGCTTCCAGCCGTCTCCAGATGGAGCAGAAGATTGCCGAGGCAATTTCGGATGCCGCGTGGTCGGATCGGCATGTCGAGTCGCTGTTGGCCCGTTTTCCATCCAGCAGCGTTGCCCTGAGGCATTACACGCGCCTTGCCCTGGACCGGAACGACTGGACCGAAGGCTTGCGCCGCGCCGAAATGTTCGCCGCGCGCCGGCCTTCCGAAACATTGCCCTGGCTGCTCCGGGCGGAGGCGCTGCGCGGCCTCGGCCGATCGGCGGATGCCGCCGCCGTTGTGCGCCAGGCGCGTCGACGCAAGCCGTTTGATGGCGAAATCGCGCTTGCCTGGGCACGCCTGGCGCCACTGGAGGATGGCGCCGAGCAGGAGCGTCGCTACGCCTGGTTGAGCCGGTGGTTCGGCCGTCGCCGCGATGTATGTGCCGAGGCGGCGCGGGTGCTGTCGCGCCGCCACCGCCGCGCCGAGGCCGAGGCGCTGCTGACGGCCGGCATGCGGCGTTATCCGGACGCGGCGGAGCTTTGGCATATCGCCGCGGTCGTCGCCGAGGACGCGGGCGAGCACGCGGAGGCGGCGCGCCGCTGGGCGGAACTCCGCCAGCGCTTCCCCGGCAATGTCGATGACATCGCCCATGAGGCCGAGGCGCTGGCCCGGGCGGGCCGGTCGGCCGAGGCCGACCGGCTGGTGGCCGATGCCAGCTACTGTTTTCCTGGCAATGCGAAAGTCGCCGCGCTGCGCGAGAGGCTGCAAGGTGCGGCGTCGATATGACCGGACGGTCGGTTCTGGCGCCGGTTGGCCCGCCGCCATTTGTGCGACGGTGCGCTGAGCAGGTGCGACCGCGAGAGCGGCCCATGGCAAGAGTTGGGGCACGCCGGAGATGATCGAATGAACTGGGATATATACCGTGAGATCCGCCTTCTGGTCGATGGCGGCGAATCCGAGAAGGCGTTGGCGGCGATCGATGCCGCCCGGGGGGCGATGGTTGGTGACGTGGGCAGCCACATCGCCTGTCTGGAGGCAACCTGCCACGCCCGCGCAGGCCGACCCGAAATCGCTTGCCAGTTGTTGGAGCGATTTGTGGCGGAGGGTTCGAGCAATTTCTGGGTTTACTGGAACCTGGCCATCCTATATCGGAATATGGGCGCCCAGGAAAAAGCCAGTCGAACCTATCAAAAGGCTCATGGAATACTGGGGTGGCCGGAAAGCGAGCGGAACGGGTATTTCTTTACGCATGATTACTTTGCCCCGAACATCCCTCGCTGGAAGAGCTGGTTCGCCGAGAATATTCGATCGGCGCCAATTCGCCTGCTCGAAATCGGCAGTTGGCAGGGCGGTTCGGCAACGTGGCTGCTGGATAACGTGGTTTCGCGACGCGGCGGGCTGCTGACCTGCGTCGACACGTTCGCGGGAAGCTCGGAGCATGCGCTGTGGATACATGATATCGGCGACAAGCTGGAGAACCTGTTCGACCATAATATCCAGGCTACCGGGCACGCCGCTCAATGCCGCAAAATGGTGGGTGACTCGAAGAAGGTCCTGCGGTCCCTGGGCGACGAGCGATTCGACTTCATTTACATCGATGGTGCCCACGAAGCCAAGTTCGTGATCCAGGATGCCGTTCTGGCCTGGCCGCTTGTTGAACCGAACGGCTTTTTGTTATTTGATGATGTCAAATTTCACTTTCCGCAGTCCCCGGAACAAGATACCGCCACGGCGCTCGACGCCTTTTTGTCATGGTTTGCCAGGGATCTGGAAGTCATTCACAGGGACTCGCAGTTGCTTGTTCGGAAGCTGAAGGACTGACGTGTCCGGCGGCAAGCCGTTGGTCCGCTCATTGCCGGCCTGGGCGACCCATGTGACATGCGCCTGGCAGAGGGTCGTTGGCGAATGACGAACAGGCACGGGCTGACGCCCGACGAGGAGCGCCGGCTGGCGGCCCTGGTTGCCGGCGTGCTGACCGCCGGCGACCGGAACCGTGCGCTGCTGCAATCTCTGGCCGCCCTGGACAGCGGCAACGAACCGGCGCTTGCCTGCGCGCTGTTTGAAAGCATTGTCTGGCGCATTGAGATAAACGATCATTGGATTTACTACCGGGCGGCCGGCTGCTATCGAATGCTCGGCCGTGAGGACGCTGCGTTCCTGCTCTCGGCGTTGGCCGACCGGATGAAGCCACGCTCCACCAGTGCCTATCGCGCTGCCGAGACGATGTTTTCGTTCCTCGCCGGGCGCGGCCGTGCCAGGGACGCCCTGGACGTGTTTTTCGACTACGCTGGGCGTTTTCCCGAGAAGCCATTTGCGGAGCCCTCGGCGCTGCTGCCGCTGGCGGCCGGGGCAGGACAATCCCTGGCGTCGCTGTTCGGCGATGGCCAGGACACCGCCGGCGAGGCGCTGCGGCAGAACCGGACCGTCATCGGCGCAACGACATGGGAAGGCTGGACCGTTCCGATCTATGGCGGGCTGCCGGCGCCCACCCTGGAGGGGCTGGCCCGTAGCCGCCCGGTTCCCGAAATGCAGGTCGCTTATCTGCGCAATGCCGAGGTGCTGTTGTGCAACAATTCGTTCGCCGTGCTCGACGCCGACGGTGGCCTGCACGATGACCTGTCGGTGCGCGATTTTCCGATGCTGCTGAAGCAGCATATCGACCGGTTGCAGGCCACCGGCGGGGGCGTGGAACGGCTGGAACTCGACGCGGCGGTCATCACCGCGGACCGCTTTGCCGCCCCCAATCTCTACCACTTCTTGGTTGACCACATGACCCGGCTGCACCTGTGCGAACTGGCCGGCGCCGAACCCGGCGCGGTCACCATGATCGACGCCGAGGCGCCGCAGGAGTTCCAGCGCGTTATCCTGGATGCGTTCGGCGTGTCGAAGCTCTTGCATACCCGCCGAACGGCCCGCGTGCGGGTCGGCCATCTGTGGGTCAGCAAAACCTGCAAGGGAGCCACCGATTGGGCGCAGCAAGGGGCCGGCTGGGCCGTCGATCTCCTGCGCCGCAAGCTGGTGCCGGCCTGGCCCACGGCGCAGAGGCGCATCTTTATCTCGCGCCGCGACGCCGGGGCCCGCCGGGTGACCAACGAGGCCGAGGTGCTGGCGCTGCTCGGGCGTTACGGCTTCGAGGCGATCGTGCCGGGTGAACTGCCCTATCGGGAGCAGGTCGCCGCCTTCGCCGCCGCATCCCACGTGGTTGGACCGCACGGCGCGGGGATGACCAACGTGGCGCTGTGCCGGCCGGGGACGCGGGTGCTGGAACTCTTCCACCCGCTGTATGGCCCCAACTGCTTCGCGATGTTGGCGCATGGCGGCCGGTTGCGGTATGCGGCGCTGGTCGGTCGCGACGGCCATTCCGCCGCCCGCGAATTCAACGACGTCACGCTGGTCAATCCCAAGGGCGGCGAGTTCGGGCGCCGCGACATGGCGGTCGATGTCGCCGAACTGCGGCGTTGGCTCGACAACGCCGTCCCGGCGCCGGCGTAGGCCGCGGGCGTGATCCGTTTCGTACCCGGCGCCTCCATCCGCCGGACAAACGGCCCGGCTGAGCGACGCGACATGTCCTTGGAAAAGGGTCTTTGACGAATGACGACCAAGCAAGGGCTGACGCCCGACGAGGAGCGCCGGCTGTCCGCGCTGGTTGCCGGCGTGCTGTCCGCCGGCGATCAGAACCATGCACTGCTGGACTCTCTGGCTGCCCTGGATGACGGCAACGAACCGGCGCTCGCCTGCGCTCTGTTTGAAAGCATGGTCTGGCGCATCGAAATAAAGAACCACTGGATCTTCTATCGTATGGCGGGTTGCTATCGTTTGCTCGGGCGGGAGGACGCGGCGTTCCTGCTGTCGGCGCTGGCCGACCGGAAGGCGCCGCAGTCCAACGGCGCCTATCTCAGTTGCCAGGCCTTGTTCTCGTTCCTGCGGGCGCGCGGCCGTGCCCGGGACGCGCTGGATGTGTTCTTCGGCTATGTTGCGCGCTTTCCCGAAAAGCCATTTGCCGCGCCCCGGGAACTGCTGCCGCTGGCGGCCAGGACAGGGCAATCGCTGGCGCCGCTGTTCGGCGATGCTCAACATTCCGCCGGCGAGGCGCTGCGGCAGAACCGGACCGTGATCGACGCGACGACGTGGGAAGGCTGGACCTGCCCGGTCTATGGCGGGCTGCCGGCGATCGCGCTGAAACCGCTGGCCCGCGGTCGCCCGCTTCCCGCCATCCAGGTCGCCTGTCTTCCCAATGCCGAGGTGCTGATCTGCAATGATGCGGTCGCCGTGCTCGACGCCGACGGCGGCGTGCACGGCGACCTGTCGTTGCACGAGTTCCCGATGCTGCTGAAGCTGCACATGGACCGACAACAGGCTTCAGGCGGGGTGGAACAGGTTGAACTCGATGCGGCGGTGATCACCACGGACCGCTTCGTTTCCCCGAATCTGTGCCACTTCCTGCTGGACCACATGACCCGGCTGCATCTTTACGAGCGGGCCGGCGTCGACATCGGCGCTGTCACTTTGATCGAGGCCAATCCGCCCCAGGAGTTCCAGCGGGCCATCCTGCAGGCCTGTGGGGTTTCGCGGGTGCTGCACACCGGCCGGACCGCCCGCGTGCGGGTGGGCCGTCTGTGGGTCAGCAGCAATTGCCAGGGACTTGTCCACCCGGCACATAACGGCTCAGGCTGGGCCATCGACTTCCTGCGCGGCAAGCTGGTATCGGCATGGCCCGCGGCGCAGAGGCGCATCTACATTTCGCGCCGCGACGCCCAGACCCGCCGGGTGACCAACGAAGCCGAGGTGCTGGCGCTGCTCGGGCGCTACGGCTTCGAGGTGATCGTGCCGGGTGAGCTGCCCTATCGGGAGCAGGTCGCCGCCTTCGCCGCCGCATCCCACGTGGTGGGACCGCACGGTGCGGGGCTGACCAACGTGGCGCTGTGCCGGCCGGGGACGCAGGTGCTGGAAATATTCCACCCGCTTTATGGCACCGCCGCCTTTGCGATGGCGGCGCATGGCGGCCAGTTGCGGTATGCGGCGCTGGTCGGCCGCGACGGCCATTCCGCCGCCCCCGAATTCAACGACGCCGCGCAGGCTGGCGATACCACGCGCGGCAGGTTTGGACGCCGGGATATCGAAGTTGACGTGGCCGAACTGCGGCGTTGGCTCGACGCCGCCGGCGCGGCGCCGGTTTGGCCGGCCGCAACCCGCGCAGCGGGGTCGCGGGAAATGTTGCGCGAACCCCGTGCGGCCGATCCGACAGCACTGAACAGCCAGCCAGACGGTGATGGACCGCTGGCTGCCATCGAGCGACCAGCTTCGTAGCCGGCAGCCTCGCCGCACCGGCCGGGTGCGAGGAGGCTGCCGTCCGTCACGGCATGCTCAGCAGGCGGATGGTCGGCCCATCATACGGCCGGTCAGGTCGATCGTCGCCGGCGATCCGGCAGTGACGCTTGGTCGCCTGTCCTTACTGGCATACCACCACCGCCTCACCATTGCCGCCGGCGCCACCGGCGCCGCCGCCCGCGGTGCCCGAACCGCCGCCGCCACCACCGCCGCCGGGAAAGCCACCCGCACCGCCGGCGCCACCCACGCCGCTGGCGTTGCCGCCGCCGCCGCCGCCGCCGGTCCCGCCAGGTCCTGCCGGAAATGCCGTGTTCGACGTGCCGGCCACGCCCGCCGCGCCAGTCGCGGCCCCTCCGGCCGTTGACCCCGCGTTGGCGTTAGGCGTGCCCACGGCCCCGGCGACAGCGACACCGGAAGTGAGGCCGCCGCCGGAACCGCCGGGTGAGGCGGCAAAATAGCCCTGGCCCGCGGTTGAATTTGCCGCTCCCGTTGCACCGCCGCCCGGCCCGCTCGATGAGATAAGCACCGGCCCTGCATTTTGCCCGACCGTGCCCGCGGCGCCCGATCCGCCGGTCACGCCATAATAGGTCCCGGCCGAACCGGCGGTGGCACCACTGGCGCTGCCGCCTGCACCACCGGCACCGCCCGATCCGCCGCCGCCAGATGCTGCTCCCGAGACACCGGTGCCCCCACCACCGGACCCGTAGGCCGTCTGCTGCATCGTCGTCAGGCCCCAGGCAATCGAGGTGTTGCCGCCCGCCGAGCCATTGGCGCCCGACGCGGGGGATGCGCCGCCGGCGCCGACCGTGACTGTCGCCGAGGACGGCAGCAAGCTCGCCGCCACCGGGCCGATGATCCGCTCCGCGCCGCCGCCGCCGCCGCCGCCGCTGCCGCTCGAGGCGACCGTGCCGCCAGCGCCACCCGATCCGCCGCCGGCAACAAGATACGCGGTGCAGAAGGTCGCGCCGGTCGGTTTCGTCCAGGTGCCGCCGGGCGTGGTGAACGATTGGTAGTTGGTCGGCGAGGCCAGCGTTCCCCCCGACAGCGACAGACCATTGCCGACACTGACCGCGCCGGCGGTGCCCGCGGTGCCGCTGCCGCCCAGCAACTGGCCGCTTGCCGCCGGGATGTTGGATGCCGACAGCGCGCCGGTGACGCTCGCCACCGGGATGGTGCCGACCGAAATGGCGCCGGCGGTATTGGCGATGGTGATGCCGTCCGGCCTGACCCCGCCAAGCGTGGTCGAGGTGGCCGCCGGCAGCGTGTAGCCGGCACCGCTGGCGGTGAGCGTGCCGCCGGACAGCGACAGCCCGCTGCCCACCGTCACCACGCCGGCGGTGCCCGCAGTGCCGCTGCCACCCAGCAACTGGCCGCTTGCCGCCGGGATATTGGCTGCCGACAGCGCGCCGGTCACGCTCGCCACCGGGACGGTGCCGACCGAAATGGCGCCGCCGGTGTTGGCGATGGTGATGCCGTCCGGCATGACCCCGCCGAGCACGGACGCGGTGGCCGCCGGCAGCGTATAGCCCGCACCGTTGGCGGTGAGCGTGCCGCCGGACAGCGACAGCCCGGTGCCCACCGTCACCACGCCGGCGGTGCCCGCGGTGCCGCTGCCGCCCAGCAACTGGCCGCTTGCCGCCGGGATGTTCGCGGTCGGGACATAGCCGGGAACGACGGGTGTTCCGGTGAAGGTCGGCGAGGCCAGCGGCGCATAGGTGGCCGCCGCCGTGGTGGCCGACAGCGCGCCGGTGACGCTTGCCACCGGGATGGTGCCGACCGAAATGGCGCCGGCGGTATTGGCGATGGTGATGCCGTCCGGCCTGACCCCGCCGAGCACGGCCGCGGTGGCGGCCGGCAGCGTGTAGCCGGCTGCGCTGATCGTTCCGGCGGCGCAGGTGACGTTGGTTCCGCACGAAACAGTGCCGGTCAGGCCGCCGAGCGAAACCACGCCGGTGTTGGCCAGCGTGCCGCCGCTGGTGCTGAGGCCGCTGCCGACCGTCGCCGCGGCCAGTGCGCTGCCGGTGCTGGTGACGACACCGGCCGGGGGGACGGCGAGCGTCGCCAGGCCGCCCAGGGTGAGCGTGCCGGCCAGCCCTGCCGTTCCGGTGCCGACATAGGCCTGCGAAGACGTGGCACCCGGCAGCGCCGTGCCGATCGCCGCGGCCCGCGCCGCCGTCGTGTCCAGCGTGCCGGCGGTCGGCAGGGTGACGCTGGT
>Ga0302320_10000831_pt1 | contig 73186 bp, 70 predicted proteins | sample Bog_T0_3_FD_202130 | JGI IMG/M metagenome (GOLD analysis project Ga0302320, IMG submission 202130) | Peat permafrost microbial communities from Stordalen Mire near Abisko, Sweden - Bog_T0_3 | ecosystem: Environmental > Terrestrial > Soil > Wetlands > Peat | place: Sweden: Abisko, Stordalen Mire... | reverse complement strand
GACGCGCAGCGTCGGCGGTCGCGGTGCTCCATACCAGGGAGGAGCGACCGTCGGGCAGCGGCAGCAAGGCGAGCGGTCCGGTCGGCAGGAACCGCTGCCATGCGGTACCCGCATGCGGCCGCTCGGAGCGCACGTGCGCAACCAGTGCATCCTGGTGATAGGAATGGCCGGCCGTGCCGATGCCGGCGAGCCGCCGCAGGGTGGAGTCCGTGCCATCGGCAGCCACGACCAGCTGCGCCCCGAGTTCGCGGCCATCCGCGAGCCTCAAGGTGGCGGCCGCCTCCGTCAGGCTGAGGGCTGCAACCGCGGAGTCGAGTATGACGACACCCGCCATCCGCGCAGCAGCGAGGCTTGCCGCCTGCAGCGCCCGCCCCTCGACAATGTAGCCGAGGTTCGGCTCGCCGATCTCCGCGGCATCGAAGCGCAGCGATCCTGTGCCGTCGGGCTGCCCGGTGGCGTCCCAGACGCACATGCGTTCGTAGGCCGACGTACGCGCCGGCGGCAGTCCCTGCCAGATGCCGCAGAGTCGCAGCACGCGCTCCGAGGCGCGACTGAGTGCGAACACCCGCAGGTCCCAGTCAGCATCCGCAGGCGCCGCGGCCGGGAGCCTCGCATCGACGATCGCGATGCGCCCCGCCGCGACGACCCGGGTCGTGACGAGCAGCGTCGCAGCAACCGCGCCGATGACGCCGGCGCCGGCGATGACGATGTCGAAATCGCGGCTCATCGCAGCGCGACCCCCCTGCTGAGTTTCGGGATGCGCCCGGAGGCGCCTGTGCTCAATGCCGACAGCGCGGACTTGGCGGGCGGCAGCACATCGAAGGCGAGCAGGGCGAGGTTGCGCAGCCGACGCACCACGCCGGAGGGGCTGGAGAAGACCCGCACCAGGCCGTCCGTGAAACCGATGATCGCCCGCCGGTCGGCCGCGCGCCACTCATCGTAGGCCGCGAGCAGCTGCGGGGCGCCGCTGTCGTCAGCGACCGCCTGGTCCGCCAGCAGTTCGGCCAGGCTCGCGGCATCGCGCAGCCCGAGGTTGAAGCCCATCCCCGCCACCGGGTGCAGTCCCTGGGCCGCGGCGCCGACGATCACACAGCGCGGCGCGCTGGTGCGCAGCGCCCGTGTCAGCGACAGCGGGTACGCCGCGCGGCGTCCGACCTGCAGGAAACGGCCGAGCCGGAAGCCGAAGCGGCGCTGCACCTCGGCGAGGAATCGCTCATCGCTCCACGACAGCGCCTCCGTGGCAAGCGCGGTCTCGAGCGTCAGCACCAGCGTGCAGCGGCCATCACTGAGCGGCAGCAACGCGAGCGGTCCCATCTCGGTGAAGCGCTCATACGCCACATGCTCATGGAAGCGCTGCGGCAGGATCGTCGTGATCACCGCGGTCTGGCCATAGTCACGGTTGTCTGCATCGATGCCGAACGCACTACGGACGGCGGAGCGGATGCCGTCGGCAGCCACGACGAGCCGGGTATCGAGCGTGGTCGTAGTGCCGTCGCCGTGCACGAGGTCCAGGCCCACCGCATCATCGCCGGGCCTGGCGGCGGCGACCTGCGCCGGACAGAAGGCCTCGACATTCGGGCAGTCACGGAGTCTCTGCCACAGCGCGGCGCCGAGCGCGCGATTGGGCAGCACATAGCCCATCGCCTCGAGGTCCTGGTCGGCGGCGTCGAGCCGGGCGAATCCGAAGCGGCCCTGATCGGAGACATGGATCTTCTCGATCGGCGTGGCGGCCTGCGCCACGCTGTCCCACAACCCCAGGGTCTCGAGCACGCGCCGGCTGCCGTTCGACAGCGCCGTCGTGCGCTCGTCGAAGCTCGGCTGGTTCGCCGCATCGGGGGGTACCGCCTCGATCAGCGCGATGCGCCGGCCGAGCGGCGCGAGCGCGAGTGCGAGCGTCGCGCCGACCATCCCGCCGCCGACGATGGCGATATCCTTCATGCGGCCTGGACCAGGCGCTCGACCGCGTCGGGATCGCGTGGCAGCGCCGCACTCAGCACCTCTGCGGCGCCCCGGGTGACCAGCACATCGTCCTCGATGCGCACCCCGATATGCCAGAATTCCTTCGGCGCCTGGGACGACGGACGCACATAGATGCCGGGCTCCACGGTCAGCGCCATGCCGGGCTCCAGCACCCGCCATTCGCCGCCGACCTTGTAGTCGCCGACGTCGTGAACGTCGAGGCCGAGCCAGTGACCGGTCCGGTGGTTGAAGTACTCCCGGTAGGCCTCTTCGCGGATCAACCGGCTCAAGGGTCCGTCGAGCAGGCCGAGCCTCAGCAGCCCCGCGGTGACGACGCGAACGGCGGCCTCGTGCGGATCGTTCCACTGGTTGCCGGCGCGCACCTTGTCGATCGCGGCCGCCTGCGCCTCGAGCACGACCTCGTAGATCGCGCGCTGCGGCGGGCTGAACCGGCCGCTGACCGGGAACGTCCGCGTGATGTCCGAAGCGTAGTAATCGAGTTCGCAGCCGGCATCGAGCAGCAGGAGGTCGCCCTCCTTCAGCGGCTGGTCGTTGTTGCGGTAATGCATGATGCAGGCGTTCGGCCCACCGCCGACGATCGGGTAATAGGCGAGGTCCGCGTTGTGCGAGCGGAACTCGTGCACGACCTCGGCCATGACCTCGTATTCCATGCGGCCAGGGCGGGCGAAGCGCATCGCGCGGGCGTGCGCGCCGACCGCAACGCCCACTGAGCGGCGCAGGCTCCCCTGTTCGCTGCGGCTCTTGTAGAGCCGCAGGTCGTCGAGGATGTGCGACAGCGCGACGAACTCCTGCGGCGCCGAGGACCCTTGTGCCGCGTGGACGCGCAGCTCATTGACCCAGCCGAGCACGCGCGGATCGAACTCGTCGTGCGCGCCCATCGAGTAGAAGATCCGGCGGCGGTTTTCCATCAGGCCGGGCAGGATCTCGTCGATGTCCTCGACGGGAAAGCCGTCGTCGGCGTCGAAGCCATCGACGACACCGTCGGGACCGACGCGCGGGCCGTCCCAGGACTCACGCAGCGCATCGTGTTCGCGGACGAACAGCAGGTACTCACCCTGGGGCCGGCCGGGCACGAGTACCGCGACCGCGTCGGGCTCGGTGAAGCCGGTTATGTAATAGAAATGGCTGTCCTGGCGATAGGCGAACTCGATGTCGCCGTTGCGCCGCCGCACCGGTGCTGCCGGGAGGATCGCTATGCTGTCCTTGCCGATCATGCGCATCAGCTGCCGGCGGCGACGGGAGCACTCCTTGCGATCCAAGGCGACGCTCAATGCAGTCGCTGGGCGGAGGGAAAAACCTGGCTGCGCAGCGGCAGGAGTTCCTCGAACACGACCTGCGCGGCGACGCGGATGAACTCGACGAGCTCGGCGTAGGCCTGCTCATTGGATTCGTCGGCGTCGGCATCGTCGCCGGTCGCGCGCGAGATCTCGGTGAAATCGCGGACGATCTCGCCGACATCCCCGGACAGGGCATCGAGGTCCGAGATCGAACCGGTACCGAGCCCGTACAGGAAGCCGGTACACCACAGCGCCAGCGCATTGGCGCGCCCGTTCAGCGGCGACTCGTCGTCGGGCAACAGCGGCTCGAATTCCATGCCCTGTTCGCCGAAGGACGTCGATGTCGCCATGAACACCCGTTCGATGACCGCGGCGGATTCATCCGGCAGGGCTGTACCGTCGGGCAGGATCTCGTTGACCCAGTCCTGCATCCGGTACGGCGCCATCGCACACAGTGCGCCGCACAGCGAACCGTGTGCCTCGGCAGCGTCGGCGAGGCTCCCCGCAGCGGCCAGCACGTCCTCGAAGTCCTTGAATCGGATGCCCGGAACCATGATCCCGGGAATCATACCGCAGGACGCGCGCTATCTGGACTTTGCATTGCGCGGAAGCTGGCTCTATATTGACCGTCTATGGCCGAATCAGCCCCCAAATCCGCCGTCGAACTGGAACTGAAACGCCTCGAAAAGCGTCTCGAGGACCTGATCAACACGGTGAGCCAGATCAAGGAAGAGAACCGCGCGCTGCGCCAGCGCCAGGAAGCGCTGACGGCGGAGCGCGCCAGCCTGTTGCAGAAAAACGAACAGGTGCGCGCCCGGGTGGAGGCCATGATCGGCCGCCTGAAATCGATGGAGCAGGCATGAGCGAAAATCCCGCCCGCGTCAGTATCCGGATCCTCGAAAAGGAATATCAGATCGCCTGCGCGATCGAGGAGCGTGCCGACCTGCTGGACTCGGCCGAGCTGCTCAACGCCCGCATGCGCGAGATCCGCGATGGCGGCAAGGTGGTCGGCCTGGATCGCATCGCAGTCATCGCGGCCCTGAACATGGCGAACGAACTGATCCGTCTGCGCAGTCGTGACGGAAATCTCGAATCCGAGGTCGGGTCGCGCTTGCGTATCCTGCGCGAGCGCGTAGAGTCGGCCTTGGAGAAGGGACAGCAGCTGGAACTGTGAGGCGGCTGTCCCAAGTTGGTTAAATTTGGCGCTGCCTGCGGTGTTCGATGCGGATCGGGTAACCTCTCGACCCTAATTTGTAAACCCCAGGGGCCTTTGCTTGCTGGCAGCATTGTGCAAGTCCGTCCTGAACGGAAAGCCTTAAGTGCCGCAGTTAGCCCCACCTGTTGCTCAGGTCGGGAGCAACGGTCCAAAACGGCACATGCGGGTAGCGCCAATCCCCATGCACACTAAGGCCCTGGTTCGCCGGGAGATGCGCCGGCTGCGAAAGGAACTGTCCGCGGCCGAACATGCCGAACGTTCCCTGCGCGCAACGAAGTTCATCACCCGCCTCAGCCGCTTCCGCCATGGCAGCCGCGTGGCCCTCACCCTGTCGTTCGACCGCGAAACCGATACCGCAGCGCTGATCGCCGCCGCCCGGCGCCGCGGGGTTCGTCTCTATACCCCGGTCGTCGTCGGCAAGCGCCAGCGGCGCCTGCGTTTCTGTCCGCTGAGTGACCGTACCCGCCGCGGGACCTACGGCATCCTCATACCGCAGCGCACGGCCAAAGCGCTCTGCCCGCGCTGGTTCGATCTGATCGTCGTGCCGCTGGTGGGCGTCGACCGCGACGGTCGGCGTCTCGGTATGGGCGGCGGCTATTACGACACGGCATTCGCCTTCCGCCGCCAGCGCACTGCCTGGCGTGGTCCCAGGCTGGTCGGCCTGGCGTTCGACTGCCAGCGCGCCGAGTCGGTGCATGCGCAGCCCTGGGACCTGAAGCTGGATGAACTCGCCACCGAAACCGGGCTGCACCACTTCAGGAACGATCCATCATGAATTACTGGCTCATCAAGTCCGAACCCGAGACCTTCAGCATAGACACCCTCGCGAAGGCGCCGAAGAAGACGACGCTGTGGGATGGGGTACGCAACTTCCAGGCGCGCAACATGCTGCGCGACGAGATGAAGAAGGGGGACGAAGCTTTTTTTTATCATTCCAACGGCGCGCCGGTCGGCATTGCCGGGATAGTGCGCATCGTCAGGGAAGGCTACCCGGATCCGACGGCTTTCGATCCGCGGCATCCGCACTACGATCCGCCGGCGAAGAACGGCAAGGGCACGCCCGCGGATCCGCAGTGGTACGCCGTTGACGTGCAGCTCGTCCGTAAATTCAAGCGTGTCATCACACTCGAGGAACTTCGCGGGCACGCATCGGGCGCGCTCTCCGGGCTCCTGATACTGCGCCGTGGCAATCGTCTCTCGGTCACGCCGGTCGGTGCCGGGGAGTGGAAGTTCATCGTGAACCTTGAATGAGTTCACAGTCCGTCTAGCACATCGGGACATCAGTGGGGCGACGTATTGCTTGTAATTTGATTAATCGTGTATATACTCGATCCCCGGACTAACCCGACAACGGAGTTTCTAACATGGCAGCGAAAAAGAAAGCAGCGAAGAAGAAGGTAGCGAAGAAGAAGGCCGCGAAGAAGAAGTAGGCCTTTGTAAAGTTACCAACTGTGCCCGCGAAAGCGGGCACAGTTGTTTCTGGGGGTAGAGAATCGATGACTCCACAGGAAAAGAAACGCACCGTCGCCGAAGCGGCACTCGGGTTCGTAGTCCCCGGCATGATTTTAGGTATTGGCACCGGCTCCACGGTCAACGCGTTCGTGGCAGCGCTGAAAGACCGTAAAATACAGCTCGGCGGCGCTGTCTCCAGTTCCCGCGCAACCTCCGCACTGCTGCAGGAAGCACGCATCGAGGAGTTCGAGCTGAACTCCGTCGGCCCCCTGGACCTGTACATCGACGGCGCCGACGAGGCGACCCGGGAGCTGGCGCTGATCAAGGGCGGTGGCGCTGCGCTGACCCGGGAGAAGATCGTCGCGGCCGCCTCGAAGCGCTTCGTCTGCATCGTCGACGACTCCAAGCTCGTCGATGTCCTGGGCGCCTTCCCCCTCCCCGTCGAGGTCATCCCGATGGGTCGCTCCTACGTCGCGCGCGAACTGGTCAGGCTGGGCGGGCAGCCCGTCTATCGGGAAGGCGTGGTGACCGACAACGGCAACATGATCCTCGACGTCCATCACCTGTCGATCACCGACCCGAAGGCCTTCGAGACCACCGTCAACCAGATTGCCGGCGTCGTCACGGTGGGCCTGTTCGCCCATCGGGGCGCCGATGAACTGCTGGTCGCGACCGACTCAGGGGTGCAGCGCATTCAGAACGGGTAGTTGATCCCGGTGAAGGCTGCGACACCCTGGCTGCCGTAGCCGAAGTCGACGTAGCCGACGATGAACGGCCGCGCGATGCCGCGGAACCCCAGGCCCACGACATGGTGCAGGTCACGCACCGGTGAGGTTCGCGAGCCGGCAAAGGCGTCGCCGACATCGACGAAGGGGGTCAGCTCGACGTCGATATGGGTCGCGAGGATGTCGAGCGCCAGGACCTTGCGCCGGTATTCGAGGTTGGTGACGAAGGCATCCCGGTCATAGTAGCGGCCGGTGCCGAAGCCGCGCAGCGGCATCGAGTCACCCGGTTCGCTCTGGTCGCCGCCGAGTGCCGACAGGGCCCAGAACGGCACGTTCGCATCACCCGCGAGGTAGCGCGTGGCGACGTGCGCGGCGATCGTATCGCGCGCACCCGGTGACCACAGCTCGCGCCAGTCAAGGCCGATCTCACGGTAGAGCGCAGAACCGAGGACTCCTTCCGCCGAGGCGAACCCGCCGTAGGCCGTCCAGGCCGCCCCGCGGCGCGGCACAGTCGAGTCGTCGCGCGTGTCGTAGCTCAACTGCACGCGATGCAGGATCTCGTTGATGTTCCCGAGTCCGGTCACGTGCGGAAACCGGGTCTCGATCGAGTCGACACCGTCGAGCGCGCCGGGCAGCACGTCGAAGCCACGCACGCGGATCGTGTAGGCCAGCTGCAGCTCGTGATCCAGATTCAGCCGCAGGCTCGCGCGCAGCAGCCGCTGCTGCGCCGTGTAGTTGGTCTCGTGGTTTTCCGGCGTGCGGTTGCCGATGCCGAAGAAGCGCGGGGTACCCTCACGGTCGTAGCTGACGCTGGCATCGAATGCCCACAGGGTGTTGCGCAGGCGGCCGGTCTGGACCTCGTAGTCGAACAGCCGCTCGACGCGCTGCTGACCCCCGGCGACAATCGACCACTGCGTGTCCTCGGACGGATAGGAAAGCATCCGCGCATGGCCCCCGAAGCCGAAATTCGGGCTGTGATTGACGTCGGGAGCGACGATCTGCCGGATCTGCTGGTCGCCATCGGTGTGCAGCCAGGTGGGGATGACCCCGAAGCTCGCGCCGCTGTTCGGATCGACGTCGATCAGGGGCACGAGCACGAACGGCCGCGCCGGCGCGACGGCGTCGCTGCCGGCATCCGCCGCGGCGGTGCCGGTTTCGGTAGCGGCAGCGGCAGCGGCGGCGGCGGCAGCAGCGGTGGCTGCGGCAGGGTCAACGTCCGGATTGCCGCCGGGCACATCAGCCGCCGCGAGCGCCGGCCCGAGCAGGGCGGACATCAGGTACTGCGCCCGCCACTGCGCCCGCACTGGCGCATTCTCCATCGCCCGCCCGCCCTAGCGGCGCGCCGCCGTGAACCGATAAGTCAGCTCGATGCCATACAGCCGGCGGTCGGCGGCGGCCTGCCAGCTGGCGATCGCGCCCACACCATAATTGTTCGTACTGACTCCCGGCGTTCCCGGCGGGATCGGCCCGAGGATCGTGCCGCCGATGTAGGCGTACTGTTTGTCGAGCAGGTTAGTGCCGAACAGCGCGACCTCCCAGTGATCATCCCCGGAGGTGTACGCGGCGCGGGCGCCGAGCAGGCCGAGGGATCCCTGGTTGTTCGCATCGTTGATGACGTTGAACTGCACCCCGTCGCGCCAGGAGTAATCTCCGCGCAGGCGCAGGTGTCCGTCCGGCAGCGCAATGTCGTAGCTGCTGGCGAGGCTCGCGGTGACCTTCGGCGTCATGTAGAACTGGTTTGCCGACAGATCGGCCGTAGTACCGCCGGGACCGGCCGCAGTGAACTGCAGGTATTTCGCGTCCGTGTAGCCGAAGGTGGCCTGGACCGTCCAGGGCGCGGCCAGGTGGATCTCGCCGTCGAATTCGAACCCGCTGACGCGCGCCCGGCCGGCATTGATGACATCCGTGACCGGCGTATCGCCGACGAACTGCGCCAGCAGGCGCTGCATCTCGTTGTAGTGACCGGTGAACACGTCGGCATTGATCCGGCCGACGTGCCCCGGCAGCTCGAGCTTCACGCCGAGTTCGACGTCCGTCAGCGTTTCCGGACGGAACGGTGCGTCGGCGGCGGTACTGACCGGCAGGTTCCAGCCACCCGAACGCTGCGCGCGGCCCGCGCGCAGGTACGCATCGACCGCGTCACCGAAACGATGATTGAGGCTCGCCTCCCAGGACCAGTACTGGTACTCGACCTCCTTGGCGATCGCCGGGCAGGGACCACCCGGCGGGAAGCCGATCGGCGCCTGATCGCCCGGCGCTGCGTTGATCGTGCAGACATCGGCGCCCAGGCCAAAGGCCGACAGGTCCTCGTACGCGTTGTCGGTGATGCTGCGCTTGTCCTCGGTGCGCCGCAGGCCGAGTGCAAGGCTCCAGTCCTGCGGCAGGTGATACTCACCATGCGCGAACGCCGCCAGGGAGGAGTTCCTCGCCGTATTGGTCTCGACGCTCGCAACGTTCGCGAAGATATCCTGCGGATTCAGCGCGGCAATCGCGGGCTGCGGGGCCAGTAACGACGGCACGCCGCCGGCATCGTGGAACCAGTACAGGCCGCCGACCCAGTCGAGCGCGCGATCAGGCGTGACGCCGGAGAGCTGCAGCTCCGCGCTCCTCTGCAGCGACTGGTTTTCGAGGGTCACATCGGCGAGCGAGACCGCCTCGGCGTCGGTGTCGTAGTTGTTGGTCGCGCTGAGGCTGCGGTAGCCCAGGATCAGTTTCGCCGCGAGCTGCTCGCTGAACTGCTGTTCGGCGGTCAGGTGATACGCATCGGTGGTGGCGACGTCATAGTGATCCAGCGAGCCGGAATCCGTCTGGTAGAAATCGCCGGGGATGGTGCTCGGCGGCAGGATCGACGCCAGCGTGCCGGGCAGCGGATGCAGCAGCGCACCGGTCTCATTCGCGCTGAAACGCTCGAACGTGAAATAAACGCTGGTGCCCTCCGCGGGCTTCCACAGCGTACCGAAGCGCAGCTCGTTGCGGTGCTCGTTCATGAAGTTCCTCTGGCCGGTCGCGATGTCGCTGCCCCAGCCGTCGTGCTGGTTGTTCTGGTAGGCGAAGCGCACCGCGAACGTGTCGCTGAGCGGCAGGTTCAGGATCGTGCGGCCGTAGAACAGCCGCTCATTGCCGCCCGACAGGGACGCCTCGACGGAGTACTCGCCGAGTTCCGGCTTGTGCGAATACAGCGAGATCGAGCCACCGGTGTTGTTGCGACCGAACAGCGTGCCCTGCGCGCCGCGCACGACCTCGACAGAGTCGATATCCAGCAGGCTGCCCAGCGCGCCCTGGCCGCCCGCGACATAGACACCGTCCATGTACAGGCCGACCGCGGGGTCATAGACGATCGCGGACGGGATCGCGGTCTGGCCGCGCATCGTCACCTCGAGCGCGGACGCCGAGCGGGCCGACCTGAACGCCAGTGTGTTCGGAATCTCGCGCAGGCCGTCCTCAATCGTGACGGCCGACTGGTCGGCGAGGTCCGCGCCGCTGATGACGCTGACCGCGAGCGGCACCCGGGTTTCGCTCTCCTCCCGGCGGCGTGCATGGACGACGATCTCCTGCAGGCCCGCATCGCCGCTGTCGACGCTGTCGGCGGCGGAACCGGGTGCGGCGGCACGCACCGGCATGGCGCCGGCAAGGCCTGCGACGAGCAGCGAGGCAAGCAGGGGGACAGGGGCGGCGAGCGGAGACTTTGTCACGGAGTGCAAGATGATTTCCTTTGGAACGACGGCCCTGAAGCGGGCCGGTTTGACAATATTCTAGTGTACCGATCCAGCCCGGCAACAGCTGTCGGATCCAGACAACAGGCGGACGATGTCAGGGGACCCCAAAAGGGAAGGCCCACCGAAGTGGGCCTTGAGTTTGGCTGGGGGACTAGGATTCGAACCTAGGTAAACGGTGTCAGAGACCGTTGTCCTACCACTAGACGATCCCCCAAGAAACCGTGTACCGGACGGTTCCCGCTGCGCGTCAACGCTTCGAGAACTGCGTTCCGCGGCGAGCCTTGCGGCGACCGACCTTCTTGCGCTCGACCTCGCGCGCATCGCGCGTGACGAACCCGGCCTTGCGCAGCGCGGGGCGCAGCGTCTCATCGTACGCCATCAGCGCACGCGTGATGCCGTGGCGGATCGCGCCGGCCTGGCCGGTGATCCCGCCGCCCTCGACATGCGCATCGACGTCGAACTTGCCGTCGAGCTGCACGGCCTCGAACGGCTGGCGCACGATCATGCGCCCGGTCTCGCGACCGAAGAACTCGTCGAGCGTGCGGCCGTTGATCGACACCTTGCCGGTGCCGGAGGTCAGATAGACGCGGGCGCTGGAGGTCTTGCGACGACCGGTGCCGTAGAAGGAATCGTTGGCGACTGTATTTGCCATGGTGTTTAGCTTACCTGCGAACTCTTAGATTTCCAGCGCTTTGGGCTGTTGTGCCTGATGGGGATGTTCGGCGCCGCCGAACACATGCAGCTTGCGGTACATGCGACGGCCCAGCGGGCCCTTCGGCAGCATACCCTTGACGGCGAACTCGATCGCGCGCTCGGGGTGCTCCTTCAGCAGCTTGCCGAGCACGATGCTCTTCAGGTTCCCCACATAGCCGGTGTGCTGGTGATAGAACTTGTCGGTCAGCTTCGCGCCGGTGACGCGCACCGTACCCGCATTGATGACCACGATATGGTCGCCCAGATCCTGATGCGGTGAATAGGTCGGCTTGTGCTTGCCCTTGAGGCGGTGCGCGATCTGCGACGCGAGGCGCCCCAGGGTCTTGCCCGCGGCATCGACGACATACCAGTCGCCGCGCTGAGCTTCGGGTTTGGAGAATACGGTAGACATTGCGAGGATCTCTGCTGCTAGGGTCTTTGGAGAAAGGCGCCGAAGTGTACAGAAGCTTTACCGCCCTGACCAGCCCTTGTTGGGCTTCAGTTCCCATTGCGGTGGATTGCGCCGGCCGGCCCTATATAATAAGCCTCATGGGACAACGCGAGTTCAGCATTTCCGACCGCCTGTTTGGAGAAATAGATAAGGCAATCAAGGTTTTGGCCGCGCCTGCGCACGCTTCGCGCGCCATCCCGGAAGCGCCCCCGGCAGCGGCCGGGACAGCCCCGACACTGACGGCTGCGGACAGGCAGCTCGCCTCGCGGCTGATGCGGATCAACCACGCCGGCGAAGTGGCTGCCCAGGCCCTTTACCAGGGCCAGGCGCTGACCGCCCGGAATGAGGCGGTCGCCGCTGAGATGCGCCAGGCGGCCAGCGAGGAAACCGATCATCTGGCCTGGTGCGAACAGCGGATATCCGAGCTCGGCGGCCGCACCAGCGTGCTCAACCCGCTCTGGTACGCCGGCTCCTGGGCGATCGGCGCGCTGGCCGGCGCGATTGGCGACCGGGTCAGTCTGGGGTTCATCACCGAGACCGAAAAACAGGTCGAATCGCACCTGCAGAGCCATCTGCAGCGCCTGCCTGAGTCCGATACCGCCAGCCGTGCCATCCTCGAGCAGATGAAAACCGACGAGATCCGCCATGGGGCCAGGGCCGAGGCGCTGGGGGGCATGTCCCTGCCGCTGCCCATCAGGGCGGCAATGCGCCTCACCTCGCGCCTGATGACGCGCAGTACCTATTGGATCTAGAAGCTAAATGATGCTTGCGATTCCGGGACTTATGTAATAAAACTGCGATCTGACATAAGCGTCATGCCGACGCCATACGACATAAAGAGGGATGGACATGGAAGACGGCGCAAAGCCCCTGAGCGATATCCCGGCAATCAATCGATTCCTCAGCTATTGCCGCATCCGGACCGTTCCTTCGAAGACCGTGATCATCCATGCCGGGGACCTGCCCGACATCCTCTACTACATCATCAGCGGCTCGGTCGAGGTGATGATCGAGGACGAGGACGGCAACGAGATGGTGCTGGCCTACCTCAACAAGGGCCAGTTCTTCGGCGAGATGGGGCTCTTCTACGAACAGCCGACGCGCAGCGCCTGGGTCCGCACCCGGCAACAGGCCGAGCTCGCCGAAATGACCTATCCGCGCTTCCGGCAGATCGCTGCCGAGAGTCCGGGGCTGATCTTTGAGCTCGCGACCCAGCTCGCGACCCGTCTCGATCGCACCAACAAGAAGCTCGGCGATCTGGCCTTCGTCGATGTCACGGGACGCGTCGCGCACGCGATCATGGACCTGTGCGGCGAGCCGGATGCGATGACCCATCCGGAGGGCATGCAGATCAAGGTCAGTCGTCAGGAACTGTCGCGGCTGGTCGGCTGTTCGCGCGAGATGGCCGGTCGGGTACTGAAGGTCCTCGAGGACCAGGGCCTGCTGCGGGCCACCGGCAAGACGATCGTCGTGTTCAATGCTCGGCCCAAGATCAAGACGCGCCCGCTGGTGGTGCCGGTCAAGACCCCGGTGGGTGCAGCGGTAGCCGCCAAGGCACGCCAGTCACGCGTCGAGGATGATGACGAGGACGACGACGACGAATAGTCTTCGCCCGGCGGCTTGATCAGCTGCCCGCGCCTGCCGCGATCTCCGTCCGTATCGCGCTGATCGTCGCGGCATAATCCGGGCTGCCGAAGATCGCAGAGCCGGCAACGAACGCATCCGCACCGGCGCGCGCTATCGCCGCCGCGTTGTCGATCTTCACGCCACCGTCGATTTCCAGGTGAATGTCCCGGCCGCTGGCCTTGATCCGCTGGCGCACCTGGTGCAGCTTCTCGAGCGCAGCCGGGATGAACTTCTGGCCGCCGAAGCCCGGATTGACCGACATGATCAGCACCAGGTCCAGCTTGTCGAGCACATAGTCCAGCCAGTTCAGCGGCGTCGCCGGATTGAACACCAGGCCGGGTCGGCAGCCGCTGTCGCGTATCAGCTGGATCGTGCGATCCACGTGTTCGGTCGCTTCCGGATGGAAGCTGATGAAGGTCGCCCCCGCCTTGGCGAAGTCGCCGACCAGTCGGTCGACCGGCGAGACCATCAGGTGCACGTCGATCGGCGCCTTGATGCCGTGCTTGCGCAGGGCCTCGCAGACCAGCGGGCCGATGGTCAGGTTCGGCACGTAGTGATTGTCCATGACGTCGAAATGGACCCAGTCCGCGCCGGCCGCGAGCACGGCATTGACTTCGTCGCCGAGACGCGCAAAGTCCGCCGAGAGAATCGAAGGTGCAATGATTGCTTTCATAGGGTTTCGAGTTTAGCACCGCCTCCTGCTTCAGCGCATGCCGCGCGCCGCGCGGATCGCCTCGTAGGCCTCCTGGATCCGCTGGGTCTTCTCCTTCGCCACCTGCGCCATCGATTCCGGCAGGCCATTGGCCACGAGCTTGTCCGGATGGTGGCGGCTCATCTGCCGCCGGTAGGCCATGGTGACGTCCGTATCGCTCGCAGCCGGCTCGACTTCCAGTTCCTGGTAACTGCGGACGAGCGGATCCGCACTCGCCGCAGCACCGCGCGCGCGCAGCGAGGCCTCGAGGCGCGCGAACTCGAGTCCCGACACGCCGAGCTGGTCGGCGACCCGCGTCAGGATCCGCCGCGCCGGCGGCGAGAGGCCGTTGCCGGCCAGTGCGACGCGCAGCTGGAATTCGATGAAGGCATCGATCAGGTCATGCTGCGCGCCGCAGGCTGCGCTGAGCCTGGCGGTGGCCCGCTCGACGTCGAAGCCGCGTGCCTTGCCGCGCTGGAAACAGGCGATGGCGATCCGCACATCGGCATCGCTGAGCCCGAGCTCGCGCATCAGACCGCGGGCCGCGGCGATCTCGGCCTCCGACACCTGGCCGTCGGACTTGGCAACATGCCCCATCAGTTCGAAGGTCGTCGTGAAGAACAGGTCGGACAGCGGCGTGGCGGCGGCCGCAGCGGTGGCACCGCCGGCCTGCCGTTCGAGCCAGGTACCCGCGAAGAAACCGAGGGAGCCGCCGACGAGCAGGCCGTCCAGGGGATTGAAGCGGGCCAGCAGGAATCCCGCCAACGCGCCGAGCAGCGTGCAGAACCATCTCATCCGCGTTGACCTGAACACTCCGCGCCGCCACAATCGGCTCCCCTTCCTCCATGGTATCAGCGGCAGGCTCCGGACACGTGGAACAATCATCAACTCCGGCGCCGCTGTTCGAGTCGCGCCTGCAGGGCCTCGAAAAGATTCACCAGGGAAAGGTGCGCGACATCTACGCGGTCGACGCGGACCACCTGCTGATCGTGACGACCGACCGCCTGTCCGCGTTCGATGTCATCCTGCCGGACCCGATACCCGGCAAGGGCGAGGTGCTGACGCAGATTTCGCTGTTCTGGTTCGCGCAGACACGCCACATCATCGGCAACCACCTCAGCGACCTGAAGCTCGAGGACGTGGTGACCGACCGGCACGCGAGGGAACAGCTGACGGGCCGTACGATGATCGTGCGGCGCCTGCGCGCGCTCCCGGTCGAGGCGGTGGTGCGCGGCTACCTGTCGGGATCCGGTTTCAAGGACTACCGCGCGTCGCAGGCGATCTGCGGCATCCGGCTGCCGCCGGGGCTGGTGATGGCCGACCGGCTGCCGGAGCCGATCTTCACACCGGCCTGGAAGGCCCCGGCCGGGCAGCATGACGAGAACATCGATTACGACGCGGTCGTCGCACTGGTCGGCGGCGATACCGCCGGCGAGATCCGCCGCGCGGCGCTGCGCCTGTATGAATTTGCCGCAGATCACGCGCGCGCGCGCGGCATCATCATTGCCGATACCAAGTTCGAGTTCGGGCTCGACGCTGCAGGACGCCTGACGCTGATCGACGAGGCCCTGACGCCGGACTCCTCGCGCTTCTGGCCGATGGATTCGTATCGCCCGGGCAGCTCGCCGCCGAGCTTCGACAAGCAGTTCGTGCGCGATTACCTCGAGTCGCTGACCTGGGACAAGCGCCCGCCGGCGCCCCACCTGCCGCCGGACGTCATCAAGGCTACCAGCGAGAACTACCGCCGCGCCTGGAAGCTGCTGACCGCCTGAGACGCGCGCCCCCGCGCTGTCTGCGCTGGCGCCGCCGGTACACTGTCGCAGGCGCTCATTCGCCCGCGATGGTCATCTCCCCGACCAGGACCGAGCCGACGCGGATGCTGCCGCGCGCGTCGACATCGTCGCCCACCGCGACGATGCCGGCGAGCATCGACTTCAGGTTGCCGGCAATCGTGATCTCGGCGACCGGATACTTGAGCTCGCCACCCTCGACCCAGTAGCCGGCCGCACCGCGCGAGTAGTCGCCGGTGACGGTGTTGACGCCCTGCCCCATCAGTTCGGTCACGACGAGACCGGTACCGAGCTGCGCCAGCAGCGCATCAAACCCGCCGCCGGTCGTCGGGCGGACGAGCAGGTTGTGCGCGCCGCCCGCATTGCCGGTCGTCGTGAGCCCGAGCTTGCGCGCGGAATAGCTCGACAGAATATAGCCGGTGAGCACGCCGTCGGCGATGAGCTCGCGATCGCGCGTCGCGACGCCTTCCTCGTCGAACGGCGCGCTGCCGGCGCCCTTCGGCAGGTGCGGCCGCTCGGCGATGCTGAACCCCTTCGGGAATACCTGCGTGCCGGCCGCGTTCAGCAGGAACGAGGACTGGCGGTATTGATTGCTGCCGCGGATCGCCGCCGTGAAATGCCCGATCAGGCCGCGCGCGATATCCGGCACGAACAGCACCGGTGCACGGCGCGTGGCGAGCTTGCGCGGATTGAGCCGCGCGAGCGTGCGCCGCGCGCTCTCGCGCCCCACGGCCTCTGCGCCCTCGAGCTCGCGCCAGTCGCGCGCAGTCGTGTACCAGTAGTCGCGCTGCATCTCGTCCCCGCTGCCGGCGAGCACGACGCAGCTGAGCGTGTGCGACGTGGTCGGATAGCCGCCGAGGAAGCCGTGGCTGTTGCCGTAGAGGTGCATGCCGCGGTGTGTCGCGAGCGAGGCGCCCTCGGAGTTGTTGATGCGCGGATCGAAGGCGAGCGCGGCGGCCTCGCAGCCCTTCGCGATCTCGATGCCTTCGTCCGCGGTGACCTCCCAGGGATGGAAAAGGTCGAGCGCCGGGACCTCGCGGGCCATCAGCCCTGCGTCGGCGAGCCCGGAAAACGGATCCTCGGCGGTGAAGCGGGCGATGCTGGCGGCCTTGGCCACCGTTGCACGCACGGCATCAAGGGAAAAATCCGCGGTACTGGCCGAGCCCTTGCGCTGCCCCATATAGACCGTCACGCCCATGCTGCGGTCGCGTTGGTGTTCCAGCGTCTCGACTTCCCCGAGCCGGACGGTGACGGACAGGCCGCTGTCCTGGCTGACGGCAGCCTCGGCCTGGGTGGCGCCGAGCCGGCGGGATTCCTCGAGGCTCAGCTGGATGATCGATTCAGGATCCGGCGCGGCGGCCATGGCAACTCCATTTAGGGGTCTTTCGGGGACTTAAGACGGCGATTCTACCGGTCCGGGTGATAGCATGTGCGATATGAAGAACCCGGACGACACGCTGGAAGACGCCGAGACCGAGGAACAGCGGCAGAGCAAGAGCGCACGCAAGCGCGAGGCAGCGGCGTTGCAGGAGCTCGGCGTGCAGCTCGCGGGACTCCCGGATCAGGAGATCAAGGACCTTGGGCTGCCTGACGGGCTGTTCGTCGCGCTCAAGGCCCTGCGCCGCCTCCCCTCGCACGGCGCCCAGGTCCGGCAACGGCAATACATCGGCAAGCTGATGCGCCAGATCGACCCGGAGCCCGTGCTCGCGAAGCTCGCTGAGCGCAAGCAGCGCCATGACGGCGAGATCCGCCGTTTCCAGGTCATCGAGCGTTGGCGCGACCGTCTGCTGGAAGCCGACAGCGGCGTCGAGGCGATCGATGATCTGCTGGCCGACTTTCCCCAGGCCGACCGCGGACTGCTCGAACGGCTGGTCGAGAAGGCCCGGCGCGAACGCAGTGACCAGCGCTCGCCGGTCGCGGCGCGGGAGCTGTTCGCCTATTTGCGCCAGTTGCTGTCCTGACCGTTTGGTAGACTTCCCGCCCATATGAGCGCTCTGGTTGGAATCATCATGGGCTCGTCGTCGGACTGGGAGACGATGCAGGGTGCGGTCGATGTGCTCGCCTCGCTCGGGGTTCCCCACGAGGTGCGCGTGGTCTCCGCTCACCGTACGCCGGACCTGCTGTTCGAGTATGCCGCCAGCGCACGGGCGCGCGGACTCAAGGCCATCATCGCGGGTGCCGGCGGAGCTGCCCACCTGCCGGGCATGACCGCCGCGAAGACCTCGCTGCCGGTGCTCGGCGTGCCGGTCCGCTCCAAGGACCTCGCCGGCCTCGACTCGCTGCTGTCGATCGTGCAGATGCCGGCGGGCGTGCCGGTGGCGACCTTTGCGATCGGCGCTGCCGGTGCGCGTAACGCGGCGCTGTTCGCAGCGGCTATGCTCGCCAACGAATCGACCGCCATTCGCGAGGCACTCGAGCGGTTCCGCGCCACTCAGACCGAGGCGGTGCTGGCGAAACCCGATCCACGCCCGCTTTGACGCGGCAGCGGATATCGCGGATCGGCATCGTCGGCGCGGGCCAGCTGGGCCGCATGCTGGCGCTTGCCGGCATCCCGCTCGGGCTGCAGATCGAGTTCCTCGATCGCGATGCCGCGACCCCCGGGGGCCAGGTTGCGCCGCTGCTGGCCGGCGCGCTCGATGATCCGGCTCGCCTCGCCGAACTCAAGGCGAGCACCGATGTCCTGACCTTCGACTGGGAGAACGTCCCGCGCGCAGCGCTCGATGCGCTCGGCAGGGGGACCCCGATCCGCCCGTCGCCGCGGGCGCTGGGAATTGCCCAGGACCGCCTGCTCGAGAAGGCACTGTTTGCGCGCCTCGGCATCCCCGTGACGCCGCATGCGCGGGTCGATACGCGCCCGCAGCTCGACAGAGCGATCGCGAAAATCGGGTTGCCCGGTGTACTGAAGACGCGGCGCCTGGGGTACGACGGCAAGGGACAGGCGCTGATCCGCAGCGCCGCCGCGGCGCAAGCCGCCTGGGAGCGGCTGGGCGGGCAACCGCTGATATACGAGGCTTTCCAGGCGTTCTCGGGCGAGGTGTCGATCGTCGGCGCGCGCTCGCCACGCGGCGAATTGGCATACTACCCGCTGGCCGCGAATACCCATTCCGATGGTATCCTTCGCTACTGCGTGGCGCCGCATGTGGATGCGCGGCTGGAGCGCGTGGCGAAGCGCCATCTGCGCAAGGTGCTGCAGGCACTCGACTACGTCGGGGTGCTGGCGATAGAGTTCTTCGTCGTTGGCGGGCGCCTGATGGCCAACGAGATGGCGCCGCGGGTGCACAACTCCGGCCACTGGACTATCGAGGGATGCGTGACGAGCCAGTTCGAGAACCACCTGCGCGCGATCTGCGACCTGCCCCTCGGCAGTACGCGTGCCCTGGGCCATGCGGCCATGATCAACTTCCTGGGGGACGTGCCGCCGCGCGAAGCTTTGCTCGCGATCGAAGGACTCGCGTTCCATGATTACGGCAAGACGCCGCGACCGGGACGGAAAGTGGGCCATGGCACGATCCTGCGGGAGACCGCGGCGTCCCGCGACCGCGCGCTGCGCCAGGCGCTTGCCCTGGTGACGTGGACCTGAACCCCGATGTATCTCGAGCTGTTCCAGCTGACCGAACTGCCGTTCCGCCTGAGCCCGGACCCGCAGTTCCTCTATCTGAGCAAGCAGCATGCACGCGCCAAGGCGTACATGGAGTCGACGATCTGGTTCACCGACGGCTTCGTCGTGATCAGCGGCGAGATCGGCGCCGGCAAGACCACGCTGATCGAGACCTTCCTGCATGAACTGCAGAAGGACGTCGTCGTCGCGCAGATCAACCAGACGCAGCTGACCCCGACCGGGTTCCTGCAGACCGTGCTCGTGCAGTTCGGCTTCACGCCGTTCCAGATGAAGAAACCGGAGGCGCTCGCCACGCTGAACCAGTTCCTGATCGAACAGCATGCGGCGGGGCGCAAGGTGCTGCTGATCATCGACGAGGCGCAGAACCTCTCGCCGAAGGTGCTGGAGGAGGTGCGCATGCTCTCCGGCATCGAGACCACCAAGGAAAAGGTGCTGCGGATCATTCTCGCCGGCCAGCCGGAGCTCAACGACAAGCTCAATTCCCCGGAACTGGTCCAGCTCGCGCAGCGCGTGCGCCTGCGCTTCCACCTGACCGTGCTCACCGAACAGGAAGCCGGTTCCTACATCGAACACCGCCTCGAAGTGGCCGGCTCGCGCGGCCGGCAGATCATCGACCCCGCCTCGTATGCGCTGATCTACCGCTATACCGGCGGAGTGCCGCGACTGATCAACACGCTGTGCGACACGGCGATGATGGCTGCGTTCACGGCGAGCCGCGATTTCGTGACCACCGACGACGTGGTCGAGGCCCTGCGCGAGCTGCAGTGGACGGAATACGCGACGCGCACCGGACGCATCTACGCGCCCGGCATGACGCAACAGCTCCCCGCCACGGCACCGGCCAGGCCTGAGCCGGCCATGCCGCTCGCACGGATCTTCGTCGCTCACGAGGGCGAGACTTTCCTCGAGCGCGAGCTGCGTCCCGGGCGCCTCGTGATCGGGCGCACGACGGACAATGACATCCAGATCGACAGCGCCTTCGTCAGCCGGCATCACTGCCAGATCGTCACGCGCACCGACATCTGCATGATCGAGGACCTGAACAGCACGAACGGCATCTACGTGCAGTCACGGCGCGTGCGCAAGTACAACCTCAACGACGGCGACGTCGTGCAGATCGGCAAGCACGAGATCATGTACATCGATGAGCGCGTCCAGCCGCGGCGCGCCGGCGCGGCGGGCCAGGGCGATGCGGTGCGGGATGCCGAGAAGCTCGGCGACAGTGTCGAAGACGAGGTTGACTAGGCTGACAGGGCGCGGCACCGTCACGGGCCGAGCCTGCGAAGAGCCTGCGCACCCCCGGATTTGTCTTGCCGCCCCGGCGCACCTCGCAACGCGGCATCGGGGATTTCCCGGTGTTCCTGTTCGGCGCTGCGATTGTTCCCTGCTGCGCGCTGCTTCAGGGCCCTGACCAGGTCTGGCCCAATACGAACCGCGAGCTGTGCCCTAGGGTCCTCCATTGCCACATTGATGCTATCAATGATTGCAAATTGCTTCCCGTAAGGCGCGGGGCGGGCGCCTGCCGCTTTCCGGCGCCCGCCGCGCCGCGGCCCCCGACCCCGGGGCCTTCCCTGGCTCATCGTGGTCGCATCCTTCCGTGGTGAGGGCCGCACAGGGATTATCCGCGGCGCAGGCGTCATCCGGCCATGCGCCAAAAGCCACCGCAACACGCAGAAATGCGCGGCCGCGCCGCTGCGCTGGGTGCCTAGCCGGTGCCGCCGACCGTGAGCCCGTCGATGCGCAGCGTCGGCTGCCCGACGCCGACCGGAACCGACTGGCCTTCCTTGCCGCAGGTGCCGATGCCGGTATCCAGCTTCAGGTCGTTGCCGACCATGCCGACCCGCGTGAGAACATCCGGGCCGTTGCCGATCAGCGTTGCACCCTTGACCGGCGCGCCGATGCGGCCGTTCTCGATCAGGTAGGCCTCGCTCGCGGAGAACACGAACTTGCCCGAGGTGATGTCGACCTGGCCGCCACCGAAGTTCACCGCGTACAGCCCCTTGTCGACCGAGGCGATGATGTCCCCGGGCGCGTGCCTTCCGGGGCGCATATAGGTATTGGTCATGCGCGGCATCGTCATGTGCGCGAACGATTCGCGCCGGCCGTTGCCGGTGGCTGCAGTGCCCATCAGGCGCGCGTTGAGCTTGTCCTGCAGGTAGCCACGCAGGATGCCGTCCTCGATCAGGACCGTGCACTGTGTCGGCGTGCCCTCGTCGTCGATGTTCAGCGAGCCGCGGCGCCGCTCGAGCGTGCCGTCGTCGACGACCGTGATCGACTCGGCTGCGACCTGCTGGCCGACGCGGTTCGAGAATGCCGACGTGCCCTTGCGGTTGAAGTCGCCCTCGAGACCGTGGCCGATGGCCTCGTGCAGCAGAATCCCCGGCCAGCCCGGCCCGAGCACCACCGGCATGGAGCCGGCGGGCGCCGCGATCGCCTCGAGGTTGACGAGCGCCTGGCGCACCGCCTCGCGGCCGTGCGCGAGTACGTCATCGCCGCGCAGCAGTTCATCGAGGCCGAAGCGTCCGCCGCCGCCGCTGTAGCCCTGTTCGCGGCGTCCGTTGTGCTCGACGATCACCGATACATTGATGCGCACCAGCGGCCGCACGTCGGCGGCAAAGGTCCCGTCGCTCGCGGCGACGAGGATCACCTCGTGTACCGCGGCGAGCGAGGCCATGACCTGCTTCACGCGCGGGTCGATGCGCCGCGTCTCGGCGTCGATCCGCATCAGCGTCGCCACCTTGTCCTCGTCCGGCACGGTATCGAGGGGATCGAGCGGCTGGTAGAGCCGGTGGACGTCACGCCGCTGCCAGACCTGCACCGCGTTGCGCCCGCCGCTGCGCGCGATCGCGCGCGCAGCGTCCGAGGCCTCGACCAGCGCCGGCAGCAGCACTTCGTCCGTGTAGGCGAAGCCGGTTTTCTCGCCGCTGATGGCACGCACGCCGACGCCCTGACCGATGCTGTGCGAGCCGTCCTTGACGATGGAATCCTCCAGCGACCAGGACTCCTCACGCGACAGTTCGAAATACAGGTCGGCGTAATCGACACCACGGCTCATGACCTGGTCCATGACCTTGGTCAGGCGCCCGGCATCGAGGCCGGCGGGCGCGAGGATCATCCGCTCGGCAACCTCGAATGACGGCAGGTCGGCCGGCACAGCGCTCATGCCGGCACCGCGTCGCGCACCACCAGCGGCAGCTGGCGGTTCTCGAGCACCGGAAAGCGGCCACGCGCCTCGGCGAGCCTGGGCAGGTCCAGCTGCAGCGTGATCACGCCTTCGGCCGTCGGCATCCGCGCCGCGACCTGACCCCAGTAGTCGACGATCAGCGTGTCACCATAGGTCTCGCGGCCGCTGGTATGCGTGCCGACCTGGGCCGGCGCGACGACGTAGCACAGGTTCTCGATGGCGCGCGCGCGCAGCAGCGTCTCCCAGTGTGCCTTGCCGGTCGGAACGGTGAATGCCGCCGGCATTGCGAGCCAGACCGCGCCCTGCGCGACCATGTCGCGGTACAGCTCCGGGAAGCGCATGTCGTAGCAGACCGACATGCCGAGCCTGCCGACCGGAGTGTCGGCGACGACGATGCGCTTCCCGGGGACGACTGTGCTCGATTCCCGGTACTGCTCATTGCGCCCCGGGATGCCGACGTCAAACAGGTGGATCTTGTCGTAGCGCGCGACGCGCCGGCCGTGCGCATCGAACAGCAGCGAGGCATTGGCGACCCGCCCCTCCGTGTCGCTGCGCAGGTTGATCGTGCCGCCGAGAATCCACAGCCCGAGCTCACGCGCGGTCTGGCCCAGGAACTGCTGCACAGGACCCTCGCCATCGGCCTCGGCGATTTTCAGCTTGTCGGCCTCCTTCAGCCCGATGAAGGCGAAGTTCTCCGGCAGGCAGGCGACCGCGGCTCCGGCATCGCGAGCCTGTCGCAACAGCCGACCCGCGAGAGCCAGGTTTTCCTCGACGACGTGGCTCGAGGTCATCTGTATCGCAGCAACGATTCCCATTTACTTGGCACCCTCTGCAGTGGCGGTGGTGGTGGCAGGGGCGGTGGCGGACTCCGCCCCCTTGACCCGTTCAATCGTGGGATTATCCCAGCTTCCGGTGATCCGATAATACGCCCGTGTGAGCCCGTTCAGCGGTTGCTTGAACACCTGCGTGAACAGCAGCACAGCCGCCGCGGTCACGGGGCCGCCGGCAAGTGCCGCCAGCGGCAGGGTATTGCCGAAACTGCCCGTCACCTTGGCAGTCTGGTCATAATCCCGGTTTTTCAGACCCACGCGCCCGATCAGCCCGATCTCGGCCGCCGGGCCCTTCAACAGCACGTTGTCGGTATAGGCATCGCCGCCACGCAGGTCGAAGTCGCCCTTGATCGTGTCGAAGGCGAGGCCCTTGTCGGTCAGGTCCGAGAAGTCGAGCGTCAGGCGTCGCGGCAGTTCGGCAATACTGGCCAGCCCCAGCAGCCGCCCCGCCCCAGGCTTGATGCCCAGCACCTGTCCGTGCTGGAGCTCCACCTTGAGGTGCCCGACCGAATCGCGCAGCGCCTCCGCGCTCGGTATGCCGCTCCAGTTGAAGTCGAAGTCCAGCCGTCCGCCCTTCGCCGTCATGACGTCGGCATAGCCGAGCTGCGTCAGCGTCGTACCCACATCGCTGCTCTGCAGGTCACCGGCCAGATGGCCGAGGCCGGCGCCCTTGCCGCGCCATTCGCCGCTCGCCTTGATCGTGAAGCTCGGGCTGGTCACGGTCAGGTGCTCGAGGCTCACGCCGTCGGCAACCTTGTTGAGCTTCGCCTGGACGTTGCCGAGATGCCGGTCGCCCCAGGACAGCTCATCGATCGCGATGCTGAGCGCCGGCACACTCGCCGGGCCGATCGCGGAGAGCGGGCCGGCATCGGCCGTCGCGCTCGCTGCCGGGGTCGCTGCGGTCACCGGTGTGGCTGCAGCCGCCGGGGCCGCCATGCTTGCCCCGGCGACCTTCGCGGCATCGTCGGCATCGTCGGCGCGCAGCCGCCGGAAGGCAATCTGCACGGGACCGGTCTCGTCGGCGGGCAGCGTCACCCCACCGTCGATCGCCGGACCGCTGAAATCGAATTTCCAGTGGTCGGACCCCCGCGACAGCGACAGCCCGACCTTGCGGAATGACACACCGAGCCCGTCGATCCTGTCGATATCGACTTTCGCGTCGTGCAGGTAGTACGACAACGGCTTCGCATCGGCCTCGCCGCTGCCGCCGAACAGCCCCAGCCAGCCGTCCAGCCCGAGGCGACCGATATGGCCACCGAGGTTCAGCAGCTGACTGTCCGAGAAGGTCGGATCACCCTCACCGAACATGACGGCCGCATGGGTGAGCCGGTCACCGTCGGCGCCGCCCGCAAACGCAAATGCGCCATGCGCGGTATCGCCGAGGCCCACCGTCATCACGACGCCCCCGGCAAGCGGCCAGTCGAGGTCCAGCGTCGACGGCACGCTGCGTGCCGGCGGCTTGCCGAGCGGGTCCGGCAACTGCGCGTCGAGGCCGACGAGCGTGGAGGAGACGTGCAGCGCGCGCTCGCGGTTGGGCGCACTGGCGATGACCAGCGTCCCCTGCCAGTCCGCCGCGCCGCGTATCACGAGCGCCGGCGGCAGTCCCAGGGCCGCGCGCAGCGCATCGCCGCCGAACGTGCCGTGCAGATCGAGTTGCGTACGTGTCAGGGGGCGCTTTTTCGGCGCACGTGCGGTCACGCGCACCGGGCCGCCGAGCAGCTGGCCGCGGATGTCGGCGCGCGCGACCGGGCCGCCGTCGATGTCGAGGTCGCCGCGCAGCTCGGTCGCACTGAAGGGCAGGCCCGGATGCGCGAGCATGACGCCGCCGAGGTGCGCATGTACGAGGATGCGCCGGTGTTCGAAGTCCTTGAACGGCAGGAACAGGTCGACCGCAGCGGTGGCCGCGCCCCTGCCCTCGACCGCCGTGAATGCGCCGCTGGTCTCGGCATCGAGCGGCGTCGCGCGCAGGAAGCGGATCGCATCGCCGGCATCGCCGCTGCCGGTCGCATGCACCCGCAGCTCGCCGGTCTTGAAGTCGGCGAACTCGGCGCCGCCACCGTCCAGGCTCAGGTTCAGCGTGCGGCCCTGCGCCAGCTGCATCGTCAGGCCCTCGTTGTGGAATTCGGCGACCCCCTGCAGGTCCTCGACCAGTGGCCAGCCGGCGGCGTAGTTCAGCACCATCCCCTGCAGATGGGCACGCGCGACGAAGCGGCCGCCGCCGTCGCGGAAAGGAAACTGGCGCAGGTTCCCCTGCAGCACGACATCCGCGTGCGTGAGGCTGCCGGCGACGAAGGCCTGGTCGAGCCAGACGAGCGCCTGGGCGCCGATGATCCCGCGCGGCAGGTAGAAGCGCACGCTCGGCACCTTGCCGTCGTCAACCTGTGCGACCAGCGTGAGCTGCGGCGAATCGCCGCTGGCGGGGATCTGCAGCGCGGCCTGCGCATGCAGCCTCCCATCCGCATTGCGCAGGTCGAACGCGGGGGTCGCGATCAGCAGGCCGTCGGCAGTGTGTTTCCAGTACACGGTGCCCTGCAGCGCATCGAAGCCGACCGGCTGTGCCCACTGCGCCGGCCACGCCATCAGGCTGTTCTCGCCATCGAGGCGCAGGTGGCCGCCGGCGTCGGTGCCGGAAATCTCGCCCGACAGCCCGCGAAATCCCGGCGCGGCGCCCAGCGGTGCGACACCGGCATCACTGAACTTCGCCCGCACCCGCAGCGCAAACGGAGCGGCCGGCGTGCTGCGCGTGAGCTCGAGGAAGGCGTCCGACCAGACGCCGGTCGGCGCCGCCGCGAGCAGCCGCTCGCGCAGTTCGTGCTGCGGCAGGAGTCCGACCAGCGGCAACAGGACATCGACGCGCACGCTGCTGGCCCGCGCCTTGAGCTCGAGCAGCCCCGCGTCCGCAGCGCGCCAGCTGACGTCGAACTCCGACGCCGGGTCCTTGTGGTCGGCGTTCTGCGCAATCACGCGACGGCCGCTCAAGGTCCAGCGATCCTGCGCATGGTCCAGCGTGATGAGGCCGCTGATCCGGTCGTACTTCGCCACCGCTGCCGCATCGATCCGCGCCTCGACGCCGGTCGCGGCGAAATCGAGCCGCGCGGCGCCGAATTCGGGACCCTGGCCGCGCACGTCGAGCCGGAACTCGCCGGCGCCGGCGCTGAGGTTGCCGAGATAGTCGGGTACCAGCTGGCGCCAGCCGGCAAACGAGATCCCGCTGGCCTGCAGGCTGCCGTTCCATGCCAGAACCGACGTCTGTTCGAGGCCCCTGGCGACCCCGCTCGCCGTCAGCGTGCCGCCGAGCACCGGGGGCAGCTGCGCATCGAGCCGCAGGCCGATCGCGTCCGCATCGCGGCGCAGCACGAGATTGACATGTTCCAGCAGCAGCTGCGGCAACTGCGGATTCCAGTCCTGCAGCGCAATGCGGCCGGAGCGGATCTCCAGTGTGCCTGCCGGCACGTCGTCGAGGGTCAGCGCCTCGTTGGCCGAGGCCGGGCGGTTCAGCTCGATCTCGGCGGCGAGTGCGAAGCTGTGGGGCCCCAGCCGCACGATCGTCAGGTCCGGGCTGACGAGTTCGATGCGTCCCGCAAACAGCCGGCCGCTGCGCAGCAGCTCGCGGATATCGGTGCCGACACGACCGCTCGCGGCGCGCGCGAGCACGCGCCTGTCGTCATGCGAGCGCAGCTCGATCCGGTCGAAGCGCAGTTCCGGGCCGTACCAGCGCAGCGACGGCGCGACGCTCTGGAACGCGACGTGCAACCCGGTCTCGCGGAAGATCCGCGCCTTGATCTCGTCCTGGTACTGCGGAACCCGGTCGAGCGCGAGCTTGATCAGCAGCAGCGCGACCAGCACCAGGCCCAGCACGGCGCCGAGACCGTAGAGGCAGATTTTCCCGAATCTACGCACGCAGCGTCACATCAGCACCACATCATACTGGTCCACCGTATAAAGCGCCTCGGACTGCAGGCGTATGGGCTTGCCGGTCGCGAGTTCCAGTTCACCGAGCGCAGCGGACTCCTCGTCGAGCAGCCGCTCGATCACATCCTGATGTGCGAGCACCATCAGCTGCGTGGCGTCGAACTGGCGCGCCTGGCGCAGGATCTCGCGGAACACCTCGTAGCAGACGGTTTCCGCCGTCTTGACGAAGCCGCGCCCCTCGCAGGTTGGACAAGCCTGGCACAGCACATGTTCCAGGCTTTCGCGCGTACGTTTGCGGGTCATCTCGACGAGACCCAGCGGCGAGACCGAGGAGATGCTGGTCTTGACGTGATCCCCGGCCAGGGCCCGCTCGAGCGCCTGGATCACCTGGCGGCGGTGCTCGGCCTCCTCCATGTCGATGAAGTCGATGATGATGATGCCGCCGAGGTTGCGCAGGCGCAGCTGCCTGGCAATCGCCACGGCGGCCTCGAGGTTGGTACGGAAGATCGTCTCCTCGAGGTTGCGGTGGCCGACGAAGGCGCCGGTATTGATATCGATCGTCGTCATTGCCTCGGTCTGGTCGATGATCAGGTAACCGCCGGACTTCAGCGGCACCTTGCTGTCGAGCGCCTTCTGGATCTCCTCCTCGACGTGATGCAGTTCGAACAGCGGCTTCGCCTCGGTGTAGAGCTCGATGCGGGGGATCGCGTCGGGCATGAACGCCGTCGCGAACTCGATCATCTCGCGGTGTGCCTCGCTGCTGTCGATGAGGATGCGGTCGACATCCGGGCGCAGCAGGTCCCGCAGGATGCGCAGGTGCAGCGCGAGATCGGCATGGACGAGCCGCCCGGGCTGCGTGCGCAATCCCTTCTGGCGGATGAACTCCCACAGCCGCCGCAGGTAGACCATGTCGCTCTGCAGGGCTTGTGGCGTCGCCACCTCCGCGGCGGTGCGCACGATGAACCCGGCCGTCTCGTCCGCCTGCACGGCGGCCTGTACCGCGGCGCGCAACCGCTCGCGCTCGCCCTCGTTCTCGATGCGCGCCGAGACACCGACGCCACCGCCCTGCGGCATGAACACGAGGAAGCGCGACGGCAGCGTGATATAGGTCGTCAGGCGCGCGCCCTTGGTGCCGAGCGGATCCTTGACCACCTGGACCAGGATATCGTCGCCTTCAGCCACCAGCGAGCGGATGTTGTCGGTGCGCGGCTGTTCGATGCCGGTGCCGGCGTGGCGCCGGTCGTGGATGTCGGAGGCGTGCAGGAAGGCGGTGCGCTCGAGGCCTATGTCGATGAATGCCGCCTGCATGCCGGGCAGTACGCGCGACACCCGGCCCTTGTAGATGTTGCTGATCAGGCCGCGGCGACTCGGGCGCTCCAGAAACAGTTCCTGCAGCATGCCCTCCTCGACCACCGCCGCGCGCGCCTCGTGGAAGCTCGCATTGATCAGGATCTCGGTGCTCATCGCGCAGTCCAGCAGGGAATGCCCGCCTGCCGCAGGAGCGCTGCGGTCTCGAATACCGGCAGGCCCATGACACCGGAGTAGCTGCCGGTCAGCGCCTCGACGAACACCGCGCCAAAGCCCTGGATCGCATAGCCGCCGGCCTTGTCGAGCGGCTCAGCCGTAGCCGCATAGGCGCGGCATTCGTCCGCATCGATGGTGCGCAGGCGCACCTCGCTGCGGCTCGTCCGCAGCCGGGTGCCGGAGGCGTCACAAAGCGCAACCGCGGTCAGTACCTCGTGGCTGCGGCCGGCCAGGGTCGCGAGCATCCGCGCCGCGTCCGCCGCATCGGCCGGCTTGCCGAGGATGTTGCCGTCGATGACGACGGTGGTGTCGGCTCCGAGCACAGGTGCTGGCGGACTGTCCGCATCGCCGGGGACCGCCCGCCAGCCGGCTTCGGCCTTCGCGATCGCAAGCCGCTGCACGTATTGCGACGCGCCCTCCCCGGCCTGCAGGGTTTCGTCGACGCTGACGCCGATGGTGCGAAACCGTACGCCGATCTGCGCCAGGAGCTCGCGCCGCCTGGGTGAGCCGGAAGCCAGATAGATGAAGGCGCTTGGCATGGCTGTCAGGATAGCGAACTTCACGCCCGGTGATACGGGTGCCCGGCCTGGATGCTGATCGCCCGGTACAGCTGTTCGGCCACGATGACGCGCACCAGCGCGTGCGGCAGCGTCAGCGGCGACAGCGACCAGCGGACATCGGCACGCTCGAGGCATGCCGCGGCCAGCCCGTCCGGGCCGCCGATCAGCAGCGACAGACCGCGGCCGGACCCAAGCCGCTGCGCCAGCCAGGAGGCGAGTGCCGGGGTGTCCATGGCCTTGCCCGCGACCTCGAGCGCGACGACGAAATCGTCCTTGCCGATCGCGGCCAGCATGCGCGCCCCTTCCCGCTCGGTGCTGCTGACCGGGATCTCGTGCAGCTCCAGCGTCAGCGGCCGCACCAGGCGCCTGCGATACTCCTCGAAGCCCGTGTTGATCCAGTCCGGCAGTCGGGTGCCGGCGGCAACGAGGCGGCACTTCATCGCTGGCGGCCCTTAGGTGCCCGCGCCTGCCACGCGCCGGGTCGCGGTCATGTCCCAGAGTTTCTCGAGGCCATAGAAGTCGCGCACCCGCGGCAGCATCACGTGCACGATCAGGTCGGACAGGTCGATCAGGACCCAGTCGCTGTCCTGCTGCCCCTCGACGCCCTGCGGCCGGAAGCCGGCTGCCTTGGTCTTCTCGACGACCCGCTGCGCGACGCTGCGCACGTGGCGGTCCGAGGTGCCGCTGGCGATGACCATGGTATCGGCGATGTCGGTGATGCCGCGCACGTCGATGACCTTGACGTCGAGCGCCTTCATGTCGGCGAGCGCATCGAGGACGACGGATTGCAGCGTGGGAGCCGGCTTCGGGGCCGCCGGCTTTGCTTTGCGGACGGTTTTCTTGGGCGTGGCGGCCTTGGGCGCGGCGGCCCTGGGACGTTTCGCCTTCGCAGGGGGTTTCTTGGGGGGCACTATGACATCCGTTGTTTGGAGTAGCACTGGGTTTGGAGGATCAGTTCACGGACGGGATCCGGCATCAGGAAGCGCGGATCGCGACCCATCGCAATCAACTGGCGCACATCGGTCGAGGAGATCTCGAGCTGGGTGACGGCATGGATATAGATGCAGCCGAAGCGCAGCTCATGCAGGTCGCCGACGCGCGTCGTGGCGCGATCGGTCAGCAGTTCGCCGAGGGGTCCGATCGCCGGGACCTGCCAGCCGGGGCGGTGCGCGACCAGCAGGTGCGCGAGTTCGAACAGCTCACGCCATTCGTGCCAGCGCGGCAGGCTCAGGAAGGCATCCATGCCGACGATCAGGCACAGGCTGCGGTCCGGGTATTCATGGCGCAGCTCGCGCAGCGTCTCGACGGTGAACGAGGGACCCGTCTTGTGGATCTCGCGCTCGTCGACGACGAATCCGGGCTGCCCGGCGGTGGCCGCCTGCACCATCTGCAGGCGCAGCAGTGAATCAGCGAAGGGCTGGTCACGATGCGGCGGGTTGCCCGCCGGCAGGAATCGGATTTCCCTGAGCCGCAGCGCCTGTTGCAGCTCGAATGCAGTGCGCAGATGGGCGTAATGAATCGGGTCGAAGGTCCCGCCGAAGATTCCCATCGCGTTCATCTAGGCGACCCTGCCGGTGGCGCGCAGGGGTTGCAGTACGCCGGCGAGCCCGGCAGTGAGCCCCAGCAGCGCGGTCCATGCGTCCCCGGGAGCGATACCCTTGATGATCCGGTCGGCATCGCTCGCCTGGGCGAGCAATGCCGCCAGCGGCAGCGAGCCGGCGCGCGCCAGCGCCCGGTCCGTCGGGCGGCTGGCGAGGTTCCAGCCGCTGCCGCCGCCGCTGCGCAGGCGCCGGCGTTCGCACGCCTGCCACAGGCCGCGCAGCTCACGCGTCAGTGCCCACAGGATCAGCGTCGGCTCGATGCCCTCGCTCTTCAGGCCCATCAGGATGTGGATCGCGCGCGTCGCATCGCCGTCCGCAGCCGCCGCGGACAACTGCATGACGTCATAGCGCGCGCTGTCGCCGACGCTGCGCTCGACGAGTGCGGCATCGATGCGCGCGCCCCCTGCAAGCAGCGCGAGCTTCTCGAGTTCCTGGTGTGCGGCCAGCAGGTTGCCTTCGGTACGCAGCGCGATCAGCTGCGCCGCCGCCGCGTCGAGGCTCGCACCCATGCTGCGCGAACGCGCGGTCAGCCATGCGGGCAGGTCAGCGGGGCCGACATTGCGCACCGCAACCCAGACGCCGTGTTCCGCGAACGCCTTGACCCACGGCGCATCGCTGGACCTCGCATCGAGCTTCTCGGTGACGACCAGCGTGATCACGTCGGGTGGAGGGCTGCTGGCAAGCGCGGCGAGGGTCGCGGCCCCCTTGTCCGGCTTGCCCGTCGGGATGCGCAGCTCGAACAGGCGGCGCTCGGCAAACAGCGACAGGGACTGCGTCTCGCCCTGCAGCTGCTCCCACGCGAAGCCGCGCTCGACGAAGAACACGCGCCGGTCTGCATACCCCTGCGCACGTGCCGCCGCACGGATCGCGTCTACAGCTTCGCCGACCAGCAGGTATTCTTCACCGGAAACCAGGTATGCGCTGGCTAGGCCGCGTTGCAACGCGGCAGGCAACTGATCAAGGTTCACGCGCAAGCTGTAGTCCGGTCCCCATCTGCAGGCCTCATGCCCACTTGGATGATGCCATAAGTTATGCTGTCGGTATGCTCTTCGAGACCCTGGAATTCGAACGGCGGGCGGACATCGCCCTGGTGACGCTGAACCGGCCGGGACGGCTGAATGCGCTGAACGCCGCGATGATCCGCGAATTGACCGTCGCGGCCGGCCTGATACGCGAGGATGGCTCGATCCGCGCCGCCTTGCTCACTGCCCGCGGGCGCGCATTCTGTTCGGGTGCGGACCTGCTCGACGATGTGACCGGCGACATCGAGACGAGCCTGCGCGAGGGCTTCAATCCGATGGTCAGCGCCTGGTACAACCTGCCGGTGCCGGTGGTGGTGGCGGTGCAGGGCATCGCGGCCGGGGCCGGGATGAGTCTCGCGCTCACCGGCGATATCGTGCTGGCCGCACATTCGGCGATGTTCCTGCAGCTGTTCGCGCCGAAGCTCGGCCTGATGCCCGACCTCGGCAGCTCTTTCCACCTGCCGCGCCTGGTCGGCAGCGCCCGCGCCAAGGGCCTCGCGCTGCTCGGTGACGGGCTGTCGGCGAGCGATGCGGCGAGCTGGGGCCTGATCTGGGCCTGCGTCGACGACGAGACGCTGGCGCCTGAGTCGCTGCGGCTGGCCGAACGGCTGGCGCGCGGGCCCACCCAGGCCTACCGGCAGATCAAGGCGGTCTTCAACGAAGAGCCGCCGCGCACCCTCGAGGAACAGCTGCAGCGTGAGCTGCAGGGCCAGGCGGCGCTCGGCGAGACCCGCGATTTCGCCGAGGGCCTCGCCGCGTTCCGCGAGAAGCGCCCGCCGACGTTCCGCGGCGTCTAGGCAGCGTCTGGATCGCTAGAATCCGAGGTCGCTGAGCGAAGCGTGGTCGTCGGGGCGGCGCCCCAACGGCCAGTGATAGCGGCGCGCGGATTCAGCAATCGCCAGGTCGTTGATGCTGGCGTGGCGCTGCGCCATGTAGCCATGCGCGTCGAACTCCCAGTTCTCATTGCCGTAGCTGCGGAACCACTGACCGCTGTCGTCGTGCCACTCGTAGGCAAAGCGCACCGCGATACGGTTGCCCGCAGTGGCCCAGAGCTCCTTGATCAGGCGGTAATCGAGTTCGCGGCTCCATTTGCGCACGAGGAAGGCTTCGATCGCAGTGCGCCCCTCGATGAACTCTGCGCGGTTGCGCCAGCGGCTGTCGGGCGTATAGGCAAGCGCGACACGCGCCGGATCGCGGCTGTTCCAGGCATCCTCGGCTAAGCGCACCTTCTGGCGCGCGGTCTCGGGCGTAAACGGCGGTAACGGGGGACGATCCATGGCTGCGGGTCTCCTTCAGGGCGTGGGTTTGCGGGAGGCAGGCGGACGGTGGCCGATCTGCGACAGCGGCACGCTGACATCCGCGCCGGGAGCCGCGGGATCGGCGCCGCCCGATGCGCAGCCGTCGCAGCCACCGCAGGAACCGGACGCCGCGGTGCCGCGCCGCAGGCGCCACTTGCGCGGCCCCAGTGCGCGCACGGCATACCAGATCGCGGCGAGCACCACCGCAGCGACCAGCAGCTTGTCGGGCAGGCTGTTCATGCCAGCGCCAGTGCGATCCGATAGGTCATGAAGGCGCCGCCATAGGCGAGCGCGAACAGGTACGCGGCCATCAGCAGCGGGTACTTCCAGGAATTCGTCTCGCGCCGCACCGTCGCGAGCGTCGAGATGCACTGCGGCGCGAACACATACCAGGCGAGCAGCGACAGCGCCGTCGGCAGGCTCCAGGACTGCGCTATCAGCGGCGTCAGTGCATCGCTGATGTTGCTGCCCGTGGCCGACAGGGCGTATACGGTGCCGAGAGCGCCGACCGCGACCTCGCGCGCCGCCAGCCCCGGCACGAGCGCGATCGAGATCTGCCAGTTGAAGCCGATCGGCGCGAAGATCACCGCGAGCGCGGACCCGAGGCGCCCGGCGATGCTGTACTGGATCGCAGGACCCGTCGCGCCGGGCGGCGGCGCCGGGAAGGAACTCAGGGCCCACAGGATCACCATCAGCGCGAGGATGATCGTGCCGACGCGCATCAGGAAGATCTCCACCCGCTGCCACAGGCCGATGGCGAGGTTGCGCAGGTTCGGCCAGTGATACGCCGGCAGTTCCAGCAGCAGCGACTGGAACTGGGCACCCGGTCCGCGGCGCTTCAGCAGGAACGCAACGGCCATCGCGGAAAGCACGCCCGCAACATACAGTGCGAACAGCACGAGGCCCTGCAGCTGCAGGCCGCCGAGGACCGAGCGCTGCGGGATGAAGGCACCGATGATCAGCGCGTAGACCGGCAGTCGCGCCGAACAGGTCATCAAGGGCGCGATCATGATCGTCGCCAGCCGGTCGCGCGGATTCTGGATCGTGCGGGTGGCCATGATCCCCGGGATCGCGCAGGCGAATGAGGACAGCAGCGGGATGAACGCACGGCCCGACAGGCCGACGCTGCCCATGACCCGATCGAGCAGGAACGCCGCGCGCGGCAGGTAACCGGAATCCTCGAGGATCAGGATGAAGAAGAACAGGATCATGATCTGCGGCAGGAACACGAGCACGCTGCCGACGCCGGCGAGGATGCCGTTGACCAGAAGGTCCTTGAACAGGCTGTCCGGCAGCAGCGCACCGATCCATTGACCGAACAGCTGCACGCCGTTCTTGATCGCATCCATCGGCAGCTGTGCCCACGCGAACACCGCCTGGAAGACGAGGAACAGGATGACCGCCAGGATCAGCGGCCCGAGCACCGGGTGCAGAACGATCGCATCGACGCGGTCGCTGAAGACGAGGCCGTCGTTGCGCTCGCCACCGACGACCCGGAGGATCCGGCGTACCTCATCGTGATCCCGTTCGACATCATCCGGCGTCTGCTGTGCAGGCTCGCCGGCACCCGCGGCAGCGCTGCCCGCCGACAGGCTCAGCTTGTCCAGCACCGCAACCAGCTCGCGCACGCCGCCCGGGCGCACGCCGACCGTCTCCACGACCGGCACGCCGAGCTCGGCGGCGAGGCGCTGCGGGTCGATCGCGAAGCCCTTGCGCCGCGCGACGTCACTCATGTTCAGCGCGACGACCATGGGCAGCCCCAGGCGCTTCAGCGCCAGCACGAGCCGCAGGTTCTGCCGCAGGTTGGTCGCATCGGTGACGCAGACGAAGAAGTCCGGACGGCGCTCGCCGCCGCGCCGGCCAAAGACGATGTCGGCGGTGACATGCTCATCCGGCGTCAGTGCATCGAGGCTGTAGGCGCCGGGAAGGTCGAGGATGCGCACGCGCCGACCGGCCGGCGTGACCAGCAGTCCTTCCTTGCGCTCAACCGTGACCCCGGCATAGTTGGCGACCTTCTGCCGGCTGCCGGTCAGGAGGTTGAACAGCGCGGTCTTGCCGCAGTTCGGATTGCCGACCAACGCGACCAGGGGCGAGGCTTGAACACCACTAGGGCCGTCCATGCGTCACGCGGTCAGGGCCGGCTCCGGGCAGACTCGAACGCAGGCGGCTTCGAAGCGCCGCAGTGCAAAGGTACCGGTACCGACGCGCACCGCGAGCGGCTCGCGCGCAAGCCAGCCGCGGGCGACGATACGGACCAGCTCCCCGGGAAGAAAACCCAGTTCCGCCAGACGCTTGGACAGTTCCTGCGGCGCGTCGGCGTGGCTGGCCGCGACCGCCACGACGCGGGCGCTGACACCCGGCTGCAGGTCGGTGAGCGCCAGCTGTTGCGATGCAGCAGGAGCGATGATCGGTCGTGAGTTCATGGGCCTGATTCTATATGAGAATCGTTCCCATTACCATTCGGCCGTTTCCGCAGGCAGGGCGCGCTTCCTGATATCTTACGGCAGTCGCCTGGAGGAGGGGCTGGGGTGCCGACACTGTTTGAAAAAATCATTTCCGGGGAACTGCCGGCAACGATCGTTTTCAGGGACGAGCGCGTCACTGCGTTCCTCGATATCCACCCGGCGGCGCCGGTGCATATCCTGATCGTGCCGAACAAGGCGATCGCCACCGTGAACGATATCGCTGACAGCGACGAGGCGCTGGTCGGTCATCTGTTCATCGTTGCGCGCGACCTGGCCCGCCAGTACGGGATCGCGGCCGAGGGCTACCGGCTGATCATCAACTGCAATTCGCATGGCGGCCAGGAGGTCTATCACCTGCACATGCACCTGCTCGGAGGCAGGCCGCTCGGGCCCATGCTGCAGCGACTCTGAAACAAAGGAACAGACGATGCCGAAAAAGAAGAAGACTGTCCGCGCGCAGCCGCTGCGTGCCCGGGTTGCCCGCAAGCCTGCCGTGAAGCCTGCTGTGAAGCCAGCCGCGAAGGCAACCGCGAAGGCCGCCGCCAGGCCGGCCGCGCGCAAGCCGGCGACGCGCCGGGCGGCGGCGACGAAACCCGCGACCGGCGCGCGCGAGCCGCGCCGCGAGCTGTACCCGCCGCTGGAGCCCTTCCGCCATGGCTACCTGCGCGTCTCCGATGTCCATGAACTGTATTACGAGGAGTCCGGTAATCCGGCGGGCAAACCCGCGGTGTTCCTGCACGGCGGACCCGGAGCGGGCTCCGACAGGCGTGCGCGCCAGTTCTTCGACCCGCATCACTACCGCATCGTCGTGTTCGACCAGCGCGGCTGCGGCCGCAGCCGGCCGAGCGCGAGCCTCGTCGAGAACACGACCTGGCATCTCGTCGCCGATATTGAGCGCCTGCGCAAGCATCTGGGGATTGAGAAATGGCTCGTGTTCGGCGGCTCCTGGGGATCGACGCTCGCGCTCGCCTATGCGGAGACCCACCCGGAGCGGGTCACCGAGCTGGTGCTGCGCGGGATCTTCATGCTGCGCTATGCCGAGATCCGCTGGTTCTACCAGCATGGCGCGAGCGAGATCTTCCCCGACCGCTGGGAAGCGTACCGCGACGCGATTCCGCCCCTCGAGCAGGACGATTTTCTCAGCGCCTATCACAAGCGCCTGACCGGCACCGACCCGCGGGCGGCGCTCGCCGCCGCGAAGGCCTGGTCGGTCTGGGAGGCCTCGACCAGCTTCCTGCACGGCAGCACCGACACCGTCAAACACTGGTCCCAGGACAGCTTCGCGCTCGCGGTGGCGCGCATCGAATGCCATTACTTCGTGAACCGCGGCTTCATGCGCAGCGAGAGCCAGCTGCTCGACGATATTCCGCGGATCCGCCACATCCCGGCGACGATCGTCCAGGGTCGTTACGATGTGGTCTGCCCGGCGACCAGTGCCTGGGACCTGCACCGCGCCTGGCCGGAGGCGGATATGCGCATCGTCGGCGATGCCGGGCACTCGGCGTTCGAGCCCGGCAACACCCACGAGCTCGTGCTCGCCACCGACCGCTACCGGAGCCGCTGAGCGCGTGTCGCAGCTCGACCTCATCACGCTGGCGCGGCTCGACGATGCGCGCGAGATCGCTGAGATGTCGCGCGACCTGGTGGAGCCGGGTCTGACCTGGGCGTGGACGCCGGCGCGCATCAAGCATTTCATCTCCAGCCGCGACACCAGCGTGATCGTGAAGCGGCGCGGCCTGCGCATCGCAGCGTTTGCCCTGATGAATTTCGGCGACGAGACCGCGCACCTGACGCTGCTGGCGGTGCGCCCCGCCTACCGCCGCCAGGGGCTCGGTCGCCAGATGGTCGACTGGCTGATCGCGAGCGCGACGACAGCGGGGATCTTCCGCGTCAACCTCGAGCTGCGCGCGACCAACAGCGAGGCGCTCGCGTTCTACGACCGGCTGGGCTTCGAACAGCTGGGGCTCGAGCCCGGATACTACCAGGGCAAGGAAGCTGCGCTGCGCATGTCGCGCAACCTCGGTCGCCTGACGTAGGGCATCACCTCGAGCAGGTCGCCGCGGCGAATGCGCTCCTGTACGCCGCGCCAGAACTCGCCGCGCAGCAGCTCCGCGTGATGCTCGCGGAATGCCTCGAACTGGTCCTCGGAGAACGGCAGATAGTTCAGGAAGGTTTCCGGGAACACATCCTCCGCGTTGACCGCAAACCACGGCTCGGCGCTGATCTCCTCCTCGTGGTGCCTTGCCGCCGGCATGTCCCGGAAGCGGCACCAGGTGAGCGGCACGACCTCATCGTAGTCGTAGAAGATCACGCGGCCGTGCTGGGTGACGCCGAAGTTCTTGAACAGCAGGTCGCCGGCGAAGATGTTGGTATAGGCGAGATCGCGGATCGCGTGGCCATAATCGACCGCCGCATCGACCGCGTCGCTCTCCGTTGCGGTGCGCAGGTACAGGTCCAGCGGCGTGACCCGCCGCTCGATGTAGACGTGGTCCAGCACCACATCGTCGCCCTCGGCGTGCACCAGCGCCCCTGCATCGCGCAACAGGTCATCGAGCAGCGCGGCATCGAAGCGCGCCCGCGGCACCCGCAGCCGCCGGAACTCCTGCGCATCGATGAGCCTTCCCGCACGGTCATGGTTGAACACGAAGCGGTATTTCTCCATGACCTCGTCGCGGCTCAGGTCCTTGTGTACAGGAATCACGTCGCGGATGACCTTGAAGACGACGTCGAGCGAGGGCATCGTGAAGCACATCATCACGAGGCCGCGCTGTCCGGGGGCGTGCCGGAAGCGGTCGGTCGAGGACTGCAGGTGCCGGATCAGCTGCCGGTTGCGCTCGGTCTTGCCCTGCTTCGCGCGCCCGAGCACCGTGAACAGCTCCCCGACGGGCGCCTGCGGGACGAGTTTCCTGAGGTAAGCCACCGTATCGGCGACATGATCCAGATCAACATGGAAATACGAGCGCGTGTAGCCGAACAGGTTGCCGATCTCCGCCTCGGTCAGCATGACGTTGTCCAGCTGGACTCCGGAGTCCGTGCTGCGCAGCGCCAGCATCACCGGCATCTGGAAGCCGCGAGCCTCGATCCGGCCGACGACATAGGCGCGGGCGAACTGGTAGAACACCGCATCGATCATCTCGATCGCGAGCACGTCCGTGCGGTCCTTGCCCGAATTGGCGACCTGCGTCGCGATCTCGCTGACGACCTGCGCAACGGTCGCCTGCATGTCGCAGAACGGCACCGGCAGCCGGATGTCCCGCACCAGCCGCCCGACGAGCTCGTCGAGGGAGTCGCGGCGGATATGGCGCGTGCAGCGCACCTCGCGGCCGGCGCCTGCCAGCGGATCGAGGTCCGTGGCGACGAACTCGATGTGCGGTGCAACGCCGACCGTGGCGAACAGCTTGCGGGTGGTCGAATTGAAGTAGGTCTTGCAGAACTCGGCATCCGGAAGCCCGCCGATCAGGCTGTCGATGCGCCGTTTGACGTCGACCCAGAAGGCCTCGCTGCGGGCATCGGCGCCGAACTCGGCGCCGATCTCCTCGACGGTCTCGCGCACATGGAGTCCGTAGAGGCCGATGCGCTCGACGGCGTCCGCCTGACTGCCGGCCCAATCACGCTGCGCGAAGCGCTCCGGCGCGCGCAGCGTGATGCGCCTGAACGCGTCGTTGTAGCGCAGGAAGCGCTCGACGATGCGCTGCGCACAGTGCGCGGCACACAGCGCAGACGTGAACGCCTGCTGCACCGGACTGGCCGCAAGTACGGCGTTCATGCGGACTGGAACTGCTGTTCTTCGGTACTGCCGCTGATCGCGGTGGTCGAGGAACTGCCGGCCATGATCGTCTGCGTGACGTCGTCGAAGTAGCCGGCGCCGACCTCGCGCTGGTGCCGGGTGGCGGTATAGCCGGACTTTGCAGCGGCGAACTCCGCCTCCTGCAGCTCCACATAGGCGCTCATCTGCCGGTCGCGGTAGCCGCGCGCCAGCTCGAACATGGAGTGGTTCAGCGCATGGAACCCGGCCAGCGTGATGAACTGGAATTTGTAGCCCATCGCGCCGAGTTCGCGCTGGAACTTCGCAATCGAGCGGTCGTCGAGCGTACGCTTCCAGTTGAAGGACGGCGAGCAGTTGTATGCGAGCATCTTCCCGGGGAAGCGCTCATGGATCGCCGCAGCGAACGCGCGTGCCTGGTCGAGGTCGGGAGTGGCCGTTTCGCACCACAGGAGGTCCGCATAGGGGGCGTAGGCGAGCCCCCGCGCGATCGCCGCCTCCATGCCGTTCCTGACCAGAAAGAAGCCTTCGGGCGTGCGCTGGCGCGAGTGTATCAGCGGCACGTCACGCTCGTCGATGTCGGAAGTGATCAGCGTCGCGGCTTCCGCATCGGTGCGCGCGAGCACCAGCGTCGGGACGCCGCAGACATCGGCAGCGAGACGCGCCGCGACGAGCTTCGCGATCGCCTCCTGCGTCGGCACCAGCACCTTGCCGCCCATGTGGCCGCACTTCTTCGCCGACGACAGCTGGTCCTCGAAATGCACCCCGGCAGCCCCCGCCTCGATCATCTGCTTCATCAGTTCGAACGCGTTCAGCACCCCGCCGAAGCCCGCTTCGGCATCAGCGACGATCGGCTTGAACCAGTCGATGGAGTGATCGCCCTCGGCATGATGGATCTCGTCGGCGCGGCGCAGCGTGCTGTTGATGCGCCGTACCACGTTGGGGACCGAGTCCGCCGGGTACAGCGACTGGTCCGGGTACATGTGGCCTGACAGGTTTGCGTCGGCGGCCACCTGCCAGCCGGACAGGTAGATCGCATCGAGACCGGCCCGCACCTGCTGCATGGCCTGGTTGCCGGTCAGTGCACCGAGGGAATTGACGTAGGGCTTGTCGTGCAGGGACGCCCACAGCTTCTCCGCCATCAGCCGTGCGAGCGTGTGCTCGATGCGCAGCGTACCGCGCAAGCGTACCACGTCCACGGCCGAGTACGGACGCTGGATGCCGAGCCAGCGGGGGTTGGTGGTCCAGTCAGCGCGGATCTCGGCGGCTTGCGTTGTCATCGCGATTTCACTCCGGGGGTTGGCCTAGGGCAACAGCCCGTAGGCAGGCAGGGTCAGGAATTCAGCGAACTCGGCATCGGTGGTCATGTGGCCGAAGAGCCTGGCCGCGGTGGTGTAGGTGCCGAGTGCATAACGCTGCGGACCGACGGCGCGGCGGATGCGGTCGAGTTCCTCGGCGAGCAGGCTATCGAGGCGGGCCTCGTCCAGCACCCTGCCGTCGTCGGTGCGGGCGCCGTGGCGGACCCATTGCCACAGCTGCGCGCGGCAGATTTCGGCCGTCGCGGCATCCTCCATCAGGTTGTGCAGCGGCACGCAGCCGCTGCCTGCCAGCCAGGCGGCGAGGTACTGGATGCCGACTTCCAGGTTGTGGCGCACGCCGCGCTCGGTGATCGGGCCGGTCGGCACGCAGAGCAGGTCGCGCGCGTCGACGCTGACATCGGCGCGCGCCACCTTAAGCTGGTTGGGTGCGCGACCGGCGTCGAAGGCCTCGTAGGCAACCTCGGCGAGGCCCGGGTGCGCGATCCAGGTTCCGTCATGCCCGGCGGCCGCCTCACGCTGCTTGTCGACGAGGACCCTCGCCATCGCGGTCGCGTTGGCTGCGGCATCGTCGCGGATCGGGATCTGTGCCGCCATGCCGCCCATCGCATGGGAGCCGCGGCGATGGCAGGTACGCACCAGCAGGTCGACGTAGGACTTCAGGAACTGCCGGTCCATCGTCAGCGTCGCACGGTCCGGCAACACGGCGTCGCGGCGGTTGCGCAGGATCTTGATGAAGCTGAAGATGTAGTCCCAGCGTCCGCAGTTCAGGCCGCTGACATGATCACGCAGCTCGTACAGGATCTCGTCCATCTCGAACGCGGCGGGCAGCGTCTCGATCAGCACCGTTGCACGGATGGTGCCGTGCTTCATGCCCAGCTCCTGCTGGGCGACGACGAACACCTCGTTCCACAGCCGCGCTTCGAGATGGCTCTCGAGTTTCGGCAGGTAGAAATACGGACCCGTCCCGGCTGCGGCAAGCGCCTCGTGGTTGTTGGCCAGAAACACCGCGAAATCGAACAGCGCGCCGGCCACGGGCGCGCCGTCGATGCGCAGGTGCTTTTCCGGCAGGTGCCAGCCGCGCGGGCGCACCAGCAGGGTCGCGTTGCGCGCATTCAGCCGATAGGTCCTGCCGCTGGCCGCATCGACATGCACGATCCTGCGGCGCACGGCATCCGCAAGATTCACCTGGCCGGCAATGAGGTTCTCCCAGGTCGGCGACGTGGCATCCTCGAAGTCCGCCATGTACGCATTCACGGGTGCGTTCAGCGCATTGATGACCGTCTTGCGGTCGACGGGACCGGTAATCTCGACGCGCCGGTCGACGAGGTCGGCAGGCGCAGGCGCGACGCGCCACTCGCCAGCGCGCACGGCGGCGGTGTCGGTGCGGAACGCAGGGTTCGCGCCGCCATCGATGCGTTCCTGGTAGCGCAGGCGCGCCGCAAGCAGTTCCTGGCGCCGCGGCTCGAAGCGGCGATGCAGCGTCGCCAGCAGCCCGAGCGCAGCGGGCCCCAGGACCTCGTCCGCGCGGGCAACGGCAGGAGCCTTGATCTCCCAGCCGCCCTCGCGGGTGCGTGGCGGGCGGGCGACGGCGGTGGCGGCGGCAGGCAGGCAGGTCGTATCCATGGAGCGACTATATCGACAAGCGGGTGAGAATTTGACATTCAAAACTTCACAATGTTAATTTCACAAAAATGCAGCAAAACACTCCCCGCCTGGCACGCAAGAGCCACTTCCTCGGCGCGAAGCTGCGGACGCTGCGCAAGCGCAATGGCCTGACCCTCGAGGACCTGTCGGTGCGCTGCATCCAGCAGGACCCGCAGGGCGCGCCCTCGGTCTCCTACCTGAGCATGATCGAATCCGGCAAGCGCTTCCCGTCGGCGCAGAGCCTCGCGCTGCTCGCGAACGTGTTCCAGCGACCGCCGGACTGGTTCTTCGATGACAGCGCGGAGATCGATACCGCGGGCGGCACGCAGCGCTCGGGCGGCGCGGCAGCCGTTGCGCTGGAACCCGCGTTCCTGTTCTCGAAGGAGCTGCTGCAGACGGCGATCCCGGAGCTGTTGGCGCAGACAGGCACCAGCGGCAAGCAGTTCGCACAGCTGCTGATCCGCTCCTACCAGGAATCCACGCGCAATGACTTCCCGGATCTCGAGCGGGCCGCGGAGAGTGTCGGCGAGCGGCGCTTCCCGTTGTCGGTCGGCGATCTGACGCGGCTGTGCCGGCGCCATGGCCTGGAGCTGCGCTGGTTCGACCGCAAGCCGGTTCTCGCACGGGACAATGACCGCGAGGTGCGCAGCATGCTGCGCTCGTTCTTCGAACCCCCCGGCATCGTCTATCTGAACCGCAGCCTGCGTGACGATCCGGCGCGGCTGAAGTTCGACCTCGCGTCGCACATCGCGCACCGGGTCCTGCACGGCGGCGACGGGATGAAGTCGGCGCACGCAACCGGGGGCGAGCTCGCAGGCAGCCCGCAGGGCGCGGATCCCGGCTCGGCGGGCATGAACTCGCAGGACGTCCTGCATGCCTGGCGCGACTTCGAGTGCAGCTTCTTCGCCGGCGCCTTGCTCTGCCCGAAGATCCCCTTCCGCCGCTTTCTCGCCCGCGAACGGCATCGCATCGAGGCCTGCGAGAAAGTGGAGCTGACGCCGGCCGTGATCATGCGGCGCATGACCAAGGTCTCTCCGTATCCCTACTGGCATTTCTTCGATGCCTACCCGCCCGGTTACCTGCGCGCCGTCTACCGCGGTAACGGCATCCCGCTGCCCTGGGGCAATATGGCGCAGGTCACCGATCCCTGCCCGCACTGGGCGGTATTCAGGATGCTCGACGAGACCACCGGGCTGCGCGCCTCACAGCTGTCCGTGCTGCGCGACGGCGCGCAGTCGCTGCTGTACTGCTGCCATTCGGTCCGCACACTGGACATGGCGGGCAGCCCGCACGTGATCTCGGTCGGCGTCGACCTCGTCCCCGCGCTGCGCTCCCACACGGCCGATGCCGATGAGATCGTCGGGATCATTGCCGCCGCCTGCCTCGCGCACGGCGGCGAGGCGGCGGTACCGAAGCGGGCGGCAGCGGCGCTGCAGGCCGTGGCGCGGGTACTCAACATTGCGTGGATCGAGGAGGCACTGCTGCGCCCGGCACGCATCATCTGTCCGCGCAGCACCTACTGTCCGCGCAAGCAGCCCTGCGATCCGGCGCGGATTTCGCGGGCCCGCGAGATCACGGATGTGCGTCAGGAAATCATCGGCAAGGGGCGGCGCAGGCCCGCCTGATCAGGAGAGTCCCGACATGACGACCCGCATCTTCGGCACCACCGGACGGCAGGTCGCCATCGTCGGCCAGGGCTCCTGGCACCTGGAGCGCGCCGTGGAACGCGACGCGATTGCGGCATTGCGCCGCGGTCTCGACCTTGGCCTCACGCATCTCGACGCGGCCGAGATGTACGGCGACGGGGCCGCGGAGCGCATCGTCGGCAAGGCGATCCAGGGCCGCCGCGACGAAGTGTTCCTGGTCTCGAAAGTGCTGCCGTCCAACGCCTCGCGGCGGCGCACCGTGCAGGCCTGCGAGCAGACCCTGCAGCGCCTCGGAGTCGAGCGGCTGGACTGTTACCTGCTGCACTGGCGCGGCCCCACGCCGCTGGCCGAGACCGTGGCGGCGTTCGAGGAGTTGCAGCAGGGCGGCAAGATCCGCAGCTGGGGCGTCAGCAACTTCGACGTCGCGGATCTCGATGAGCTCGCCGCACTCGGCGCGATCCCGGCCTGCAATCAGGTGCTCTATCACCTCGAGGAGCGCCACATCGAGCATGCCGTGATCCCGTGGTGCTCCGCCCGCGGCATCGCTGTCGTCGCCTACACACCGTTCGGACAGAGCGGCAAGCCGTTTGCGAACCGCACGGCAGCCGCAGGCGTGGTCGCCGGCGTCGCGGCGGCGCACGGCGCGACGCCCCGCCAGGTCGCCCTCGCCTTCCTGCTGCGCCACCCGGCGCTGTTCGTGATCCCGAAGGCGGCGAGCCTCGCGCACGTCGCCGACAATGCGGCGGCGATGTCGCTCGCGCTGGACCCGGCCGAGATCGACGCGCTGGGGAAGGCGTTCCCGCGGGCGAATGCCGACCGCGAACTGCCGACGGTGTGAGGCGGGCGCGCCGGGGCCTTCAGGCCGCGTGGGGCTGAGCGACCGCCGTGGACTGGACCGGAAAGCGCTTCGCGATCCAGTAATAGGCGGGCGCGGTGACGACGAGGCCGACGATCCATGACAGGTCGATGCCGCCCATCGCGCGTGCGATGGGACCCGTGTACAGCTCGGTGACCGCGAACGGCAGCTGCACGGCGGCGCCGAGGATGTAGCAACCGACCGCGGGCCCGTTGACCCAGCCATAGATGCCGCCATCGCGGCGGAAGAAGGACGCAACGTCATAGACGCCGTGCTGCAGCAGGTAATAATCCACCAGGTTGATCGCGGTCCACGGCACCAGCACATACAGCAGGAACAGGATGAACTGTTCGTAGTTGGCCATGAACTCGCCCTTGCCGAGCATCGCCGCCAGCATCGAGAGAATGCCGAGGATCACGCAGATGACCGTGCGCGCCCAGCGTCCCGGCGCCCAGCGCGGCACCAGCGTCTGGCCGAAGGTCAGCGTCGAGAGCGCGCCGCAGTACAGGTTCATCGAGATGTTGCCGGCGATGCCGACCGTGAACACGAACAGCACCAGCGTCGTGATGCCGTCGGTCAGCTGCGCCAGTCCCCTGACGATGCCGAGCGCCGGGATCGCGAGTCCCACCGTGGCACCGAGGATCATCGGCAGCAGTGAACCCAGCACACAGCCCCAGTAGCTGGCCCAGAACGCGGGCCGGGCACCGGTCTCGGCGGGCATGTAGCGCGAGTAGTCGGACACGTAGGGCGCATACGAGATCTGCCACAGCGCCGCGACCGAGATCGTGCCGAGGAATCCGACGGTGTTCCAGGCATTACGGCCGAGGAAGTCCGCGGGCAGGCCATGGACCCACAGGATCCACGCGCCGGTCAGCAGCAGGACGACGCCGGAGAACCAGGTCATGATCCTGGCGTAGGCGTGGATCAGGTCGTAGCCGAAGGCAGCGCCGACGACACCGAGGATGGCGATCAGCACGATGCCCGGTGTATCGGTCAGGCCCGGCCAGAGGCTCGCGATCGTCTGGCCGCCGAGCACCAGCGTCGAGGCCAGGAAGCCGATGTACATGACGATCACGATGCCGACGACCAGCAGCGAACCCATCGAGCCGAACTGGCCCCGCGTCTGCACCATCTGCGGCACACCCAGCGTCGGGCCCTGCGCGGCATGCAAGGCCATGAAGATCGCGCCGACCACGTTGCCGACGAGAAGGCCGAGCAGCGCCCAGCCGAAGGACAGGTGGAACGCCGTGACCGCAAGTCCCCCGGTCGCGATGGTCAGCAGCTGGATGTTCGTGCCGAACCATACGGTGAACAGGTCGCGGGCCTTGCCGTGGCGCTGGCTCAACGGGATCTGCTCGATGGTGCGGATCTCGAGGTGGGTCACGTCTTCAAGGGTTGTCATGGCAATGGCTTCCTGCGGACGGGTGGAGACTGCGGTCGGGGAGGCATGGCTGGTGCGTCAGACACGCGCGCCACCGCGGCGGCGCGGCCGCGACCTGCGCGGCGCCGGCGCCATGCCGGGGATGTCGCTGTCGGAGATCAGCTTCTCGCAGTGACGCTCGAAGGCCTCCAGCAGCCGGTTCTTCTTCAGCTGTTTCAGCGTAGCGAGGCCGAGGCGCAGCGCCGGCGGGTCGCCGCCCAGCGGCACGCGGCAAAGGCGCCGCCCGTCGAGCGCGATCTCGCAGCGCGGCCGTACGTTCTGCAGCGCATAGCCGAGGCCGTTCGCGACCATCGTGCGCACGACCTCGAGCTTGGTCGAGGACCAGGCAATGTTGGGCTCGAGCCGCTCGCGAATGAACAGCGCGGCGAAGTAATCGCGGCTCAGCGGCATGTCGAGCAGCACCATCGGCAACGGCGCGAGCTGTGCGAGCCGCACGCTGCGCTCGCGCGCGAGCGGGTGATCGACGCTGAGCAGCGCGCACGGCGGCAGGCTCGCGAGCGGCTGGAATTCGATGTCGTCGCTGATCTGCAGGTCATAGGTCAGCGCAACCTCGATCGTCGCCTGGCGCAGGGCGCGCAGCAGCCCTTCCTGGTCGCCCTCCTGCGAACGCACCCTGGCCTCGGGGTAGGCCTTCAGGAAGGACTGCACGGTGGCCGGCATCAGGATCGGCGCAAGCGTCTCGAACCAGCCTATGCTGAGTTCGCCGCGCAGCTGGTGACTGGCGTCGTCGGCTGCGGAATACAGGCTCTCGGCCTGCTTCATCAGCTGCTTCGCCTGGCGCAACAGCGCCCGCCCGGCCGGCGTCAGCGACAGGCCCTGGGCATGATGGCGCAGGAACAGCTGCACGCCGAGTTCGCGCTCGATGTGGGAGATCGCGGTGGAGATCGCCGGCTGGGAGATGCTGGCGCGCTTCGAGGCGAGCGTGATGCTCCCCGTCTCCGCCGCGGCGATGAAATACCCCAGCTGCCGGAACGTGAATTTCATGCTGCCGGCCGCGCCTGCATCAGGGCGCGCGTGCGGCGCCGGCGCGCCGGCGGCGCTCGTGGAAGACATAGCCCAGCAGGTTCAGCAGCACCTGCGCTGCCAGGAACGACGTCGTGCCGGCATGGTCGTAGTCGGGTGCCACCTCGCACAGGTCGATGCCGACGATCTCGCCGCGTGCGGCCAGGGCCTGCAGGATCTCCATGACCTCGTAGTAGAGGAAGCCGCCATGGCTCGGCGTACCCGTGCCCGGTGCGATCGACGGATCGAAGCCATCGATGTCGATGGTGACGTAATAGCGCGGGCTCGCCGGGATCTGCGCGAGCACGCCGTCGGTACCCAGCCTGCGCGCCTGGCGCACCGAGATGATGCCGGACTTGGTGCGGCGCGCATCCTCGTAACCCTCGCGCGCCGTCGAGGAGACGTTGCGGATGCCGAGATGGGTGATGCCGGTGACCCAGGGCTTCTCGGCGGCGCGTTTCATCGGGTTGCCGTGGCCGTGGCGCACGCCGTGGCGCACGTCGACATAATCGAGGTGCGCGTCAACCTGGACGATGTGGAACGGCGCCTCGCCGTCGAAGGCCGCGATGCAGGGATCGTTGATGGAGTGATCGCCGCCGAGTACGACGGGCAGCGCGCCGGCGGCCAGGATCTTGCGTACGCCGTACTCGATGTTGGCGTGGCTCTGCAGCGTATCGGTATGGATGATGTCCGCGTCGCCGATGTCGACCATGCGCACCTGGTCCTGCGGCAGGTAGACGACGTCGTCCTCGTGGTCATAGGCGCCGTCGTGGCCGAACGAGTACAGCGTCGAGGCCTCGCGGATGCCGCGGGGACCGAAGCGCGCGCCGGCGCGATACTGCGTACCGCAGTCGAACGGCGCGCCGAGCACCGCGATGTCGGCCTCGATCCGGTCCCAGTCGGGCACCGGCGGGCTCTTCGCGAAGGTGCAGAAACCGACGAACGGGAGGTTGAGCCGCCCCGATTCATAGCCGTGCTTTGCCATCCTGCCCCCCGCCCGCCTGCCCAGCCTTGCCCACAATAACAGAGACCGTCACGGGCGAGCGTAGCCCCGTGGTGGCCGCTGCCCTGCCGGCGGCTTACCAGCCCTTGAAGCTGTAGCCGAAGCGCACACCGGCGGTGCGCGGCTGCGACACGACCGCCTGGTAACGGTTGCCGTAGAACGTCGGGTCGGTGTAGGCATTGATGCCGAGCACGTTGGCGATGTTGTTGACGTAGACCGTCGCCAGCCAGTTCGACTGCGTGTAGGTGATCAGGCCGTTGAGCATCGTGTACCCCGGTACGGTCGGCACTGTGCTGGAGTCGGACGGCAGGATCGTACTGCGGTAGTTGGCATCGAGCGCGTAGCGCAGTTCGCCGTCGCCGACCTTCGCGTGGGCATATTCCAGCGCCAGCGACACGCTGTTCTTCGGCGTGCCAGGCAACGGGCTGCCGACGGCGGCCGGCGGGATCGTCGCGTTGTTGAGGTAGGCCGTGTCGTAGGACGTGATCTTGGTCTGGTCGTAGGTGTAGCCCACCTTCGCGGCGATATGGCGCGTGAAGGCGATCGTCGACTCGAACTCGAGGCCGCGGCTGTACGCCTCGCCGATGTTGGCCGACGCCGGCAGCGACAGCGGCGTCAGCGACGTGCCCTCCTGGACGTTGTGCCACTGGATGTCGTAGATCGCAGCGGAGTAGCTGACCTTGTTCTGGATCGTGCCCTTGAAGCCCACTTCGTAGTTGTCGGCAGTGTCCGGCTGCAGATTCAGCAGTGACGGGGTCAGGCAGTACTTGCCGGCATTCGGTCCTGTCTGGCACGTGGTCGCCGCGTTATAGGCGACGGCCGGCTCCTCGGTGGGCAGCGCGTTGACGCCGCCGCGGCGGAATCCCTGCGACCAGGTCGCATACACCAGCTGGCTCGGGGCGAGCTGGTAGGAGGTGTTGAGCTTCCAGGTCGCCTTGCGCCATTCCTGGCTGGCCGAGTTTACTGCGACGAACCCGGGGGTCGCCGGATTGCCGTCGGTCGCCGGGTTCGCGTCGAACAGCAGGCCGGTCTGCTGGGTCTGGCTGAGGGTCTGCTTGAACACACGGCTGCCGCCGGTAATGCTCCAGGCGGGCGTCACATGCCAGGTGGCCTCGCCGAAGGCGGCGAGATCCGTATAGGTGGTATGGAAGTCACCGATGTAGGTCTGGTCGACGAGCAGCGGAATACCGAGGTCGCTGGTCGCACCGGTCAGGGGTCCGGCTTCGCCGGCGCCGCACTGCGACGCGTTGACGCTGCTGAAGTCCGAGGTAGTGCCGCCATTCGCGACGCAGGCGTTATAGAAAGCGTTGTAACCGGGTTCGAACTCATGCTCCTGGATGAAGGTCTTTTCATTCTTGTAGAACAGGCCGGCAATCCAGTCGAACGTCGACCCGGACTTGGACGCTAGGCGCAGCTCCTCCGCCCAGATCTTGTCGTCAAGCCCGTCATTGGTCTGCAGGAAGGAGCGCGGATCCTGACCGTACAGGTTCTGGTAGAACGGAAAATTGATGTATTCGGCGGTCAGGTCCGAATGACTCTGGTTGTTGTGATGCGCCCACGAGGACGACGAGGTCAGCGTCGCGAAGCCCAGGTCGTAGTCGAGCGTCAGCGCGAATACGTCGACGTGATCCGACGTGCCTTCGAGGCTGTTGTTTGCCGAAGTCAGCCGGTCGGTACCCGCTGGTACCGTGCCCGGGTACAGCGACAGGATGTTCGGCGGGTTGGAGGTGACCGGGATGTTGCCATAGGGCGCGTACTGGGTGTTCGCCGAGATCGGCTGTGAGTATGCCAGCGGATTGGTCGCAACGTACGGAAAGCCGTTCGCGCCCGCGGTCTGATAGTAGTACGAGAGCTGCGCCTTGAACTCCTCGCTCGGCTTCCACAGCGCGGAGAGGCGGATATCGCGGTACTGGTAGGAATTGACGCCGTCCTGGCCGTAGATCTGCGGCGCAATCTGCAGTGCGCCAGGGTTCGCCGGTGCGACCGGAGCGCCGCTTGCATCGAGCTTGTAGAGGTTCGTCTGGTTGATGAAGCCCGCATCGTCGCTCGCGCCGGCATTGAAGCGCAGCGCAAAGGTGTCGGACAGCGGGATGTTCAGCATGCCGGTGATGCCTTCGTTGTTGGCATGCGTGTGTGCGGTCTTGCTGAGATCGGCCTCGACCTTCGCATCGAAGCCGCTGGGATCGGGTGCGTTCTGCACGAAACGGATCGTGCCGCCGAGCGATCCGGAGCCGTACAGGGTCCCCTGGGGCCCGCGCAGGATCTCGACGCGCTCGAGGTCCTGCAGGCGCAGGTTCGCGAACAACGGAGTCTCATCGACATAGGTTGCGACCGGCGGCACGACCGGCGTCGCGAGGCCTTCCTGGAATGCGGTGGACTCGCTGTTGAGGCCGCGGATGATCAGCGTACTGCCATTGATGCCGCCGAAGGGCCCCCGGTCCGTGTAATTGACGCCTGCGACCGACTTCGCGAGTCCCGCGATGTCCTCGATGCCAGCAGCCTCGAGCGTGCCGCCCGTGACGGCCGTGATGCTGATCGGAATGTCCTGCGCGGAGACCGCGCGGCGCGTCGCCGTGACGACGACTTCCTGGATGCCGCCTGCGTCCGTCGGGTCGGCGGCAGCCGCAGCCGCCGACTCTGCGTGCAGCGGTGCACCGTAGAGGATCGAGAACACGGCGGCATTCACGGTGGCGGCGGCGCCGAGCGCGCGGCGCGTTGCTGCTTGTGGATTGCGGAATCGTCGGCTCATGGGTTCTCGCTTCCTGAAAATGCGGGGTATACCGATCAAATCACCGGTGCCGACGGCGGTAAAGCTTGGTTTTGTAATCGCATGCTTCTGAAAAACGGAAGCACTGCCTCCGATTGCACAAAGACGGTGCAGGACATGGGAATCGCGGCGCGCGGACGCGCCATAACGGTGCCTGGGACTGCAGGTCAGCCGGGAACAGCCGCGCCGTCGCTGCGCGGATCGCTGGCGCCCTCGAAGCCATGCTGCGGTCGGTGCACGATCGCGCCCGCGTGGCCCATCGCCTGGTCGAGGGCGGCGACCTGCAGGACGCTGTGCCCGGCCGCGGCCAGCTGCCGCGACAGTGCGGGCGGGAAGCGGCTCTCGAGGCGCAGCGCCGTATGCGATTCGCCCCAGGTCCGGCCCAGGAGCCAGCGGGGCGCACTGATCGCCGCCTGCAGGTCCTGGCCGAACAGCGCATAGCGCGTGAACAGCGCGGCCTGCGTCTGCGGCTGGCCGTCGCCGCCCATCGCGCCGTAGACCATCGTGCGGCCGTCCGCGAATCGGGCCATCGCAGGGTTCAGCGTATGGAAGGGCTTGCGCCGCGGACCGACAAGGTTTGGACCCGTGCCGTGCAGGCAAAAGGCACTGCCGCGGTTCTGCCAGACGAAGCCGGACTGGGGCAGCGTGACGCCGGAGCCGAACTCGAAGTAGATGCTCTGGATGACGCTGGCCGAACGCCCCGCCGCGTCGATGCAGCCGAACCAGACGGTGTCGCCGGCGCCGTTTCCGGCCGGCCACGGCGCCGCGCGGGCGGGGTCGATGGCGGCTGCCTGAGCGGCCAGCGCCGCCGGCTCCAGATGCTGCGCAAGGTCCGCGCCATCGTCCTCGCGATGGCCGATTTCGCGGTCGCGGATCGCGAATGCACGCTTGGTGCATTCGACCAGGCCGTGCACGTGCGCGAAGCCATCCGCGGCGTTCACGCCGAGCCGTGCGAACAGGCCGAGGATCAGCAGCGAAGCAAGCCCCTGTGACGGCGGACCGGTGTTGAACACGCGGGCCTGCGGCAGCAACAGGCTGAGCGGTCGGCGCTGACTCGCCTGCTGCGCCTCGAGGTCGGCAGCGGTGAGCGGCGAACCGGCCTGCGCCAGTTCGGCAGCCATCTGGCGCGCGAGAGCGCCGCTGTAGAAGCTGCGCAGCCCGTCACGGGCGAGCTGCGCCAGCGTCAGCGCGAGCGCGGGCTGGCGCAGGATCGCGCCGGTTTCGGGCCAGCGCCCGTCGATCGCATGCAGGCCGCGGAAATCCTGCACCGCGCCCAGCGCCGCGCCATGCGTCGATAGCGCGCCGGCATGGCTCGCAGTAACCGGCGTGCCCTGCTCGGCACGCAGTATCGCATCGGCAAACAGCGACGCGAGCGTGCAGCGCCCGCCCCACGCGGCGCTGATCGTCAGCGCCTCCTGCCAGGCGGCAACAGCGCCGGCGACGGTGATGGCGGCGAGAGGACCGCGCCAGGGGATCTCGGCGAGGCCTTGCGCGGCAAACAGCTCGGCACTGACGCTCGCCCCGGCGCGCCCCGCGCCGTCGATCGCGACCGGCGCCTGGCCGGGTGACGCGACCAGCCAGAAGCTGTCGCCCCCCAAGCCGGTCATGTGCGGATAGACGACCGTCAGTGTCGCCGCCGTCGCCACCGCAGCCTCGATCGCCGTGCCGCCGGCGGCGAGAATCCGCGCGCCCGCCGCAGCCGCAGCCGCATGCGGCGCCGTGACCATGCCGCTGCCGCCGCGTACGGTCTGCATTACTGCAGCAATCCCGCCAGCGTCAGCAGGACCCGGTCGCCGCCGCGCCAGCCAAGCAGTCCGACACCGATCGGCAATCCGGTTGCGGTACGGTGCGGCACCGTGATCTGCGGCCTGCCGGTCAGGGAGGCGAGCGCCGTCAGCGGGAAGATACGGCTGCGTCGCGCCTGCAGCTGATCCGGCGTCGCCTGCCGCGACAGCGCCGGTCCCGGCACGGCAGGCATCACCAGGATCCGGCCTTGCGGCAGGGCCTCGTCCACCTGCGCGACCAGACGCGCGCGCGTGACCAGCGCGGCCTGCACCTGCGGCGGTGTGATCGCGCGTGCCATCGCGAATCGGGCCGCAATGGCCGGCCCGAACTCAGGGCTCTCGGCCTGGATCCATGCCGCATGGGTGCGCCAGGCTTCCGCGGCCTGCAGCACACGCAGGCAGTCAGCGACCTCCTGCAGCAGGACGGGGAGCCGCAGTTCCTGCGTCTCGCTCGCATGGTCGGCCCCCTGCGCGAACACGGCCCGCACCGCCGACGCGACCTCGACATCGACCTCTACCTCGACCTGCGGGTCGCGCACGAGCGTGCAGCGGCGGGCGTCGGCCGCGGGGGTCGTGGGGGTGGCGCCCGCATCGCCGGGCAGCAGGACCTCGCCGACACGTCGCAGCAGCGCCGAATCCCGCGCAAACCACCCCACGACGTCGAAGCTCGGGGCCAGCGGCGTCACCCCACGCGTGGCGACGACGCCGTGGGTCGGCCGGATGCCGTAAAGACCGCACCAAGCCGCCGGTACGCGCACTGACCCTGCCGTATCGGTGCCGATCGCAAAATCCACTTCGCGCGCGGCGACCGCGGAGGCGGACCCGCTCGAGGAGCCGCCGGTCAGGCGGTCCGGGGCCGCCGGATTCAGGGGTGCGCCCTCGTGGACATTGTTGCCGTCGAGGGAGTAGGCCATCTCGTCGGTGCGGGCCTTGCCGAGCAGTCGCGCGCCCGCCAGCAACAGCCGCTCGACCACCGCCGCATGCGCGGTCGCGGGCGGATGGGTTCTCGTCCAGGTCGGATTGCCGCAGCCGGTGCGCTCGCCGGCAACATCAAACAGGTCCTTGACCGCGAACGTCGTACCACTCAACGCACCGGCCGCGAGCGGCGTAACGAGCTTGCGCTGTACGAATGCGTCGACGAGCGGCGGCGGCATCACTGGCGACGCTCCTAGAACGGGAATTCCCGCTTGCCCATCTGGAACGTGATCCACTTGACCTCGGTCATCTCGGCGATCGATGCCATGCCGCCTTCGCGGCCGAACCCGCTGTCCTTGACCCCGCCGAAATCGATATGCGGCTCGTCGGAGATCGTCGTGTCGTTGATGTGCACCATGCCGGCCTCGGAGCGTAACGCAAAATCCAGCGCCTTCTGCATATCATTGGTGACGAGCGCCGAGGAGAGGCCCGCACGGGTGTCGTTGGCGAGGTATAGCGCATGTTCGAAGTCGCTGGCGCAGAGTACCGACGTGACCGGCCCGAACGACTCGGTTCCGTACACGTCCATCGCCGGCGTTACGCCGGCGAGCACCGTCGCCGCAAAGTAGGGCCCCTGGTGGGTGCCGCCGCAGCACAGCGTTGCGCCCTTCGCCACCGCATCCCTGATCTGGGCAGCGATGAAATCGCACTGCGCAGGCCGGATCAGCGGACCGATGACGGTCCCCGGGTCGCGCGGATCGCCGACCCGGATCGTGCGCGCCTTGGCAACGAACTTCGCCAGGAAGGCCTCGTACAGAGGCGCCTCGACGATGACCCTGGAACTGGCCATGCAGACCTGGCCCTGGTGGAAGAAGATCCCAAACGCCGCGGCATCGACCGCGTAGTCGAGATCCGCGTCCTTCAGCACGACCAGCGGATTCTTGCCGCCCATTTCCAGCGTTACGCGCTTCATCGACCGGCCGCAGTCGGCGGCAAGCTGCCGCCCCACCTTGACCGAACCGGTGAAGGTGACCATTTTCACGCGCGGGTCGCTGGTGAAGCGTTCACCGATCAGCGCTGCCGGCCCCGGAATCACATTGAGGACACCGGGTGGCAGCCCCGCCTCGTGGAACACGGCTGCGATCTTCAGGCCCGACAAGGGCGTGAGCTCCGAGGGCTTGAGGACGAACGTGTTGCCCGCGGCAAGCGCGAATGCGACCTTCTTCATCGTCAGCAGGAACGGCGAGTTGAATGGCGCGATCCCTGCAATCACGCCAAGCGGCTGACGTATGGTCATGCCGAGCTGGCCCGGCGCGCTCGCGGGGAAGGTGTCGCCGTGCGGCCGCCGCACGCAGCCTGCGGCCACACGCAGGCATTCGATCGCATAGCTGACCTCCCACGGCGCCTTCATGAACACCGAGCCGTTTTCCTCGATGATCAGGTCGCGGATCGCGTCGGCCTCTCTGGCGATGATCCCGGCGGCACGCAACAACAGCGCCTCGCGCTCGCCGGCGAGCATGGCCGCCCAGCTGCCGCGCGCGCGATGTGCCGCCGTGATCGCATCCTCGACGTCGCTCGCAGCGGCCTGCGCGATCCGCGCAAACACCTCTCCGGTCGCCGGATTGACGTCGTCGGCGACCGTGCCGTCGCTGCCCGGGCGCCAGGCACCATCGATGTACAGCGGATGCGTCTGCAGGCTCATTTCTCGCTCCTTCAGGTTTGACGACAGCGGTAGGCCGCAGCGATGAGCGCCGCCGCCCGCTCGCCGATCATCGCGCAGGGTGCCATCGTGTTTCCGGTCGTGATCGTCGGCATCACCGAGCCGTCGGCGATGCGCAGGCAGCGGATACCGTGCACGCGCAGCGCACCGTCGACGACTGCGAGCGGATCCCGGCCCATCTTCGCGGTACCGGCCTGGTGATAATAGGTTCCGGCGGCCCGGCGCAGCCAGCGCAGCATCCCCGCGGCCTCCAGTGGCCCAGGCATCAGTTCGCGGCGGACAAAGGGTCGCAGCGGCAGCGAGTGACCGATTTCCCGGCACAGCTCCACCGCCCGCAGCAACGCCGCGACATCGCGCGGATCCTCGAGGAAGTTCGCCGCGATCGTGACAGGATCCTCCGGCCGGCTGCCCGACAGGGCGACGGATCCGCGGCTGTGCGGCCTGACGAGCCCGGGTGCCAGGGTCCAGGCCTGCGACGGATCGGCCGGCAGCGCATACTCGGGGCCGGTGAGCTCGCTGCCGAACGCACATTCCTCGAGGACCGGCTGCAGGTCGGGCGCGCACAGGCCCGGGTCGCTCTTGCAGAAGAACGTGAACTCCGCCGAGTTGTTGCGCGGCGGTTCGGGTACGCGGTACTCGAATACGCAGCCTGCGACCAGGATGTGATCCTGGAAATTGCGTCCGACGCCGGGCAGGTCGAGGACCATCGGGATGCCGTGGCGCTCGAGTTCGGCCGCAGCGCCGATGCCGGACAGCATCAGGACCTTCGGCGTGTGGATCGCGCCCAGCGACAGGACCACCTCGCCCTCCGCGTAGGCGCACTCGATGCGTCCCTGGTGCGCATATTCGACGCCGGTCGCGCGCGATCCGTCGAAGAGCACACGGCGCACTTCCGCATGCAGCAGTACGGTCACATTCGCCTGGTGCATGACCGGACGCAGGTAGGCGCTCGCCATCGAGACGCGCTCATTGCGGCCGCGCACCGTGACGTTCGGGATGCCGCAACTGCCCGCTCCCTCCATGGCCGCGCCATTGAGATCCGCAGCCGCCGGGATGCCGAACGCAGCGGTCGCCTCGATCAGCGCGGCTGCAACCGGCACGGGATCCTTCGGCAGCGTTACGTAGACCGGGCCCCCGCGGCCGCGGCGCTCCATGTCGGCGGGCCCGTCCCAGTCCTCGATGCGCAGGTATTGCTGCAGTACCGACGCATAGCTCCAGCCGTCATCGCCGCTCACCTCGGCCCAGTGATCGAAGTCCTCGCGGTGGCCGCGCGCCCAGACCAGGCCGTTGATACTGGAGCCGCCGCCGAGAACCTTGCCCATCGGCAGCGCGGCACTGCGTCCGGCGAGCCCGGACCCGGGCAGCGCACGGAACTGCCAGTCGCGCCCGCTGCCGATGTTGCGCATCCAGGTCGTCGCATTGCGGACTTCGTCGAGCCGCTCGTCGCCGCCGGCCTCGAGGACCAGCACATGCACCAGCGGGTCCTCGGCGAGGCGGCGCGCAATGACGCACCCGGCCGTACCGCCGCCGCAGACGATGAAGTCGAAATTCCTGCGGGCGGGCGACGCGGCGCCGGGCGCCATGTCAGGCTGCCTGCAACACCGGCAGGATCGGCGCGGTCGCATCGAAGCGCTCGCCGGCGCGCAGGCAGAACAGCGGCCGCAGCTGCCGCTGCGCGATGACCTCGGTGCCTTCATTGTCCGCAAGCCGCCAGCGGCCGCGCTCATCGGCCAGAACCGAGACGTCGGCGACGCGACCGACACCGAGCGTCCCGATCTCAGCCTCGAGGCCGAGCAGGCGCGCCGCCTGCGTCGTGACCATCGGCAGGACCTGTTCGAGCTTCAGGCCGAGCGCCAGCAGGCTGGTCATCGCCGACACCAGGCTGAAGCGGGTCTTGCCCGCGAACAGGTGACTCTCGTCGATGCCGGGGTCGCTGGCCGCAGCGGTCAGGGCGCGGGTGTTCAGACCGTGCATGTCCGCGCCCAGCGTGTCCGGCAGGATGCCGGCGTCGAGCACGGTGCGCGCAGTCCGGAAGCTGAAATGCGATCCATGGCCGACGTCGATCTTCAGGCCGCGTGCGACGGCCTCACGCACCAGCGGGTGCAATGCACCACTGGTGCTGACGAAGCCGCCCGGATGCCGGCTGAACGGATGCGCCAGCACATCGTTCGGCTTCATCAGCCCGAGCACCTGCGTCAGGATGCTGTCCGGATCGACCGGCAGCCCTCCCTGGTGCGGCAGCGGCCAGAGCTGGCCGAAATGCAGGTACACGGGGAGCCCGGCTTCGCGCCCGATGCGCGCGGCGGACTGCATGACCTCGAGGCCCCAGCGGGCAAAGCCGCCCATCTCGGCATGCGCCTTGATGCCCTTGACCAGGTCGCGATTGTCGACAGCGCACTTCACGGTCGCCGCGACGTCCAGGCAATCCGGACGGTACAGGTTCGGATAGTAGTGGCCCTCCAGGCCGCCGACGAGATACGCCGACAGGAAGGCGACGACGCGGGTCCTTGCCTGCTGGACAGTGAAGTGACGAAACGCGGGCAGCGTGATGCAGCTTGGGCCGCCCTGGTCAACCAGCGTCGTAACGCCTGAGTGGACGCCGCAGGTATCGGCATCCAGGCCGAAGCGCCCGGTGACGTGCCGGAAAATGTGCGCATGGGTGTCGATCAGGCCGGGCAGCACCAGGCGCCCGGCGCAGTTGATGACCTCGCCGTCCGCCGCGTCCAGTCGTGGGCCGATCGCTGCGATCCGGCCATCGCTCACCCGTACGTCGCAGACCGCGTCGAGCCCCGAGGCGGGGTCGATGACACGGCCGCCCTGCAGCAAGGTCGTCTTCATGATGGGGCCAAGGGTATGTCGGATCGCGGCGCTGTCGCAAGAAATTTACGGGGGGTACCCCGTATTTATCGCACGCACCAAAACATTGCGCGGCGCGACGCCGGCGTCTCAGGATAGGGCACGACATCGGACGCTGGCATTCCCGCGGGCGAACTCCTATCCTTGGGTACAACATGGCGTCCACCAGAACCCGTACTCGCGCCGAGCTCGAACGAGCGCGCCGGAAATCTCCTCTGCTCGGCCGGCCCGGCTTCCTGATCCGCCGGCTGCACCAGCTGCACGGCTCGCTGTTCCTCGAGGAGACGCGCGCCTTCGGGATCACACCGGTGCAATACAGCCTGATGACGGCGCTGCTCGAGCGCGGCGAGCTGGACCAGAACAGTCTTGCGCTGGAGATCGGGCTTGAACGCACCAGTGTCGCCGAGGTCGTACCGCGACTGCAGGCGCGCGGCCTCGTGCAGCGGCTGAAGGACAAGCGCGACGCGCGCGTGCGGCTCGTACGCCTGACGCCGAAAGGCAGGACGCTGCTGAAGAATATCGGGCCGGCAGCGCAGCGCGCGCACGACCGGACGATCGACAGGCTGCCGAAAGGCGAGCGTGACCTGTTCCTGCTGCAGCTGATCCGGCTGGTCGAGGCGAACAACCAGGTGGGCGCCGTGCCGCTGCGCCTGCCGTGAGGCAGGCGCAGTGACTGCCTGGGGTGGGGCTTTCGCGAGCGCCCGCTGGATCGATGTCAGGCACCGCAGCGAGATCCTGCCGGCACTGCCCGCGCTGACGCTGCTGCATGCCGGACCGCCGCTGCGGGGCGCACCGCCCCCGGCCGTGCTGCAGGCTGCGATCCAGGCGCTGCTGTTCGAGGAGCTCTTTGCCGACCCCGATGCCGCGCGCGCCGCGATAGGCGCGGGCAAGGTGCGGCTGGAGCCCGCACAGGATCACGGTGTCGTTACTCCGCTGGCACAGGTCGTGTCGGCCTCCATGCTGCTGCATGTCGTCGCGGTTGGCGATACGCGGCGCCATGCGCCGCTGGTCGAGGGTCCGCCGCCGGCGCTGCGCTTCGGCAGCCTCGATCCGGGCGCGCGGCAGCGGCTGCGCATCCTCCAGGCGAGCTTCGACGACAGTCTCACCGCGCAGCTGCGCGCGGCTCCGCTCGATCTGGCCGCCGTGGTCGAGGCGGGGATCCTCGGCGGGGACGAGTGTCACGCGCGCACGGGAGCGGCGGGTGCGGCGCTGACCGAAGCGCTCGCGTCACGCGACGCGCGCGCGGCGACAGCGCTCGCAGGCAATCCTGGTTTCGTGCTGCCGCTGCTGATGGCGGCGGCGTCTGCGGCGCTCGTACACCGCGCCTCGGACGTCGTTGCCATCGGTGGCAACGGCATCGACTTCGGCCTGCGGCGCCGCGGCGCAGCCGGCTGGCGCCAGCTGCCGGCACTGCCGCCGGTCGGTGGCCGCCTGCCGGGTGACGAGCTGACGCCCCCACTTGGTGCGATCGGCGACAGTGCGGTGATCGACTACTGCGGACTCGGCGGCCAGGCGCTGGCGATCGCGCCCCAGCTCGCGGCCGAGTGGCGCGACTGCCTGCCTGCGGATGCGCTGCTGCGGCGCGACCTGATCACGTTTGCGGGCAGCGGCATCGTCGATGCCGGCGCGGTTGCGGCGCTGGGACGGGGCCCGCTCGTGAACCTCGCGATCCTCGATGCCGCCGGAAAGACCGGCCTGATCGGACGCGGGATCTACGAAGTGCCACCCGGACTGTTTGCGGTCGGATGACTTCAATCGTGCCTGCCCGCTGTTGTAATGTGGCAAGGCACGCCCACCTCGCGAGGCCCTGCCGATGAACTCCACCGCGTCCGCCACACCCCGCAGCCTGTTCCGCGACCGCGAGGCAGCCGTTGCCAACTCGCTGGTGCTCGCATGGACCACGCTTGCCTGGCTCGCCTCGTTTGCACTGATGGGCGCGGACTCTCTGTGGCTGGCGGCGACCGGCGTGATCCTGTGTGTGCACGCGATGGTACTCGCCGCCTATCTGATCCATGAGGCCGCGCACCAGACGCTGTTCGCGTTGCCGGCAGCGAATGCGGCGACCGGCGAGGCGATGAACTTCATCGCCGGCTCCAGCTACGTTTCTTTCGAGCGCATCCGCCACCTGCACATCCGCCATCACGTCGAGCGCGCCGACGTGCTGTGCTTCGACCTGCCGGGACTGTTACGCCGCAATGCGTCGCTGCGCCGGACGCTGCAGGCGCTCGAGTGGGCCTACGTCCCGGCGACCGAGATCCTGATGCACCTGCAGGTGACCTGGCGCCCGCTACGGATGCCTGCGCAACGGCAGTACCGGGCGCGCGCGCTGGCGATGCTCGGCGTACGCATTGGGCTGCTGGCGCTGCTGGGCGCCTGGAGCGCGCGTGCGCTGCTGCTGTACCTGCTGGCCTACGGAATCTTCCTGCATGTGCTGAATTTCTTCGATGCCTTCCACCACACTTTCGAACAGCACGTCGTCGCCCCGGATGCGCCGCTGCCCCCCGGCAACCGCGATCGGGAGTACGAACAGGCCAATACCTACTCCAACCTGATCTCGGTGCGGCTGCCGCTGCTGAACCTTTTGACGCTGAACTTCGGCTATCACAATGCGCATCATCACCGGCCGTCGGTGCCGTGGTACCGCCTGCCGGCGTTGCATCGTGCAGCCTTCGGCGCAGCCGATCGCTCGGTGATGCCGCTTGGCTCGCTGCTGCGGACCTGGCACCGCAACCGTGTGCGGCGCGTCGCCAGCGACGACTACGGCTCCCCCGGCGAGGGTGCGGGCCGCGCCGACAGCTTCATCGGCGCGCACGGCGTCTCGTTCCTGACGGTGGTCTGACGGTGGCCGCCCGGCTCGCGGTAGTGACGGGCGCTGCGAGCGGCATCGGCAATGCGGTCACGCGTGCGCTGATCGCGCAGGGCGTCCGCGTCCACGGTCTCGATCGCGACGGCAGGGGCCTCGCGAACCTGGCGGCGTCGTTGCCGGCCGCTGCGCTGACGCCGTACACGGTCGACTTGGCCGATCGCGTGGCTACCGATCACGTGCTGGCACTACTGGTCGCGAACCTGCAGGGGCGCTGCGACATCCTCGTCAACAACGCCGGCGTCAGCCGCCTGCGCTCGGTCGAGGACACGGACGATGCGCTTCTCGACTGGCTGTTCGAGGTCAACTTCAAGGCGGCGTTCCGGGTCACCCGCGCACTGTTGCCGTTGCTGGTCGAGGGCCGTCACGGTGCGATCGTCAATATGGGATCCGAACTCGCACTCGTCGGTGCGTCGGACTACAGCGCTTATTGTGCGACGAAGGGCGCCATGGTTGCGTGGACGCGCGCACTGGCCATCGAGCTCGCACCCCACGGAATCCGCGTCAATGCGGTGTGCCCGGGACCGATCGATACTGCCCTGCTTCGCGATGAGTTCGATACGGCCTGCGATCCGGCCGCCGCCCGCCAGGCGGAGATCGCGCAGCTGCCCCTCGGCAGGCTGGGACAGTCGGCAGATATCGGCGCAGTCGTCGCCTTCCTCGCGAGCGACGCGGCGGCCTTCGTGACCGGCGCGGCATGGCCGGTCGACGGCGGCAAGACCGCTCGCTGAAGCCGGCGGCGCGTTACCAGACCTCGAAATGCACGTCGGCGGACTGGCCGGCGTTGACTGGCGTCATGTCCTGCGGACACGCGGAGAACGCGACGATCAGGTCTATTTCCGCACGCAGCGAGACGTACTCGCCGGCCGAACTGGTCGGGGCGAGAAACGCCAGCGCACCGTCGGCCTCCCAGGGCACGTTCATGAACAGGTTCAGCGGCGCCGGCACCACCGCCGTTTTGAGCCCGAACTGCGCCAGTGCACTGTGCAGGTTGTCGGCGCAGTTGTCGTGATAGCCGACGGCACCGAGCTGCTCGTAGCGCTGACGGTCGCAGGCCGCCATCAGCATGTCGTGGTGTCCCGGAGTCGTATCGGCCACGACGCGCAGCATGGGCCGGCGCCGGTTGCTGACGAGGACGTCGCCGACCGCCGGATCAGCTTCTGCATCGCGACACGGCTGTGCTCCATCGACAGGAACTCGAGCATGTCGGACGGGTTGAAGCCCCAGGTGTCGACGACCTGCTTGCCGCTGGTGTTGACGAGCCGCACGGTCTGGCCGGCCGTGAGCTGCACCGCCACGCCGCGCCGCGCCGGTACCCGTTGCGATCGGGAGTGGGTGGTCATGCCACGCACTCTAACCCGGTTCGTCAATGGCTGGTATGCCCCGTAATGGGGCGCGAGTCGCCACGCCGGGTGCGCCCTGCCCGCCAGCTGCAACGGTGCGCCATTGATTGCGCGGCAGTTCCTCGCCGGTGGTACGCAAATTGCTGCAGTTAACCTTTGGCGCAACGTGACAACCGGGGAGAACGAATGTCTGAAGTCCATATGAGCCGCATGAGCTGGGTCGAGTACCTGGCGCGTGTGAGCCAGGACCGCGCGCCGGTCTTCCTGCCGGTGGGTGCGCTCGAGCAGCATGGACCGCATCTGCCTCTCGGTACGGACGCGCTGCTCGCAACGGCGATCGCTGCTGGGGCCGCGGCGGCCGTCGGCGGCATCGCAGCACCGGCACTTGCCTACGGCTACAAGTCGCAGCCAAAGTGCGGCGGCGGCCAGCATTTCTGCGGCACGACGAGCCTCGACGCGGCCACGCTGATCGGGCAGGTGCGCGACACCATCCGCGAGTTCGTGCGCCATGGCGTGGAGCGCCTGGTGCTCGTCAACGGCCATTACGAGAACCAGTGGTTCATGATTGAAGGAATCGATCTTGCGCTGCGCGAGTGCCGCGCACCGGAACTTCAGGTCATGCGCATGGAGTACTGGGACTTCTGCACCGAGGAGACGCTCGCCGACATCTTCCCGGCGGGCTTCCCCGGCTTCGCGCTGGAGCATGCAGCGGTGATCGAGACCTCGATGATGCTGCATCTGCACCCGGAACTCGTGCGCATCGAACTGATACCGGACGAGGCACCGGCGGTGTTTCCGCCCTACGACATGTACCCGACGCGCACCGACTGGGTGCCGGCGAGCGGCGTGCTGTCGTCGGCGCGCGGCGCGACGGCGGACAAGGGCGCACGCATCTGCAACGAGGTGATCGCGCGCGTCGCCGCTGCGGTGCGCCTGGAATTCGGGCTGGGCGCAGCATGAGGGCTGCACGATGATTCTGGAGCGATTCGGCTACGACCGTCAGGGCGAGATCCGCGAGGTACCCACGACGCTGCAGAAAAATGCGCTCGGCGCCTTCGACGTGAGCCTCGCGGCAATGGCCTTCAATGCTCCCGCATGGATCACCGCAGCATCGATGTCGGTGCTGTACTCGGTGATCGGCAGCGCCGCGCCGCTCGCGATCCTGATCTCGTTCTTCTTCCCGATGCTCGTGCTGGCGCTGTGCCTCGTGTACATGACGCGCGCGGCGCCCTCGGCGGGCGGCATCTTCACGTTCACGAGTCGCTTCCTGCACCCGCTTGCAGGGACTGTGCTCGGCTGGACCTACACGATCGCCTGCGCGGCGGTCACGCCGATGACGGCGCTGATCGCAACCCAGTACCTGCAGGCGCTGCTACCGGGCGCGCACGGACAGCTGGCCGCCAACCTGATCGGCACGGCACTGCTGGTGCTGTTCACGGGGGTCTGCCTGTACGGGGTTGCGCTGACAGCGCGGATCGCTATCGTGCTGCTCGCCTGCGAGTTGACGGTCATCGTCGGCCTCGGGCTCGCGGGAATCGTCGCGCCGCATGTCGCGACGTCGACGGTGAGCTTCTTTACGCCCCCCGCCGAGTGGCCGGTGCTCGGCTCCGGGGTCCTGCTCGGCATGTGGATGCTGGCGAACTTCGATTCGGCGATCAACTACATCGAGGAGGCGCGTATCCCGGTACGCACCGTGCAGCGCTCGCTGCTGGCGGTGTTGTGCTCGGTGCTCGTGGTCTACATGGTTGCGGCGATCGGCTGGCAGCGCGCCGTGGATGTGCGGGTACTGGCGGCGATCAGCGAGAACGGCGATGGCGGCCCGATCTCGGCAGTGGCGAAAGTGTACCTGCCGCCATCGCTTTGCTGGATCGCGATCGCCGTGGTCGTGACCTCGGCAGTCGCCGGCCTGCAGGTGTCAATGACAGCGGGGGCGCGTACCGCCTACCGGATGGCGCAGGACGGGCACCTGCCGCGCGTCTTCGGACTCACGAACCGCTACCAGGCACCGTGGGTCAGCGTCGTCACGATCGGCTGCACCGCCACTGCGTTCATCTGGCGCAAGCCCCTGGCCGAGATCGATTTCTACTACAACGCCGCGGTGGTGACGCTGGCATTCGCCTACTTTGCCGCACTCGCCGCATTCTGCGGGCTGATGTTCAGGCGGCAGTCGGCGATCCGCGCACTGCTGGCCTCCGCACTGCCCTGCCTTGCGATGGGCGTGCTCGCCTACCTGATGTACTCAGCCGGGGCTGCTCCGGCGGACCCGAAGGATCTTTACCAGGCGTGGTACATCGGCGCCGGGGTGCTCGGGTCGAGCCTGCTGATCGCGGTGTTCGGTCGCTCAGGCGCACGCGCTGCCGGCAGTCGGAATGCGCCGCAGCTCACGCACGGTCATTGACGGGCGCGACCTGCATCGATACCTGCTTGGTACCGTTGGCGATCCACTGAGTGCCCTGCTCCGTAAAGCCGAACCTGTCGTGGAACCGTCGCGACGGCTCATTGGGCGGCACGAGGTTGTACTCGCAGGTCACCCACGGAAATGCGGCGGCGCGCGCATAGGAGAACAGGTCCGCGTACAGCTGCGAGCCCAGCCGCAGCGTGCGGGCATCGGCGGAAACGACGATTCGATCGACATAGAGGAAGCGCGGATAGCGTCGCACGAACCATTCGAAATTCTCGTTCGGGTAGGCGGCATCGCCGGGCATCGCCAGCAGAAATGCGGCAACGACCGCATCGACACACGCCACCTTGTGATAACAGGACAGGCCATCGAGCAGCGCGAGGCGCGCAGCATCCATCGGACTGGTGTAGCTGACCTCGGCCAGGTTCAGCGCACAGATGGCATTGAAATCCGCTGGCGTCGCCGTGCGAATCGTGATTCGTTCCATCCGGGACACCTCGCTTTCTAGCCTTCGGACCCGTACAGCAGCAGGTCGGCCGGGTCGTCGGCGAGCCGGATCGGGCGCTCCAGCCTGAAGCCCAGCGCCTCCAGCAGCCGGCGCGACCGGTCGTTGTCCCGCAGCACGATCGCAACGATGCGCTTGAGACCCAGCGCCTGTCGGCCATGGCGCATCACGGCCGCGGCGCCTTCCCGGGCATAGCCGTGACCCCAGTACTCGGGCAGCAATGCAAATCCCAGGTCGACGTCGTCGAGCGATTCGCGCTTCAGCAATCCGCAGATACCGATCGGCTCATCGCTCGCCGACAGGCGCAGCTGATACAGACCGAGGCTGTGCCGGGCATACATCGTGATCGGCCCGTTCTCGATGTACTGCCGCGCATCGTCGATGGTGCGTACACCGCGATCGCCGATATTCTGCAGCCACGAAGGCTCGTTGAGCAGTCGCAGCATGAACGGTGCGTCGTCCGTGCCAAGCGGTCGCAGCACAATTCTCCCCGCATGCAGTTCCTGGACGGACTTCGGCGACACGATCACTCCGGAAATCGGCGCCAGCATAACCCAGAGGCGGCGCAGCGCCTATGGAACCCGCCGTGCATCCCCCCTCACCCAGCGGATCTCGCCCGCACAGGGATCCATGACGGACTCGATGTCGGGCACCAGGCTCACGGTACGCATCTGCGCGAACGCGCTGATGCGCGCCGCCGGGAATGCCTCGCGCAGGCGCGCCGCGGCGGCCACCAGGGTTCGACCGCGGCTGACGAGATCGTCGACCAGCAGGATGTCGTCGGGGACAGGGTTCGGAGACTGCACGGACAGCGACCGGTACTGGTCCTGCGCGGACGTGCGGCAGCCCGGCGCGGCCCGTGACGACCTGCCAATGCCGTGGCCCCGCGCAAGGCCAGGCCAGACGGCGCGGCCCAGCCCCTGCCGGACCAGCGCATCGGCCAGCGCGGCTGCCGCGGTTGGAATTCCCGCAACCGAGCGGCTACTGGACGGAACCGGCACAAGCGTCGGCTGGGTTGCAAACAGGCCCGACAGTACGCCTTCGCCAAGTACATCGCGGTGGACGCAGCGGGCGCAATAGGCGAGGAAGGCCGGGTCCTGTGCCTTCAGCAGCGCACAGTACCGCCGCGAGCGCCGCGCGGCGTCCGACGTGCCGCAGGGCGAGTACCTGAAGCAGGCCCCGTAGCTGAACGCCGGCGTGAGCCGCAGATCAGGTTCAGCGAGACAGGTCGTCATCGAAGAACCTGCCGCTTTGCGGCGTTCGCTCGCTCGCGATACTGCCGCCATTGCGCATCCGCAACCACTCCTCGCGTGCCTGCCGGCGAACCTCCTCGAGACTCTGTGCCGGAACGCGCTCCTGGCGGGCCGCCAGCCGCTGCTGGTATTCCTGTCGCGCGCGCTCACCGACCACGGTGTACTGTCCGCGACGCTCCATCTCCACGACGGCGCGCGGCAGCACCGGCTGGGGCTCACGCTGGATTCCCTGATCCGCGAGGCTGCGGTGGTCGATTCTGGCGGCGACCTGCGCCCGTTCAAGCGCTTCGTTGGTCAGTGCGGCCCAGCGTTCGCGCGTATGGATCACTTCACGGAAGAACGGCTCCAGTCCGCGCTGCATGCGCTCGCCATCGCGGATTTCGAGGTCGGTCTTGGCGCCGAAACCGCTGGAGTGGATTTCGCGGGTGGTGGTCAGCAGGTGCGCATGGAAGTTCCGTGGATCGGTCTTTGGCGCATGCACCGCGAAGTCCACGCCGAATCCATGCCGATCAGCGAGCTCGCGCGAGAAGCGGCGGGTCAGCTCGACCTGCTGTTCACGGGAAATCTCCGCCGGGAGCGCGACCAGAAACTCCCGCGCCACCCGGGCGTTGCTCCGGGTCTCTGCCGCTTCCACCGCATTCCACAGATTGGCGCGATCCTGCGCCCAGCTCATGTCGGTATCCGACCATCTGGAAGGCAGGACGATTTCCTTGTGCAGGACGTCCTGGCGGTCCGAATGATCGAACACGCGTCCCGTCCGCTCGTCACGGATCCGTTCACCGGCACGGTAAGCAATGGCGCTCGTCGCCGTGCTGCCGTTGCCGCGCCCGAATGTCTTCATGTACAGGAAGTAGACGGCCATGTCGGTCAGCCGTCCCGGCGCATCGCGTCCAGGAAAGGAACCCCCGCGGAGAATCCGCAGGCGGACGCCAGCAGTGCCGCGTCGATCGCGACGAGATCGATGCGACTCGCTGCCTGCGGCGTCAGCGGCAGGAACGGCGCGGCGGGCTCGCAATGCAGCCAGTAGTCGTCCTGCGGGTCGCCACAGGACTCGCAGTGATTGCGCCAGCGCCGCGCGCCACTTTGCGCATCCCCACCGGGGTGAAACAGCGGAAAACAGTCGCGCAGCACCCTGCCGACATCGGCCGACAGCGCGTCGATGTCGAACAGCAGAGTCGGCTCCGGGGCAGTGCGCCAGTCGCCTTCCTCGAGTTGCTCGTACCCCGCGGGCAGGCCGATGGCGACGACTGCGGTCTGCCTGCCGCAGTGCGCACAACGGCCGACGGCGATCGCCAGGAAGAAACTTCCCGACCGCACATTCATTCCGGCAGGGTCGTCGGTGGACGTCATGAGCGGGACACCCGGACTTTCAACCAGGCCGGTGACGAGGCAAGCTTCAGGTATCCGGTCAGGTCGGGCAGCTGTTCGAGCTCGGAAGCCATGACTGCCGTTTCCGTCGCGGTCTGGTCGCTGACATTCGTGGTGCGGCGGGCTCCGCCCGCGCCAAAGCCGGCGGCCCGGTCCCTGCCACGGGTCGTCTGGCGACGCAGTACTTCGCGCTCGCCGATCAGACGCGACGCGAACTGCGAAGTGCCGCCGTTTTCGCTGCCGGAACACCGCAGAATCAATGTATTCCCGCAATTCTCAATGATCACCTGGGCATTGCCGCTGCCGTAGGTGACGGACGCCTGGGCGGCTGACTGGAAACCCAGCACGCACCTGCCGCCGAATTTTCGCAGCCGGGCCAGGGCATCCTTCAACCCGTCGATTGCCCCCAGGGCATCCAGTTCGTCGACGACGAACCACAGACGCTGGTCCTCACCCTCAACGCCGCTCATCGCTTCGAAGATCGACAGCCGCACCCAGGCGGCAATCACGGTGCGCAGCGCCGCAATCTGGCTGGCCTTGTAAGGAATGAACAGCAGGCCAGGTCGTCCCCTTGCGCGCACCCAGGACCGCACGGAAAAGAGCGAGGTCCGCTGGGAGCGGATGTGCTCGAAGGCCGCGACTGCCGAGCCGGTCACGGCGCGGATGGAACCAAACATCCGCGCATTTTCGGGATCGAGAAAAGGCTGCGCGGGCGTTCCTGCGACGAGCGGGCGCAGCTCTTCCGGTCCCGCGATCGTCAGCAGTCGCCACAGCTCTGCCGCGTCGGCGCAGCCTGCCTGGTGGCAACGGCGCAGGACCGCGGTGACGAAGGTGCGCGCATAGCTGCGCCATTCCTGTGCTGCAGCGTCCTCGGCCGTCGGGATCAGTCCGGTCGCGAGTTGTTCGACGTCGTAGGCCGAGGTCATCTCCCCGAACCAGTCCCATTTCACGGACCCGGGTTCGAACGGATTGAGAATCACATCGCCGCGGTAGCGGTCGTGGAAGTGGCGCTGGTAACCGCCATCCGGGTCGGCGATGACGGCGCGATCGCCGCGCCCGACGGCTCCCGCGAGGAGTTCGCGGATGGCGGTTGATTTCCCGGTACCCGTCGTGCCGATGATCTTGAAGTGCTTTGTCTCATCGAGCAGGGGAACAGGTATTCCGGCCACGGTGACCGCATCGGCGTGCCGGCGGTGGCGGGCCGCACGGCGTTGCGCACGGCGGCCGGAATGAACCAGGACCCCGCGGCGATGGATCGCACGTGACTCCGTTCGCTGCCCGCCGAGCCACGCCAGCAAGGGCATCAGCAACACGATCATGGCGAGCAGGACCGGCAGCAGCGGGGACCGACCCATGTCAGTACCCCTTCACGATGAGGAAGTCCGCCTGTTCGCCGAACGTGGGTGCCTTGCGGTCTACCCGTATACACAGGCGACGCTCCTCCCCGCACCGACGCCATTCAATCAGTGCGCCCTGCTGGCGCAAGCGCTGGATGGCAGCCTCGAGCCCGGTGCGCTCGGCACGCAGCGCCAGGAATTCAGCCGGTGACGGGGTTGCGTAGAACAGCGCGGCTGCCGGGATGAGTGTCGCGAACAGGACAAGGCTGTGGGCAACGATCGCCATCCTGCCGTGGGCAGATCGCCCGGCCTGCTGCAACGCCTTCACGGCACGCTGGCTCTCCACGCTGACGGCCTGCAGCTCCTCCAGCAGCGTGCGGCGGATCTCATCCCGCACGACGATATCGAGGTCACGGATATGTGCCTGCAGCCGCTGCAGGTTCTCGGTGACCATCGCCTGGTTTGCCTGCGCACTTTCCATCAGCAATCCGGCCTGCAGCGTCTCCTCGCGCATCCCGGAACCGGCGCTCATTCGCGCTCCCAGCTGTCATGGCTTCGCGGCCGGCTGTGGGCGACGCGCGCATCGGGAGTCGGCGCCGCCGGCTGCACAGGGCTTCTGCCCAATGCCGGAGAGAAATCGACGCGCTGCCAGCGCGGTGAGGACGCCAGTTTCACGTAGCCGGCCATGTCCGGCAGTTGTTCGATCTCGGACGGCAGCAGCGCCGCCTCGACGGCGAAATGCTCGGTACGGGTAGTCGAGCCCAGCAGTTCCCCGTATCGCCGGCTCGTCGAGCGGGTCGCCCTGATGACTTCCCGGTCGCCGACCAGCTGCGACGCAAACCTCGCCGTCCCGCCGCCCTCGCTGGCGGAACAGCGCAGGATCAGCGTGTTGGCACAATTTTCAATGAGCGTGTGTGCGTCCCCGGCGCCATACGTCGAGGAGACCTGCGCCAGCGACTGAAATCCCAGAACGCAGCGGCCCCCGAATTTTCGGATCCGCGCCAGCGCGTCCTTCAGGCCATCGATCTGGCCGAGGGCGTCGAGCTCGTCGACGACGAACCAGGTCCGGTTGCTGGCGCCGCTGCCGTCTTCCGGGCCGTTCATGGTCTCAAAGATGGCAAGGCGCATCCAGGCGGAGATCGTCGAGCGCAGCGCCGCGATCTGTCCTGCCTGGTATGGAATGAACATGACGCCGGAGCCGCGTTCGCGGACCCAGTCGCGTACCGACAGGGCCTGACCCTGGTGCTGGGCGACGTAGTCCAGGGATCCAATGGCGGCGGCAGTCACAGACCGCACCGAGTCGAACATCCGGGCATTGCTTTCTTCCAGGAAGGGCTGTGCGGGCGTGCCGCGCACCAGCCCGCGCAATTCGTCCGTACCGGCCATGACGAGGACGCGGTAGAGCTCCCCGACGTCACGGACACCCGCATCAGCGAGCTGCCGCGTCACCGCCGAGAAAAAAGTCCGCGCATACGCGCGCCAGCTCCGGTCCTGTCCTTCATGATCCGGAATCAGCGCGCGCGCCAGCTGATCGACGTCATAGGGCGTGGAAATTTCCCCGAAGAGATCCCATTTGACCGACCGGCTGTCGAACGGGTTGAGGATCACATCACCGCGGGATGGCCGGTAGAAGCGCCGCAGGTATCCGCCGTCCGGGTCGGCAATGACGGCACGGTCGCCGCGCGCCAGCGCGCGGTCGAGGAGCGATGCAATGGCCGTGCTCTTACCGGTACCCGTCGTGCCGATCAGCTTGAAATGCTTCACTTCATCCATGGGCTGCAGCGCGATCCCGGCGAGGGACAGGCTGGCGGCAGGCCCGGCGTGGGTAACGCGGGGACTCTCCGCAATACCGTCGGCAATCAGGCTGCCGCGCTGGTGCACCCGACCCGGTTCTCCGCGAAGCGCGAGCATCTTGCCCGCGCCATACCCGGCCGCACCACAGATCGCCGTACCCAGCGCCACTTGCAGCACGGGCCCCGCTCCCAGTGCGGAACTCCATGCGCTGCTCAGCGCGGTGCCGATGGCTGCCACCGCGGTCAACGGTACGGCGGCGACCGGGGACAGGAGGTAATCGCGGACAGCAGCACGACCACGGGCAAGTCCCGCAATCATCGGTCCCTGCACTGCGGCGTACCCGAGGGCGAGACCGGTCCAGCCATTCAGGATGGACGCGCCCGTCATGGGTCACCTGCGCCTGCGGAGCGGCTCCCGCGCTTGCGCGACGGATCGAACCATACCTCCTTGATGAATCGCTGGTGGCCGACAACGCCAAACTGAATGACGACGTCGATCAGCAGGTACCCGTCCGCTTGGGTTCTGTTTGACCAGCAGGACCAGCTGTTCGAAAGCGAGTTCTGCGCTCGCCGCATGAACGCTGGTAATTGAGCCGGGGTGGCCGGAATTAACGTTGCGCAGGTAGTCAAAGGCCTCACCGGCGCGCAGCTCGGCGAGCAAAATGCGGTCCGGCTTCATGCGCAGGCAGGACTCGAGCAGCTGCCTGGGCGTTATCCGGGCGAGTCCCTGGTCGTCCTTGGAATAAAAGAGCCTGACATGATTCGGATGGCGATCCAGTACGAGTTCACTTGCGTCCTCGATGGTGATCAGGCGCTCCTCCGGCGGTATCTCGCGGATCAGCGCCTTGGTCCAGGTGGTCTTCCCGGAACCTGTCGGGCCCGACACGAGGATATTCCGCCGGCCCAGTACGGCCAGGCGCATGAAACCCTGATAGTCCTGTGAGTCGAGCAGGCGACGCAGCTCCGTATCGGTCTGGTCTGGGTCTGATGCCGAGCGTTGGGTCCGCTGAAATATCCCCATGTGCGCGAGCTCGTCGATCGTCCAGGATCGCTCAGAGGGTCGTCGTAGCGTGATTGCAACGCATCCGGGACTCGTCGCCGGCGGCAGCACGATCTGTACCCGCTCGCCGCTGGGCAAGGACGCTGACAACAGCGGTGACGATTCATCGACGCGCTGATGCGTGGAGTTTGCGACGAGCTTCGCCAGGCGCCTGCACCAGTCAAAGGTTGCAAAGGGAATTGCGTGCCGCTGCCAGCCACCGCGGGTCTCGACGTACGCCTCACCGGGCCGGTTGATGCACAGCTCCATGACGTCGGGGTTGCCCAGCAGGGGGCGCAACTCGCGTAGCGTCAGCGCGAGCGAAGTTGCCTCGCCGGGCATGTCAGTGACCCGCCGCATCGGCGCGCAGGGCATAGACGCTGCGGAAGTCGAGGTCGCGGGCGACCATGACCTGGATGCGGTCGCCCTGCGATTTCTGCACTGACGGGGGAATTCCGACCGTCCCCTTCAGCGCCTCGGTGGAAACACCCTCGGAGCCTGCGGGGCTGACAATCACGCCACCGCCGCGGGACGATGCCTGCACACTGGCCTGCACGGCACCATCGAGCACCGAGATCAGCATTGCCGCCCCGAAGCGCTCCCAGAAGTGGCGGTTGACCTCGCCAGACAGCCCCGCGCGGCCGAGTTCGTCTGCACCCGGCGAGGCGAGCGGTACGACGACACCCGTGGGGGTACGCGCCTCGTCCCAGATGACGAAGACCCGCGCCGATCCCTGCTGGACCTGGCCCCGGGTCTCGCCCACCAGTTTGGTACCTCTCTCCAGCAGGACCACCTTGCCGTCGACGCCAAAGGTATCGGTTGCCGTGATGCAGGTCGTCATGCCGGGAAGGGTTGAATCTATGGCCGTCTCGAGTGTGCAATCAATGAATGCGCCCTTCGGCATCAGTAACCGCATCGACGGCAACAGCTCCGCCC
>Ga0302320_10000830_pt1 | contig 73191 bp, 52 predicted proteins | sample Bog_T0_3_FD_202130 | JGI IMG/M metagenome (GOLD analysis project Ga0302320, IMG submission 202130) | Peat permafrost microbial communities from Stordalen Mire near Abisko, Sweden - Bog_T0_3 | ecosystem: Environmental > Terrestrial > Soil > Wetlands > Peat | place: Sweden: Abisko, Stordalen Mire... | reverse complement strand
GATCCTCTTGTCGCTCCCGATCCTTGCGTGTTCCCATCGCCATGACCTGATTTTAAGAATCACTCCTGTGGATGGCGCCCAAATCTTGTGCGAAGGTATCAGGACTTGCACCACAGGCAGCTAAGGAACTCTGTGAAAATCGCGGCCGGATCGTCCCAAACCCAGGCAGTGAGCCAGCTACCGGTCTCGCCACTGCGTCTATACTTGGGAGACTATGTTGCCTTACATTCACATCGGACGCCTCAGCGTGCCAACCTTCGGGCTCATGCTGTGGTTGGCAGCCGTGGTCGCGGCCTTCGTCATGGACCGGGGATTCCGCCGGGCTCGCATCAACGCCGATGCGGTCGGAATGGTTGCCGTCGCCGTGGTTGCGGGCATTGTCGGCGCCAAACTCTGGCACGTCATCGACACCCCACTCGAGTTCCAGGAGCAAGGCTGGCGTGTGCTGTGGGATTCGGCTGGATTTGCCTGGTTTGGTGGCCTTATCTTTGGAATTTCCGCGCTGCTTATTCAGGGCTGGCTGTCCCGCATTGGCGGCCTTCGGACCCTCGACCTGGCCGCACCCGCCGCGGCCATTGGCTACGGAATCGGGCGCATCGGCTGCTTCCTCTCCGGTGATGGCTGCTATGGGATACCTACCAGGCTTCCCTGGGGCATGAGCTTTCCCAACGGCATCGAGCCTACCTTTGTCAGGGTCCATCCCACGCCGCTTTACGAGTTTGCCGCTGGGCTGCTGATCGGCGCCTGGCTGTGGTTTCGCGGCGGCAAACCCCGGGGTGCGGGAGCCATCGTTGGCGAGTACCTGGTGCTGAGCGGAATCGCCCGCTTTCTGGTTGAATTTGTCCGCCGCAACCCCAAGGTTCTTGGGGGGGTATCCAACGCCCAACTGGCGGCGGCAGCTTCTGTGCTCGCCGGTATCGTGCTGGTCGCCTGGGCAGCCACGCGTCCGGCGGCTGGAGCGCAGAAAGATGCGCTCGCCGGCCCTGCTGCCTAGGCTCAAGCTCACGCATCGAATCCCTCTCTTGCACACCCGAAGGCCCTTACAACCGCTTGATAAACGCCTGCGCTTCTTTCAGTTGCGGAAAAAGTGCCTCTTCTGCCTTGAACTCGCGCGAGTGCACGCACCTTCGCAATCCTCGCATGCGCACAGGGTGCTTCAAGTGAAGCATCTCGTGGTAAAGCAGGTACTCAACCGCGTAACGGGGACTTGACGGACGGTCGAAAACACGGCTTACCACGATGGTGTTGTGTGCCGCATCGTAGTGGCCAAGCGATCGCTTGGCCATTCCCTCGCTCCAGGTCAGTTGTGGCCTGCCCAACAGCCCCCCGAAAAACCGCAGGTTCAGCACGTCAAAGACCTCTTCCAGGTGATAGAAACGGCCCTCCGGCCCGAAGAATCGCTTATTCCCCCGTGCTCCGCGGATCAGTTCGGTCTGCCGCGTTACCGCCGTGCTCGAAGCAAATCGCTTGTAACGCAGGTTGTGCGTGGCATCGATTGGCTTCTTGTAAAGCTTGGCCAGCAGAATGTGCGCGATGGCACGAATGACGCTTTCCGGAGCCCCTTCCAGAAGATCGGACAGGCTCACGTGAATCTGTCCCTCGCGCAGCCTGATCGTGGTGTTCAGTGACGTGAACCTGCGAAAGCGCACAGAAATCGGCGTCATCGGCGCTCTGGGGCGCAGCGCCCGGTACTCCTCCTGAAAGATGGGAACAAAATCCGCAGCCACTCTTCACAGTCTACAGTTCAAAGCAAGCCGATCGCACCCCCGGGTTACGAACCGTCGCCTGCCCACTTTCCGGTTACTTGGGCTCCGCCCGTTCTTGACCCGCCTCATCCTTGTGCACTCTGAAGTACTCCGTCTGCTCGGTCAGCAGGCGCGTCGCCTGGTCGGCAAGCTCTTCCTCGCTCTCAATCGCTTCCTTCCGCTCCAGATCAAAGCCTGCCTCCCCGGGGATTGAGCGAAGCAGGCTGTGCCAGCGTGGTGTTGCTTCTGTCAGCGCTTTCAGCGATTTGCGCAGGTCGGCATGCCGTTCGGAGTAGGTATCCAGGTTCTGTCCCAACTCGTCCATCAGCGCCGTAAAATCCTCCAACTCGTCGTCCAACCGGTGCACGCGGGCGACGGACTTGATGCGATTCATCAGTCCCTTGATGACCGTCGCATGCTCGTCCAGAAACTTGGCATAGAGAGTGATCCGTGCGTCCGGAGCGCCGCCCGCATCCGCGATCTGATCCATCTGCGCCTCGGTCAGCGGTTCACGCTTTCCCTTTTGCGCATGCACAATCGAGGCAAACAGCAGGCAGCCTAGGATTAAGGAAAGAAAGCGCATAAGTCCTCACACTCCGCGCTCTCATTGAAGCACAGCTCTCGCCGGGGCGGAAAGTGCAGACAAGGAACAGGACGGAGTCTCATCCGAATCGCCGCAAGTACTCAAGCAGGTTGCAGGAAACAGTTTCCTAAGCCCGCAGGGCAGTTCCCCTATTTGCGAAACACCTGCATCATGGCATCCGTTTGAGCCTGGTTTACCTGGGCCAGCGTCTGCTCTACCAGCGGACGGTCTTCGAGACTGCTGGCGTGCAGCATTTCTGTTAAGCGAAATGCGGTGTGGCGCAGCAGAATCTCCGCGTCCTTCAGCCGCTTGTTGTCATCGGCCATGGAGAGATGGATATTGCGCGCCAACTGCTGAATATGCCGCAGCAGGCCGGCTGACTTCTCCACGTCGCCTGCGGCGTATTGCTTCACGCTGAACTCGGTCATTTGATGCACCAATTCGGCGTAAAGATAGCACTGTTCACGAGGCGGGGCTTGCTGAGCCCTGGCCTCCAGTGCGTCTATCCTCTGTTGATCCGGGGTTTTGTCGTCCAGGCCCAGGGCGCAGACCGGCGCTCCGGCTACGGTGACGAGAACAATCGCTGCCAACTGAACCAAATGCCGCATGAGAGACCTCCGCGGTTCCGGTACAACCCCAGGCCGTGATTATGAGTACTTTCTTCAGGGAGCGCAACTAAAAAAACTGCACTCCTTCTTACCTCGATTGCCGCGGCCACTTCCAGGGGAATCACCGCTTGCCGATTTCCAACCCTAGCACATCTCATTTCTCGCTTTCGAGCAATTTGAGACGCTGCCGTGCCTGCCACTCCTGGTTGGGGAACTTGCCGGCCGACGACTCCAGGAAATGATGGTAATAGCTTGCCGCTGCCGCCTTGTCGTGGAGCGTATCGTATGCAGTTGCCCAAAGAAAGTAAGTTCCCGGAACTTCCGCAAGATACTTTGATCGCATCGTAAGAGCGCGCAGCGTGATGTTGGGCTGGTTCGTCCTTGAAGCCGCAAAGGCCAATCCACTCCACCCCTCGGCGTTGGTGGGGTCCAGCTTGGTCGCCTTGTCAAATGCAGCAAAAGCCTCGGCGTGCCTGGCCAGGTGGGTCAGGTTCTGCCCGTGCGCAACCAGCAACTCGGGATCGTTGGGATTAGCTGTGAGCAGCTCCGCATAGAGGCTGTCGGAGCCGGCTGCATCGCCCGCTTCCGAACGCACCTCCGCAAGCATCCGAGAAATCGCCGGGTTACCCGGCTGGGCTTGATGCAGCTTTTCCAGAAGCGGCAGCGCTTCTGCCTTGTCCTGGGCAGCCAGAACGGCTGCCATTTGCGCCGTCAGTGCGGGGTCGTCCGGAATCTGCTCCAGCGCCGCTCGAAGCAGGTTTTCAGCTTCCGGGAATTGTTTGTGCGCAATCAACAGGTGAGCCAGCCCGGCGTTGGCGGCAGATGATTTCGCATCCTTGACCAGCACCCGCCGGTAGGCCGCTTCGGCCTCATCCCACTGGCCGGCCTGATCGGCCAGATTTGCCGCCAGCAGCGTATCCTCCACGGTCTCCGGCGAGAGCTTCAGAGCCTCCAGAAGATCGCTTGAAGCCTCGGCTGGATCGGCTTTCTCGTCAATCCGCGCCAGCGCTCTCCAGGCCTTGGCCTTCAGCGCCGGGCCTGCTTCTCCAGGCTCCAGCGTGGTGGCGATAGCCAGTTCCGGCCGGGCCTCCTCCAGTTTCCCCTGCCGGGCCAGCAGCAATCCCAGAGAAAGATGGGCCTCAAGTGACTGGGGATTGGCCTCCACTGCCCGCCGGTAAAGTCGTGCGGCATCGTCCGGGCGGTCCTGGGCATCGGCCACGTAGCCCGCATCGAACAGTGCCGTCGCATCGTTGGGATGGGCAATGAGCCAGGGGTCCAGCTTGGCCTCCGCCGCTTTCCAGTCGGACTTCGACATTGCCGCTTCGGCATCCAGAACCGGCTGCGCCGTCGGCTGAGCCGCAGTGGGAGCCACGGGGGCCGAATTTGCGCCGCTTTGCGCGGAATCTTGTGCAAACCCTGAAACTGCGATGCAAAGCAAAAAGAAAACGGCGAAACGAAGCACGGAATACCTCAGCTTCCATTTTACCGGCCCGGGATTTACCCGCAACGAACCATGCCTTCTAAAACTGCGGCGCCCCGCCCGCCGGTTGCCGAAACCCGGCCCGAGCGCTCAAGGCAACAAATTTTGAATTTGTAAGCCACGAACCCGCTGGAATGCGGTAATCTCTCGGCTAGGTAGTTCAATCGTCCCATCTGAGAAAGGTGTAACTGAATTTATGAGAGGTCTCAAAGCCTTAACCGTGGCAGCTCTTGCCCTGATGACAATCCTGCTTTTCGTGCCGGCAAGACAGGCTCAAGCTCAAACTCCGTCCTATTTGCATGCAATTTCTGACCTGCGCTCGGCTCGCGCTTACCTCCAAATGGACAACAGGCCCAATGAAGCTGATGCAAGGGCTCGCGCTATCGAAGAGATCAACCACGCCCTCGACGATATTAAGGTTGCTGCCGTCGACGACGGGAAGACCCCCTGGCAGACGCCGCCGCCGCAGAGCGGAGGCGATCCCAACCTTCCCATCCACACCGCCGTCAGGCTGCTCAGAGAGGCCCGTAGCGACGTTGATCACGGCCACGATCGCCCCGAGAATCAAGGTCTGCGTGAGCGTTCGGTTCGGCACATCGATCGCGCATTGGATGTTTTGTCGCCTTTCCTCTAAGAGGCGGACGGGTGTCCAGGTTTCAAACCACCTGAGGCGGCAGCAAGCCACCACACTTGCTGTCGCCCTCCGGTTCACCTGTGGCTCCCCCACTCCTTCGCGCAGAATTGATCTGTGCGTGCTTGCGCGCAGCCCCTGCAACGGCAGCATCGCGTCAAGCAAAGCAGCAATACCATCCCCCCGGTTGACCACCTTGTAACGCTGCGATGTTTATCATGCTTGCATGAAACCGCATCCTCGTTGGTTGGCTTTCCAACTCGCACTCTTCGTTCTCACCCTCCTTCTTCCGGCCCCCTCCCCCGCCCAGGCCTACGTCGGCCGCCCCAAACTGATCGTGATCGTGGTCATCGATCAGTTCCGTGGCGACTATTTGGACCGTGATTATCCAAAATTTAAGGGCCGCGGCTTCCGCCTCTTCATGGACGAGGGCGCATGGTTTACAGATTGCTACTATGACTACGCCAACACCAAGACTGCCCCCGGCCACGCCACCATCGGCACCGGTTCCTACTCCGATGGCCACGGCATCGAGGCCAACGAGTTCTGGGACGCATCTCGCTCCAACGACCACAAGGTCACCTCGGTAGAAGACGAGCGTTATCAGTTGGTTGACCTGCCTCCGTCGTCCATCCCCGCCAATCAGCCTGGCGCTCCCGACGACGCCCCGAAGTTCGTCATCGGCGCCTCGCCCCTGAATCTGAGAGCCACCACCCTCGGCGACGAGCTGCGCTTGGCCACCCAGGGCCAGTCGCGCGTCTACGGGATTTCCCTGAAAGACCGCGCCGCCATCCTCCCCGCCGGCCAGGCCGCCAACGGCGCCTTCTGGATCGACAACTCCAGCGGCCAGTTCACCACCTCCACCTTCTACATGGAGCACCTCCCGCACTGGGCCCGCACCTTCAACTCCAGCGGCCGCATCGCCCAGGCCGCCCGCGAAGCCCAGGTGGAAGGGACCACGCAGTTCTTCGAGTTGGTCGGCCGCACCCCCGCTGCCAACAGCTACGAACTGGACTTTACCAAAGCCCTCATCGACGGCGAGAAACTGGGCCAGCGCGGAGTCACCGACCTGGTGGTCATCTCGCTCTCTGCCAACGACATCCAGGGCCACCAGTTCGGTCCCGACTCAGACTCTGAAGAGCAGATGATCCTCAGCCTCGATCTTGATCTGAACAGTTTCTTCGCCTGGCTCGACCAGGGCGTCGGTCTCAAAAATGTCTGGCTTGCCCTCTCCGCTGATCACGGCATCGCCCCCATCCCCGGCGATGCCGCGGAACTAGGCATCCACTCCGGCGTAGTAGACATGAAAACCGTTTATGCACACCTCAACACCGGCCTCAACGACCGCTTCACGCCCGGCAAAAAAACGGATTACCTGATGCCTGGCCCCGATTTGCCGTACATTGTGCTCAACCGGCAGGCGTTTCAGGCGGCAGGCGTCACCGAGCAGGCCGCCGAAGATGCGGTTGCCGAGCTCTTGCCGGCCGCTGTAGCCAGCGTCGCCCCCCACACGACCGAAGCCCTTCCGGCCCAGCATCGCCTGCCCCAGGCCCCCCAGGTGGCAGGCGTCTATACGCGGCTTGAATTGGCCCACGGCCAACTTCCTCCGTCCGAGTGGGGCCGCTTACTGGCCCACAGCTACGCCGACCACGGCAACTGGTTCGTGATGTTGGTGTTGGGGGCCTACCAGATGGAAGGAACCAGTGTACATTCCGGCACTACCCATTTCAGCCCATGGTCCTATGATCGTCATGTGCCGCTGGCCTTTTATGGGGAGCCGTTTTTGCCCGGTGAGTACCACGAGCGCGTTGCGCCGGTTGACCTTGCAGCCACATTGGCCTCGCTCGCCGGCATCAACCAGCCGTCAGCGGCTGTGGGCCATGTGCTCACTTTGGCGCTCAAGCCCACGCATCCCCATGTGCAGTAGAGGGTGCCGGGCGTCACTGCATTTACGCGCGCATTGCAGTAGCGGTTAACTGAGAGCGGTTCTCCAGTTTCCGGGGTGTTTCCAGGGTAGCGAAAGGTGGCTTTTTCTTGAGGAAAAAGCCACTTGGCAGCAATGCTCTCCCTGCACGCCAACTGGAGAACCGCTGTGGCCGATTCGCGCAACGCGAGCGGGGATGGGCGGAGCGGCAGCATGAACCTCACGCACAGAGCCAGCCGAAGAGATTTCCTGAAGAGCGCGCTGAGCGGCGCCGCGGCTTTGGGAGCCTGTGCTGGAGCGCAACTGGCTGCTGTGGCTGAGCCGGGCGAGGCGCTGGCAAGGTCCCGCGTGGTCATCGCGCGCGACCCCCAACTGCGCGGAGCCGGCTCCGCTGTCGATTCAAGCCGGATGCTGAGCCTGCTGGATCGCGCCATGCAATCTGCCTTCAATCGCGAACCTGTGCTTGAGGCCTGGAAGCAGCTGGTGACCCCCGGTGACGTTGTGGGGCTGAAGGTGAATGCGCTGGGAGGCCGCGGCATCTCCACCAATCGCGTTCTGGTCGACGCCATCTGCGAGCGCCTGCAGCAGTCCGGCATCAAGGCCACCGACATTGTGGTGTGGGACCGCAGCACGGACGAGTTGGAGCGCGTCGGCTTTCAAATCGCGATCGGCGGCAACCGTGTCCAGTGCTTCGGCACCGATCAGGTGGATTACGAGCAGGAGCTGTCTGCCTGGGGCAGCGTCGGCAGCCGGGTCTCAAAGATTCTCACCCAGCGTACGAACGTGCTGATCAATCTTCCCGTGCTGAAGGACCACGACGGCGCGGGCGTAACCCTCGGCCTCAAGAATATGTACGGCGCAATTCACAACCCCAATAAGTACCACCCCAACGGATGCAACCCTTACATTGCCGATCTGAACATGCTGCCGGAGATCAGGACGCGGCTGCGGCTGACCATCTGCGACGCTACCACTGCGATGTATGAAGGCGGGCCGGCCTACAAGCCCGAGCATTGCTGGCAGATGAACGGGATCATTGTCTCCCGGGACCCGGTCGCTCTTGATACCACCGGCTGGCAGATTATCGAGCGCAAGCGCGCCGAGCACGGGTTGAAGACGCTCGAAGCCGATGGCCGCGCGCCCGCTTACCTTGCCACGGCAGCGGATAAGGATCACCGGTTGGGCAACTGCGATCCAAAGAGAATCTCCATTGTCGAGATTTAGCGTGGTCGCACGATTGAGAGGTCACCTATGTTGCGAGAGATGAATATCGAGGCCCATAGTGGTGCAGGCGTTTGCGGCCTGCCGTCTGGCGCGATTAATCGCCGTTCGTTCCTGAAGTGCGCGGTTGCTTCAGGAGGCGCCCTGGGCGTCTGCGAATTGGCAAAACCTGCCGCAGGAATGCCCGCAGCCGCCGCGCAACAGCCGGACGATGCGCGCTATGTTGTCGAAGCAAAGTTCTATGAGAAGGCCGCCAACCTCAAGATCAAGTGCAAGCTTTGCCCGCGCGGATGTGTGGTGGGCGACAAGGAGCGCGGCTACTGCGGCGTGCGCGAGAATCGCGGCGGGACCTATTACACATTAGTCCACTCGCGGATCTGCGCGGCCCACGTCGATCCGATCGAGAAGAAGCCGCTCTTCCACTATCTGCCCGGCTCCCTGGCCTTCTCGCTGGCCACGGCAGGGTGCAACGTCAATTGCAAGTTCTGCCAGAACTGGGACATCTCGCAATCGCGGCCGGAGCAAATTCCCGCCGAGTACATCCCTCCCCAGCGTGTTGCTGAGTTGGCCCGCCACTACGATTGCCCGACCATTGCCTACACCTACAGCGAGCCTGTTGTCTTTGCTGAGTTCCTGATGGACACCGCCGACGCAGGCCACGCAGCCGGAGTGCGCAGCATTGTGGTCTCGAATGGCTACATGCAGGAAGATGCGCTGCGGCAGGCTTATGGCAAGATGGACGCGGTCAAGATCGATCTCAAGTCCTTCTCCGAGGCCTACTATCGCGATGTGGTCACCGGCCAGTTGAAGCAGGTGCTGGAGTCGCTGGTGACGCTGCGCAAGATGGGCAAGTGGCTGGAGATTGTTTACCTCGTGGTTCCCACGCTCAACGACGGCGATGCGGAGTTTACCGGCCTGGCTCGCTGGGTCAAGGCCAACCTGGGCGTGGATGTGCCGCTGCACTTTACGCAGTTTCATCCGCAGTACCTGCTGAAGAACTTGCCCATCACGCCGGTTGCCACGCTGGAACGCGCCAAGGCGATTGCCGGCGCCGAAGGGCTGCACTACGTCTATATCGGCAATGTGCCTGGCCACCCGGCGCAGAATACATATTGTCCGCAGTGCAAGAAGCTGCTGGTAGAGCGCGTAGGATTCACTGCAAGCCAGATGCTGATCGAGAAGAATGCATGTCCCTTCTGCAAACATCCCATCCCAGGCATCTGGCACGTTTGAAGGCGCGGAGGAGATTGGCCTCATGAACCTGAAAAGGAGTTACCCAATGTATTGCGCAATGGTTCAATTGATCGCACTCGCAGTGCTGGCGCCTGTGCAGCATGTTCGTGCCGCCGCCGAGCAGAAGGTACGGCAGCCAGGCGTTGCCGGCGGATTCTACCCAGCCGATCCCAAGGCGCTCACCGCGATGATGGACGAGATGCTGGCCCAGGCGGTCGAGCCGCCGATCACTGATCCCATTCTCGCCGTGGTAGCGCCGCACGCCGGCTACCAGTATTCCGGCCCCGTGGCCGCGTATACCTATGCAGCGCTCAAGGGCCACAAGTTCTCGCGCGTGGTGGTGATCGCGCCGTCGCATTACGAATCCTTTGACTTCACCTCGGTCTATGACGGAGACGGCTATGCGACGCCTCTGGGAACCGTGCAGGTGGACAAGGCCTTTGCTCGCGAACTGGCCGGGATGAGTTCCACGATGCGGCTCTCAAGCCAGGGGCACGACGCAACATCGGCCGGCGCCGAGCATGCGCTTGAGGTTCAATTGCCCTGGTTGCAGCACGTGCTGGGCAATTTTACGCTGGTGCCCGTTGTCATGGGCGATCAAAGCTACGAGAACAGCCGCGCGCTGGGCGTGGCGCTGGCCAAACTGATCCACGGCGGCGACACGCTGATCGTGGCCAGTTCCGATCTCTCCCACTATCATCCCTACGACGACGCCGAGAAGATCGACCACAAGACGCTCGGGGCTCTCGAAGCGTGGGACTACTTCAGCATGTCGCGCAACTTCCAGACGCGTATCTGGGAGGCCTGCGGGGGCGCGCCCATTGTGGCCGCCATGATTGCCGCCGAACGGATGGGCGCCAACCAGGCGCGGGTGCTGAAGTATTTGAACTCCGGCGACACCTCGGGCGACCACTCGCGCGTGGTGGGCTACAGTGCGGACATCTTTGTGAAGGCGCATAGCGCGAAGTCGGCCGAGACGCCGTTTTCGCTCACCGACGCTGAGAAAAATGAACTGCTTGCCCTGGCGCGCACCTCGGTGGAGCACGTGGTGGAGCAGGGAAAGCCCTACCAGCCGCCGCCCTCGCAAAGCCTGGCGCTGAACCAGGAACGCGGCGCATTTGTGACCCTCCGCATCGCCGGCGACCTGCGCGGCTGCATCGGCTACACCTCGGCCGAGAAGCCCCTCTATCTGACAGTGCGCGACACGGCTACCTACGCCGCCCTGCGCGATCCGCGGTTCGAGCCGGTATCGGTTTTGGAGTTGCCGCGCCTTACCTATGAAATCTCGGTGCTCTCGCCGCTGCGCCGCGTTGTCGATATCGAAGAGATCAAAGTCGGTGAGCACGGTCTGCTGATGAAGAACGGCGACCGGGAGGGCCTGCTGCTGCCGCAAGTGCCGGTAGAAGAAAAATGGGAGCGGCAGAAGTTTCTTGAGCAGACCTGTGTGAAGGCGGGTATGCGCACCGATTGCTGGAAGGACCTGGACACCGATATCTTCCGGTTTACGGCCGTGGTCTTCGAGGAGCACAAGCACTAAGCGGCTGATTGTTGCGTCACTCGGCCGAACTGCTTGCTCGCGCGGCAAGCAGAGCAGGCACAAAGTTGATGGCTGCGCAGAGCCATACCGTCCTCCAGAAGCCGAACGCGGGAATGAGGTACGTGCCGAGCACAATCGCGCAAACACATCCGCCCAGGAGATCCACGGCATAGAGCGCGCCCAGGCTGCGCCGGTGTTCCGCTTCGCTCAGGTAGATTCTTGCTGCCATGGGAAACTGATAGCCGCCCAGCACGCCGCAGAACGCGGCCAGGGCAGGGAAGACGCACTGCGCCGCAGTCCATATACCCGCGTCTCCAGAGAGCCCGGCCAGCAGGCTGACGGCGCAGATGAGCAAGGGCCCGGACGCCGCAAGCAGAAGTTGAATGCAGGCGAGGCTGCGGCAGGTTTGGTTGCCGCCACTTCTTCCCATGCCCAGCCATGTTCCCAGAGCAATGCCGGCCATTCCAAGGCCAATGAGAATAGCCAATTGGTGGTAGACGTATCCGTAAATGGCCTGAAATGCGAGCAGCAGGAAGACCTGGAGCGCCATCAGCGTGAACCCCGTTGCCGCCACCGCGAGCAGAGCTGCCGCGGGAGCAAGTTTGCGTTTGGCAGGAAGGAAGGCCACGAGAATCGCAGCCAGAAGCAGGGCAGCCAACAACCAGGCCGTGACCCGCGAGGGATCAACGTGCGCCGCCGCGCTGAACCAGCGAGCATGGCTCGAATTGAACTGTGTAGTCCAAAGCGCAATGTTCAGGTAATAGGCGATTGGTTGAAAATCGCGATTGACGGGGGTTGACGCGAGCGGCCGCAACTGCGTATGGACTTGATCCATGCGGTCAGGCATCATCCGGAAGGGAATGAAGTATTCGCGGACATACTGAGTTTGCAAATGCCGTTCGCGCATGCGTGCAATCAGTGTCTGCGGATCCTCGGTGATCGAGCCGACATCGGCGGAGGCGAAGAAATGAAGGGTGTCGCCGGGAAGGACGGCGATGTGGGGAAAGACCTGCTGCAAGGTGAGCTGAATGCAGCGCAGGAAGTCGGCGAGCTCCGGGCTGAGGTTCTCCTCGGAGGAGTGGAGTTCCAGAGCGAGCAACCCGCCAGGCGCTAAATGATCGCGCGCGGAACGGAAGAACTCAACCGTGTAAAAGCGATTCAACTGCGCGGTTTGAGGATCGGGCACGTTGACGAGGATGGCGTCGAACCGGTCCGGAGTGGCGCGCAGATAGCTCCTGCCATCGGCATAGTGCAGTTGGACGCGCGAGTCAGAAAGCAAGGCGCCAGACTGCGCGGGGAAGAACTGTCGCGCCATGCCAATCAGCGCGGGATCCAGTTCGACGTAGTCGATGCGCTCAACAGTCGGATGCTGGAGCGCCTGGGCGACGCTGCCGTTGACGCCGCCGCCGATCATGAGAATGTGCCGCGGCGCTGGGTGCTCCAGCAGCGCATAGTGAACGCTTTCTTCAGCGGCAGCCGGGTCAGGCGCGTTGGCGAGCAGAACCCCGTTCGAGTAAATGCTGCGAACCTCGCCGGTCTCAGTGACGGCCAGGTTGCCATAGATTGAGTCGCGCGACCCGAGCAGATGAAAGCCGCGCCACAAAGGCGCTTGCGCCGCTCGCTCCAGCATGGGCGCAGCAACGCTGAGCAGCGGGATTGCCAGGAAGAAAGCAATACCGGCCAGCACGGCAAACTGCTTGCAGCGGAGCTGCAGCAGCAACACCGCCGCCATGCACAGGTTGAGCAGGGAAACAATCGCCGCAATTTGGAAGGGCTGAAGCGCTCTCAACAGCAGGATGCTGGCAAGGATTCCGCCGATCGCGGAGCCAACAGCCTCACCCATGTACGCTGAGCCGGCGGCACGTTGCAAAGAGAGGTTGCGACTCTGTTGCAGCATGCGCGCAGCCGAGGCAAACAGCGCCCCGGTAACCATGCAGAACAGGCTCAGGCAAACCAGCGAAGCCAGGATGATTGACCCCGGCGAAATCAACTGGCCGGGCACGGCCTGGAACCAGCTTTTTGAGGCGCGCAAAGCGAAGATGCTCAATGGAAGGCTGAGGGCAAGCAGGCCATTGAGTGCGGCGACCAGGCGCCGGGTGTTGCCTCCGTCCAGTGCAATGCGGCTGGAAAAGCCACTTCCTGCCGCGGTCCAAAGGAGCCAGGTGGCCAGCATGATCCCAAGAGACATCTCGTTGCCATTGAAGACCACGATCAGCTCGCGGAGAAGAAGAATCTGTCCCACGACGGCGCTGAACCCGGTCAGGACCAGTGCGGCTTGGGCGCCGGGTACCGGCCTGGTTTCAAACTCTGTTGCAGCGGGTTCGGTCAGCACTTGCATAAGAGCGGAATTAGAATTCAGCCGGGATCGCAGACGCAAGACCGGCCCTGTTTCCGGTTCGCACCTTCGGCCGTTTCGGGAAGTCTATGGGCCATGTTTCCGGGCGGCTCTTCACTTCGCATGTATCCAAGGCTTCTGATTGATTCTGTTGTGGTTATACACGACGATAAGTCTGCTTTCGTCCGCAAACCGGCTGCCGGAAGCTGCCTGTGAAGCTCAGAATCTGACAGGGGTTCCGGCCAGGGACTCTCAAGGGGCCTAGGTGACACTCATCACAGCAGCACACCTTGCCAGGGCGTAGATTCACATGGGCTTTGAGGAGTATCTGGAAGGCCCTCGGAAGGCAGCCTTGTGGGAACAAAAACAAGGCTGAGTGGTTCGATTGCAGTGAGCTGGACAGGGAGAATGGCTGTTTTGCGGAGCAGGTCGTTGCACGCAGGCAGAGGCAATCGGGCATGAACTGGCGCACAGAGTATCACAACAAGTGCATGAGCGCCGCGGCGGCACTGGAAACGGTCCGCTCAGGGAATCGCATCTGGATCCAGTCCGGATGCGGCACGCCCTCGGTATTGGTGGATGCGCTGGTGGCTCGGGCTCCCGAGCTACGCGATGTGGAAATCGTTCACATGAAAACCCTGGGCGAGGCGGTCTATACCCGGCCGGAGTACGCCGGTGTCTTTCGCCATCGGGGTCTGTTTTTGGGCGAGAATGTGCGCGAGGCCGTTGCCGCCGGGCGCGCCGACTACACGCCCATCTTTCTCAGCGAGATTGAGAACCTCTTCATCTCCGGCCAGCTTCCGCTGGATGTGGTGCTGATGCAGGTTTCGCCGCCGGATGAGCATGGCTTTGTGAGCCTGGGAACCACCGTGGACTGCACCTTGACCGCGGCCCGCTGTTGCCGGACGGTGATTGCGGAGGTGAACCAGCAGATGCCGCGCACTCACGGCGAGACGATGATCCACGTCAGCCACATTGCGGCAGTGGTGGAGACAGCGCGCCCGTTGCTTGAACATGAGCCGGAGCCGTTTACCGAGATCCAACGCAGGATTGGGGAGAACGTGGCGTCGCTGATTCCCGACGGAGCGACGCTGCAGACCGGCATCGGCGGCATTCCCGACGCGGTGCTGGCCTGCCTCACCGACAAGCGCGACCTGGGCATTCACACCGAGATGTGCACGGATGGTGTGATTGAACTGATGGAAGCCGGCGTGATCAACGGCGAGCGCAAATCGCTGCATCCGGGCAAGGCCGTCCTCTCGTTTGTGCTTGGATCGAAGCGACTGTTCGATTTCGTGCATCAGAATCCGAGCTTCGAGTTTCGGTCGATCTCCTATACTAACGATCCTTACGTGGTGGCGCAGAACGACAGGATGGTGGCCATCAACTCCGCGCTGCAGGTGGACATGACGGGGCAGGTCTGCGCGGATTCGCTGGGGACAAGACCCTTTAGCGGCTTCGGCGGGCAGATCGATTTCATTCGCGGGGCCGCGCGCTCCAAGGGCGGCGTGCCCATCATCGCGCTGCCGGCGACGGCGCGGCGTGGAGAGATTTCGCGCATTGTGCCGATGCTTGAGCCGGGCGCGGGTGTTGTGACTTCGCGCGCAGATGTGCATTATGTGGTTACCGAATATGGGATTGCGTTCTTGCATGGCAAGACCCTGCGGGAACGTGCTGAAGCGCTGATCGCGATTGCCGATCCGCGCTTTCAGGCGGAGCTTGAAGACTTTGCCGTGCGCTCCCATTACATGGAGCGCAAAGCGGCGGTGCAGTATGCGTGAGGGTTTGAAGAGGAGTGGGGAATGAGCGAAGCTGAAAAGCGAGACCGCGGTCAGTTGCGGATCAACGAGGATGAGTGCAAGGGGTGCGGGCTTTGCATGGAGGCGTGCCCGCCTAAGGTGATTCGCCTGAGCGACCGCCTCAATCACTCCGGCTACCGCACGGCGCACTACGCGGGCAAAGGCTGCACGGGTTGCGGAATCTGCTTTATGGCGTGTCCTGAGCCGGGAGCGATCACGGTGATGCGCCTGGCCAAGAGCCCGGCGGGCACAGAAGCCGGATTGGAAAGAAGCATGCAGGGGGCAGTGTAATGCGCAAGCAATTGATGAAGGGCAACGAAGCGATTGTGAAGAGCGCCATTTTGGCCGGGTGCCGCGCGTTTTATGGATATCCCATTACCCCGGCAAGCGAGATTACCGAGGCCGCGGCCCTCTACATGCCGAAGACCGGCGGCGTATTTTTGCAGGCAGAGAGCGAGGTGGCGGCCATCAACATGCTTTACGGCGCAGCGTCGGCGGGCGTGCGGGCCATGACCGCATCGAGCGGCCCGGGCATCAGCCTGATGCAGGAAGGCATGAGCTATCTGGCCGGCGCTGAACTGCCTTGCGTCATCGCCGACATCACCCGCGGTGGCCCTGGACTGGGCAACATTGTGGCCGAGCAGAGCGATTATCACCAGGTGGTGAAGGGCGGCGGACACGGCAACTACCGCACCATCGTGCTGGCGCCGCACTCGGTGCAGGAGATGGCCGATCTGACCGCGCTGGCGTTTGAGCTGGCCGACAAGTATCGCAACCCCGTGGTGGTGCTGGCCGATGGATTTATCGGCCAGATGATGGAGCCGGTGGAGTTTCCGCAGACCGCGGTTGCGCCGCGGCTGCCGGAGTGGGCAGTAGCCGGCACGGCGGAGTCGCGCGGCAACCTGGTGAACTCACTGCATCTGGATTGCGATGAGTTGGAGAAGCACAATCGCCATCTTGAGAGTAAGTATCAACGCGCCGAACAACTGGAGACGCGGGCGGAGGAGTTTCAGACCGAGGATGCGGAGATTGTTCTCGTGGGCTACGGAATTGTGGCCCGCATTCTGAAAGCGGTAGTCGCTGACGCCCGCGCCTGCGGCATCAAGGTGGGCGTGCTCAGGCCCATCACGCTCTATCCCTTCCCCAAGCAGCACTTCCAGCGGATCGCAGAAAAGGCGCGGGTGTTTGTGGTGGTGGAGATGAGCAACGGGCAGATGATTGAAGATGTACGGCTGGCGCTGAACGGATCGCGGCCGGTTGAATTCCTGAGCCGCATGGGCGGGAACGTGCCGTCGCACGATGAGGTGCTCAGGCTTGTGCGCGAACAGGCGTTGCGTTATTTGCCGGCCATGGAGCCGGAGGAAGAGCGGTTGGCCAATGTCTAGCGAGATGATGACGGAGTATGAGGTTGCGCAAGGCAGAGCAACGTCGTTCTACCAGCGTTATGACCGGAAAGAGGACCTGCAGCACTCCACGCACTACTGCCCCGGCTGCGGGCACGGCCAGGTACACAAGATGCTGGCGCGGGCCATTGACGAGCTGGGCATCCAGGACCGGACCATTCTCATCGCCCCGGTCGGCTGCTCGGTCTTCACCTACTACTACTTCGATGTGGGCAATATCCAGGCCGCGCATGGGCGCGCGCCTGCCGTGGCCACGGCGGCCAAGCGCAGCCGCCCGGGAAGCATCGTGATCAGCTACCAGGGCGACGGAGATCTGTCGGCCATCGGTTCGGCCGAGATTCTGCACGCAGCCAATCGCGGCGAAGCCATCACCGTGATCTTCGTCAACAACGGAATCTACAGCATGACCGGCGGCCAGGCCGCGCCCACCACATTGCTGGGCCAGAAGAGCACCACCACGCCGGAAGGGCGGCACGCGGAGACTGAAGGCTATCCGTTGCATATGAGCGAACTGCTGGCCACGCTGGAGGCGCCGGTCTATATCGAGCGCGTGGGGCTGGGAGACAACAAGCAGATCATGCAGGCTTCACGGGCCATCAAGCGGGCGGTTGAAAACCAGGCTCTCGGGCTTGGCTTCTCGCTGATTGAGGTGCTGTCGCCCTGCCCCACCATCTGGAAGATGCCGCCGGTCGAAGCGCAGCGCTGGGTCCGCGACGTGATGGAGAAGACCTTTCCGCTGGGCGTGTTCTGCGATCGAATCAAGGACAGGATCCCGCGGCAGATGCCGGCTCCAGGGCCGGGACTTGAAGAGATTCCGCGCCTTCTCGGCGTCGACAATGAGAGTTTGCCGGAGGGCAACGCCCACCGCATGGAGCAGACCGCGAAAGATCTGGATGTACGCGTACGCGTGGCCGGCTTTGGCGGCCAGGGCGTGCTGCTGCTGGGCGAGGTGCTGGCCGAGGCCGGCCTCGACGCAGGTCTTGAAGTCTCGTGGCTGCCCTCCTACGGTCCTGAAATGCGTTCCGGCACGTCCAACTGCCATGTGCGGTTGTCGAGCCAAACCATCGATTCGCCGCTGGTGACGTTACCTGACGTGCTGGTGGCCATGAATGAACCCTCGCTGAGAAAGTTTGACGCCAACGTGCGTCCCGGCGGTTGGGTCATCTATAACGGCGAAACGTTTCCGGAAGATTGCAAGCGGGACGACGTGCATGTGCTGGCGCTGCCCTTTACGCAGATTGCCGACGAACTGGGCGACCAGCGGGTCGGCAACATGGTGATGCTGGGAGTGCTGCTTGAAGTCACCGGCGTGCTGCCGGATGCAAGCATCGATGCCGCTTTGCGGCTGCTGGTCAAGAATCCGCGCTGGGTTGAGCTGGACGAGCGTGCGCTGGCGCGGGGACGCGCTTTGTTAAGGGAGTCGCTGGCCGAGGTGTGAGATGAAGGCTGAAGCCGATCCGAATCTGATTTGCTATTTTGACGGGCAGTACATGCCGATGCGCGAGGCGAAGGTGGGAATCCTGACCCACGCGCTGCATTACGGAACCGGGGTCTTTGAAGGCATCCGCGCACATTGGGATGAGGCTCAGCAGGAGTTGTTCCTGCTGCGGCCGTTGGAGCACTACCAGCGATGGAAGCAGAACTGCGGCATTCTGCGCATCGCCGTGCCGCTCTCGGCGGAGGAGCTGTGCGCCATCACTCTGGAATTGTTGCGCCGAAACAATCTCCAGACCAATGTGTATGTCCGTCCACTGGCCTACAAGAGCGCTGAGCGCGTGGGCGTGAGTCCAGACGACGAGGACGCCTTTGCCATTGTGGCTCTTCCGTTTGGCGAATATCTGCACAATGACCTTGGCCTTCATGCGGGCGTGAGCTCGTGGCGGCGCATTGATGACAATGCGATTCCGGCGCGGGCCAAGATCTGCGGAGCCTATGTGAACAGCGCGCTGGCCAGCGACGAGGCGCGGCGCTGCGGATTTGACGAGGCCATCTTCCTCAACGAGAGTGGCCATGTGACCGAAGGCGCCACCTGCAACATCTTCATGATGCGCAAGGGCAGGCTCATTACGCCGTCGGTGACCGAGAACGTGCTGGAGGGCATCACGCGGGACACGGTGATGGAACTGGCCCACCGGGAGCTGGGCCTTGAAGTTATGGAGCGGCCCATCGACCGCAGCGAACTTTATATTTGCGACGAGTTGTTCTTTACCGGCACGGCGGTCGGGGTCATGCCCATTACGCGCGTCGATCATCGGCCGGTCAAAAGTGGATTGATTGGCGCGGTTACGCAGCAGATACGGCAGTTGTATTTCGATGCGACGCGCGGACATTTAGAGCGTTACAGGATGTGGCTCAAGCCGGTCTATGAATCGCGGCTGACCGAGACGCAGGATGTGAACTCACAGGAGCCAATGAATGTGAGTTAGATGCCTGCCAGCGATCATCGAGCGAAGCTGACCGGTCTGAGCAAGGAGGAAACAGAATGCTCACGACAGCAAGACCGGGGAACGCCTATGACGTCGCCCTGGAAAACTTTGACACAGCCGCAGACGCTTTAAGTCTGGACAACGATGTTCGGGAGATGATCAAGTATCCCGAGCGGATTCTTACCGTGACCGTTCCGGTCCGAATGGACAACGGCCACATTCACCGCTTTGAGGGCTACCGCGTGCAGCACAGCATGGTGCGCGGACCGGCCAAGGGCGGCATCCGCTACCACCCGCAAGTGACGCTGGACGAGGTAAAGGCGCTGGCCACCTGGATGACGTGGAAGTGCGCCGTGGTAAATATTCCGTTTGGCGGCGGCAAGGGCGGAATCACCTGCGATCCGAAACACATGTCGCAGGGCGAGTTGGAGCGGATGACGCGCCGCTACACCAGCGCGATTCTGCCCCTGATCGGGCCGGAGCGGGACATTCCCGCGCCCGATGTCTACACCAACTCCCAAACCATGGCCTGGATCATGGACACCTACAGCATGACCAAGGGCTATCCGATCCCCGGTGTGGTGACCGGCAAGCCGATCAGCCTGGGCGGGTCGCTGGGCCGCAATGAAGCCACCGGGCGCGGCGTCTTCTACACCATCCAATGCGCCTGCGAGCACCTGCATATGCCGCTGAGCGGCGCAACTGTCGCTGTCCAGGGTTTTGGCAATGCCGGTTCGATCACCGCGCAACTGCTCCACGAGGCGGGAGCCAAAGTAATCGCGGTTAGCGATTCCACCGGCTGCGTCTACAACCCCAAAGGACTCAACATCCCCGAACTCGTCCACATGAAGTTGCTGGTTGGCCACGTGGAAGGGTTCCCGGAGAGCGAGCCCATCTCGCCCGCCCAGTTGCTGGCCCTCAAGTGCGACATCCTGGTGCCGGCGGCGCTGGAGAACACGGTGGATGTGGAGAATGCCGGAACGCTGGGCGCAAGAATTGTGGCCGAAGCAGCCAACGGCCCGCTGACGCCTGCGGCCGACCGCATTCTGCAAGACAAGGGGGTGTTCATTATTCCTGACATTCTCTGCAACGCCGGCGGCGTCACCGTCTCTTACTTTGAATGGGTGCAGGATGAGCAACACTTGTTCTGGGAGGCGCAGGATGTCTACAACCGCCTCGAGCGGGTCATGAAGACGTCGTTCCGCGATGTTCTCAAGATCCACCAGGAGCGGAATGTGCCCATGCGTATTGCCGCCAATATGCTCGGCATTGGACGCGTGGCAGAGGCTGTGCGACTGCGCAGCATCTACCCGTAGGCAGTAGGGTGAAGGGCCGGAGCGGGGCTCCGGCGCGGATTCATCGCGGGGGGCGCGCTGGCTTTGCCAGTCGGCGCGCCCCACTGCCCCGTCGGCCCCTGCGCTTTCGTCGATGATTGCAGGGCCGTTTCCGCGCCGCTGTGGCGCTTGAGGAAATCCCTGTAAGCACAGCAAAATAGCGAATTTGCGGCAGTGCCGGTCGTTCCGGCAGGGGACGGCCCACAAGGAAGTTCTGCCGGCAGGCGATTTTTTCGATATATTAAAGACTTCAGCATAGCCCAAGCATGGCCTTGCCTGCTCCGGCGGACCTCTTTTATGAAAGACATAGGGCAATTTCCCCCGGGGAGTTGCACAGCAGCCGTGTCTTTCCGACCAGCAATGCATTCTGTACGGAAAAATTCATTGAGAAGGTTGCCATGAATACATCGGATTGTCGTCCCCCCGCACCTTATCCTCAGGGTCTCTATCACCCGCGCAATGAGCACGATGCCTGTGGTATGGGCCTCGTCGCCAGCATTCGCGGCGAGAAAAGCCACGAGATTATCCGCAAGGGACTTGAGGTGCTCATCAACCTCACCCATCGCGGCGCGGCAGGTTGCGATCCGGAGACGGGCGACGGCGCCGGCATTCTCATCCAGATTCCGCACCTGTTTTTTGTACGTGAGTGCGGCGAATTGGGCATGCAACTGCCGGAACTGGGCGCCTATGGCGTGGCTATGTGCTTTTTGCCGGTCGAAAAGCACAGCCGCCTGCAATGCGAGGGAATCTTTGAGCGCATCGCCAGCGAAGAGGGCTTGAAGGCCTTCGGCTGGCGCGACACTCCGGTCAATGGCGACTCCATCGGCCGCGAAGCGCGCGCATCGCAACCCTATATTGAACAGCTTTTCGTGGGCCGGCCTGACGGGCTCGACGAGGACGGTTTTGAGCGTCTGCTTTACCGTGTTCGCCGCCGCACTGAAAACGAGATTGCCGCATCGGAGATTGAAGGCAAGGAGATGTTTTACATCCCCTCGTTTTCCTGTAGAACCATCATCTACAAGGGCCTGATGCTGGCTCCGCAGATTGAGAAATTCTATTTTGAGCTGGCCAACCCACTGGTTACGAGCGCGCTCTGCCTCGTCCACCAGCGCTTCTCCACCAATACCTTTCCCAGTTGGAAGCTTGCCCACCCCTACCGGTACATTGCGCACAACGGCGAAATCAATACCGTGCGCGGCAACGTGAGCTGGATGAATGCTCGCCAGTCGGTGCTGGGCAGTCCCCTCTACGACGGCAAGATCGACGATCTTTACCCGATCATCGTTCCGGACGGGAGCGATTCCGCCTCTTTTGACAACGCCGCGGAGTTCCTCTACCAGTCGGGGCGCTCGCTGCCTCATGTGATGGCCATGCTCATTCCCGAGGCCTGGGCCGGCAACCCGGACATGGACGAGGACAAGCGTGCCTTCTACGAGTATCACGCTTCGCTGATGGAGCCGTGGGATGGGCCGGCGGCCATTGCATTTACCGACGGCAAAGTGATTGGCGCAACGCTGGACCGCAACGGTCTGCGCCCCGGCCGCTACCTGGTCACCAAGGACGATTTGGTTGTGCTGGCCTCGGAAGCCGGTGTTCTCGATGTTCCCGCAAAAGACGTGCGCAAGAAGGGCCGTCTGCAGCCGGGCCGCATGTTCCTTGTGGACACGGTCCAGAAGCGCATTATCTCTGACGCCGAGATCAAGAAGCAGTTGGCAGGCCGTCAGCCCTATGCCGACTGGCTCAAGCAGCAGCAGGTCAGCATGGACCAGTTGCCTGAACCGTCGCGCGTCATCGCGTCGAACCCGGAGACGCTGCTGCGACGCCAGCGGGCTTATGGATACACGGAAGAAGATTTGCGCATGTTGCTCGGCCCCATGGGCGCCAAGGGTGAAGAGCCGATCGGCTCAATGGGCACCGACGTGCCGCTGGCTTGTCTCTCTGACCGTCCGCAGCCGCTGTTCAACTACTTCAAACAGCTTTTTGCGCAGGTCACCAATCCGCCCATCGATCCCATTCGTGAAGAGCTGGTGATGTCGCTGATCAGCTACATCGGCACCGAGCGCAACATCCTTGAGGAGGAGCCGGAGAACTGCCACACGCTGAAGCTGCCGCACCCGATCCTGACCAACCGCGACCTGGAAAAACTGCGCCGCGTCTCATCGGGCGACTTGCTGGCCACCACGCTGCCGGCCCTGTTCCGCGCTGAAGATGGCGAGGACGGACTCAAGCACTCGCTCGACGATCTGGGAGCGCGCGCCTCGCTCGCCGTCAACTCCGGCTACAGTCTCCTGATCATCTCCGACCGCGGCGTGGATGCAACCTACGCGCCAATCCCCAGCCTGCTGGCCATGGCCGCCGTGCACAATCGCCTGGTTCGCGAGAAGACTCGCACCCAGGTGGCACTGATCATCGAAAGCGGCGAGCCGCGCGAGGTAATGCACTTTGCCCTGCTCATCGGTTACGGCGCCAGCGCCATCAACCCATATCTGGCCTTTGAAACTTTGCATGACCTGAAGCGCCTGGGACTGCTGCCGCATAACCTGACCAACAACCAGGCAGAGAAGAACTTTATCAAGGCCATCAACAAGGGCCTGCTCAAGACCTTCTCCAAGATGGGCATCAGCACCCTGCAAAGCTATCGCGGAGCCCAGGTCTTTGAGGCTGTCGGTTTGAACCGGTCTTTGATCGATTCCTATTTTGCCGGAACCGCCTCGCGCATTGAGGGCGTTGGACTGGATGTGCTGGCGCGCGAAGCGCAGATGAAGCACTCGTTCGCCTTCAAGCCGCTGACCGATTCAGAGACGGAGCTGGTCGTCGGCGGACATTACCAGTACCGCGAAGGCGGCGAATACCACCTGCTCAATCCGCTGACCATCAGCAAGGTGCAGCACGCCGTACGGTCGAACAATCCGGCCACGTTCCAGGAATACACTGACCTGCTCGACGACCAGAATCGCCACCTGTGCACGCTGCGCGGCCTGCTGAAATTCAAGTATGCCGACAAACCGATTCCGATTGAAGAAGTGGAGCCGGCCAAGGAGATTGTCAAGCGTTTCACGACCGGCGCCATGAGCTTCGGGTCAATCAGCAAAGAGGCGCATGAAACCCTGGCCATCGCCATGAACCGCCTGGGCGGCATGTCGAACACGGGCGAGGGCGGCGAAGACGAGGCGCGCTTCAAGCCCGATGCCAACGGAGACCTGCGCCGTTCGGCCGTCAAACAGGTGGCCAGCGGACGCTTCGGCGTGACGACGAATTACCTGGTCAACGCCGACGAGTTGCAAATCAAGATGGCGCAGGGCGCGAAGCCGGGCGAAGGCGGACAGTTGCCCGGCCACAAGGTCGACGAAGTCATCGCCAGGACGCGCCATTCCATCCCCGGCGTGGGTTTGATCTCTCCGCCGCCCCACCACGACATTTACTCCATCGAAGACTTGGCGCAGCTTATCTACGACTTGAAGAATGTCAATCCGCAGGCTCGCATCGCCGTTAAGCTTGTCTCTGAAGTGGGCGTGGGCACGGTGGCTGCCGGCGTTTCAAAGGCGCATGCCGACGTGGTGCTCATCTCCGGAGACAACGGCGGCACAGGCGCCTCGCCGCTCAGCTCAATCAAGCACGCCGGCCTGCCCTGGGAACTTGGCCTCGCAGAAACACAACAAGTCCTGCTGCTCAACGATCTGCGTAGCCGCATTAAGGTGCAGACTGACGGCAAGCTGCAAACCGGCCGCGACGTGGTAATCGCTGCGCTGCTGGGCGCGGAAGAGTTTGGCTTTGCCACCATGCCGCTGATCGCCATGGGATGCATCATGATGCGCAAATGCCACCTGAATACCTGCTCGGTGGGCATTGCCACACAGGATCCGGTTTTGCGCGAGCGCTTCAAAGGCCAGCCGGAACACGTCATCAACTTCTTTTTCTTCATCGCCGAGCAGATGCGCCAGCACATGTCCAAGCTGGGCTTCCGCACTGTGAACGAGATGGTGGGCCGCGTGGAGAAACTCGACGCATCGCTCGCCGATGCGCACTGGAAGGCCAAGGGCATCGATCTTTCGTCAATCCTCTACGCGCCTACGCTGCCCTCGCGCGTTGCCCGCCGCAAGATGCAGGCCCAGGACCACGGTCTCGACGCGGCTCTCGATCACGCGCTCATCGCACAAGCGGCGCCGGCGCTCAAATCCAAAACACCGGTCACTGGCAGCTTTGGCATTCGCAATGTGCATCGCACCGTGGGCGCGATGCTGGGCGGCGAAATCGCTCGCCGGTACGGCTCAGAAGGACTGCCTGACGAAACCATCCACTTCCACTTCCAGGGATCGGCGGGACAGAGCTTCGGAGCATTTGTGCCCAACGGAGTCACCCTCGAACTCGAAGGCGACACCAACGATTACCTGGGCAAGGGCCTCTCCGGCGGGCGCATCATCGCTTATCCTCCCAAGACATCGAGCTTCCTGCCTGAAGAAAGCATCCTCGTCGGCAACGTGGTGCTCTACGGCGCCACCAGCGGTGAGGTCTTCCTCAACGGCATTGCCGGCGAACGCTTTGCCGTCCGCAACTCCGGCGCCACCGCGGTGGTCGAGGGCGTTGGCGATCATGGCTGCGAATACATGACCAACGGCACCGTGGTTGTGCTGGGACTTACCGGCCGCAACTTTGCCGCGGGCATGAGCGGCGGGCGCGCCTTTGTCTACGACGACCAGGGCGACTTCACGACGCGCCGCTGCAACAAGGCCAGCGTGGATCTGGAACCCCTGGTCACGCCGGAAGATGTGGCCGAGGTTCGCGGACTGCTTGAGCGGCACCGCGACCTGACCGGCAGCCCGCGCGCGGCATGGATTCTGGAGCACTGGGCCGACGCGCAACCGCGCTTCATCAAGGTCTTCCCGCACGAGTACAAACGCGTCCTCGGTGTTCCGCGCGTCGAAGAGTTCTATGTTTCTCCCACAAATTCGTCGCCTCTGGTGACGGCTACGGCAGAGGTGCAGCATGGGTAAGGTGACAGGGTTTCTGGAGATCAAGCGCGAACAACCCACACGCCGCCAGGTGGATGAGCGGGTCAAGGACTGGTTGGAGATCTACGAGCCGTTCCCGGAAGAGAAGCAGCGCGAGCAGGGCGCGCGTTGTATGGATTGCGGCGTGCCCTTCTGCCACACCGGCTGTCCCGTGAACAACCTGATTCCCGATTGGAACGACCTGGTTTACAACAACCGCTGGGAGTACGCCATCCGGCGTTTGCACGCCACCAACAACTTTCCTGAGTTCACCGGCCGCATCTGCCCCGCGCCCTGCGAGGCGGCCTGCGTGTTGGGCATCGATCAACCGCCGGTCTCAATTAAGGTGATCGAACGCAGCATCGTGGAGCGCGCATGGGAAGAAGGTTGGATTCATCCCGAGCCGCCCGAGCACAACACCGGCAAGCGTGTGGCCGTGGTGGGTAGCGGGCCCTCTGGTTTGGCGGCCGCACAGCAGTTGCGCCGCGCCGGCCACTCGGTTGCCGTGTATGAGAAGAACGACCGCATCGGCGGACTTCTGCGCTATGGAATCCCCAACTTCAAGCTGGAGAAGCACGTCATTGACCGCCGCATCCAGCAGATGCGTGCCGAGGGCGTTGTTTTTGAGACCAATGCACACGTGGGCGTGAATGTACCGGTTGAAGCGCTTACCGAGCATTACGACGCCATCTTGCTTTGCGGTGGCGCTGAGCAGCCGCGAAACCTCAATATTCCCGGCCGCGAATTGAACGGTGTTCACTTCGCCATGGAGTTCTTGCCGCAGCAGAATCACCGCTGCGAGGGCGACTCCAATGAGGTTTTTCTTGGCGACCCCTCGAAGGCAATCAGCGCCGCAGGCAAGCGCGTGCTGATTATCGGTGGCGGCGACACAGGCGCTGATTGCCTTGGCACCAGCCTGCGCCAGGGTGCCAAAGTGGTGCATCAAATTGAAATCATGCCCAAGCCACCGGAGCAGCGCGCCGCCTCAACGCCGTGGCCGCTTTGGCCTTTACAGTTGCGCACCGAGAGCTCGCATGAAGAGGGCGGCTTCCGCGACTGGAGCGTCAACAGCCTGAAGTTCACCGGTGACGAGCAGGGCAACATCACGCAGGTCCACGCAATTCGCGTCGGCCCGCCGCCCAAATTCGAGCCGATTGCAGGGTCTGAGTTCACGCTCGATGTCGACTTGGTGCTGCTTGCCATGGGCTTCTTAGGCCCCGTCAAGAACGGCATGATCGAGCAGTTGGGCGTGGCATTGGACAATCGCGGCAACATCGCCACGAATGCCGAGTACATGTCCTCTGTCGATGGCGTGTTTTCTGCCGGCGATATGCGGCGTGGCCAGTCGCTTGTTGTGTGGGCCATCTCCGAAGGCCGCAAGGCCGCTGCAGCCGTTGACCGCTATCTGGCCGGCAAAGCACCCAAGCTGGCTGAGCGGCATCACGCAATGGCCTAGCTGCGTGCAGGATGATTGGATTAAGAGGGCGCGGCTTCGGCCGCGCCCTTCATTTTGGCGGGCTCACAGCCTCCAATTGGCATCGTCGAATCCCGGCAGGAATCGTATGCAAATGAACGCACGATTCGTTTCCGTCCCTGCAATCTTCGCCTGCCCTCGAATCTTCTGGACTGCTTATGTCAAGTGCTATTACAATTCGGTCCGGACGGGATTGCACGTGGGGAGCCGTGGCAAGGTTTCGCTTTGCGCGGCTGGACGGTCACCCAGGCACCCGTCAGGCAAGACAGGCAGGGAGGTCCGAGCTTCGGATGCCTGTACTTCGCCAGCCTCAATTTGATTCAACAGATCCGGCGCAAGCCATCTGGTGCTGCATATTTCGACATCTTGTTGACGGTCGGCTCATTGCCTTCGCGAGGAAAACACCATGTTTCGGCTCGACGCTGATAAACGAGTGCATTTTTGTGACGGCGTAACCCGCCGCGACTTTCTCCACGCCGGTTCGCTCGCCTTCCTCGGCCTTTCGATGCCCCAGTTTATGCGGCTCCAGGCCATGGCAGACGCAAAGCCGCAGAAGGATGTGAACTGCATCCAATTGATGCTTGTCGGCGGACCCAGCCAGCTCGACACCTGGGATATGAAGCCCGAAGCGCCTGCATCCATCCGCGGGCCCTTCAAGCCGATCAACACCAACGTCTCCGGCATCCAGATCTCCGAAATCTTTCCCCGCATGGCAACGCATGCCGACAAGTTCGCGTTGATTCGGTCTGTCTATCACACAGCGGCTGCCGTGCACGACACGGGATGCCAGATGATGCAGACGGGCAGGCTCTTCCAGGGCGGCCTTGAGTCGCCGAACTACGGATCGGTGCTGCGTTATGAAAAGGGCGCGCGCGGCGACATGCCTCCAAACGTTCTGCTCCCTTACATGATTGGTCAGCTCGGCGGCAATCTGCCGCACGGAGACACCGCCGGGTTTCTCGGCAAGGGCTACGATCCGTTTGTATTGAACGCCGATCCCGCCGATCCCAACTTCAAGGTTCCCGATATGCTGCCGCCTGAGTACATCTCGGCCGTGCGCGTTGACCGGCGCCGAAGCTGGCGCGCGGAAGTGGACAAGTCCGTTCAATACTTCGAGGAGACCAATCAGGACACGAAGCTGATGGACGATACGTTCAATCAGGCCTATACTCTGATGACCTCTGCCAAGGCGCGTGAAGCCTTCGAACTGACGCAGGAACCGATTGAAGTTCGCAAGCGCTATGGCATGAATCGGTTTGGCCAGGGCTGCCTGCTGGCCCGCCGCCTGGTGGAGCGGGGCGTGCGCTTTGTTACCCTCAACATGTTTGAGACCGTTTTCAACGAGATCACCTGGGACATTCACGGCTCTGCGCCCTTCAGCCCCATCAGTTGCTACAGCGAACTGGTAGGGCCCATGTTCGACAATGCCTATTCTTCGCTGCTTGAGGACTTGAGCCGGATCGGTCTTCTCGACACAACGCTTGTGCTGGCAACGGGCGAGTTCGGCCGCACCCCGCGCATCAATCCCGCCGGAGGCCGCGACCATTGGCCGCAATGCTGGACAGTTGTCATGGCCGGTGGCGGCATCAAAGGTGGACAGGTTGTGGGCGCCTCAGACCCAATCGGCGGAGCACCGCAGGACCGTCCGGTTACTCCGGCTCATCTTGCAGCCACTGTGTACAAATGCCTCGGCTTACCCATCGACAAGGAATTGAAAACGCCCCAGGGCCGCGTCGTGCGGCTTGTGGATCACGGCTATGAACCGATAGATGAGTTGTTTGGTTAGTTGATGGCCTTTTTGCGGCGAAACAGGCCTTCTGGAACAGCAGTGTTGACGCCCGTTGAATCGGCACTACGGAGAAGCTATGCAGCATCGTAACGATCTGCGGTTCGCAGCGCTGGCAGGCGGCTTGGCGCTCAGTTGCTCCATCCCAGTTCTGCTCGGCGGGCAGGGCGCAGCGCATCCGGCAGCGCCGGCGCACGGCAACTCAACGCATCCAGCGGCCACTTCGGCCAAGGCCGCGCGGGCAGCCAACTCCGCCGCTACCAGCCAGAAACCCGCGGCGACTGGCGCAGCGCATCCCTCCTCGTTAGTCACCCTTGCCAAAATTGAGATTCTGCCCTCCGCGATCTCCATCATGGGTCCGCGCTCTAGCCAACGGTTGGTGGTTGAGGGCACATTTGCCGATGGGCATCAGGAGGAGTTGACCTCGCGGGCCAAGGTCGCTGTCTCCGACGCGAAGGTTGCGCAACTCGACAAGGAGAATTTTGTGCTTCCGCAGGGCGACGGCCAGGCCACAATCGCCGCAACCCTTGGGGGCCATCGTGCCACCGCTGCCCTGAAGGTGAATCACTACACCGATGCGCCACCCTGGAGCTTTCGCAACGACGTGCTCCCGGTAATGACCAAGATGGGTTGTAACTCGGGCCCATGCCACGGCGCGGCAGCCGGCAAGAACGGCTTCAAGATGACCCTGCGCGGCTACGATCCCATTACCGATTACTACACGCTGACCCATCAGGCACTCGGCCGCCGCACTGATCGCCTTGAGCCCGCTAAGAGCCTCATCCTTCTCAAGCCAACTCTCACCGTCTCCCACGGCGGAGGCCGTCGCTTCGATGTTGACTCGCCGGAGTACAAGGTAATCGCCGGATGGATCGCCCAGGGTATGCCTGCTCCGTGTACCTCGGACGCGCAGGTGACCGCCGTCGAGGTGCTGCCGCACGAAGCTTCACTACAGCCCGGCGCGCAGCAGCAGTTGATTGTGACAGCTTCGTTTTCTGATGGCCATACTGCCGACGTGACGCGCTGGGCCAAGTACGACAGCGGCGACGAAGGTGTAGCAACGGTGGATAACAACGGCCGTGTAACAATGCACGGCTACGGCGAGGCTCCAGTGACCGTCTGGTATCAGAGCCATGTCACGTTTTCCCGGTTACGTATTCCATTCCCATACAAACTGCAGGAAGCTGTCTTCACCAAGGCTCCGCACTACAACTATATTGATGGGTACATCCTCAAGCATCTGCAGGCACTGCACGTCCCCCCATCGCCGCCGGCCGGCGATGCAGAGTTCATGCGCCGCGCCTATCTTGACGCGGCAGGCATTCTGCCCAAGCCAGCGGAGGTTGATAAGTTCCTCAGCAACAAATCGCCTGACAAGCGCAGCAAGCTGATTGATAGCCTCATGCAGCGGCCTGAGTTTGTGGACTACTGGGCTTACAAGTGGTCTGACCTGCTGCTGGTGTCAAGCAACCATCTTGCCGACGAGGAAATGTGGAGCTACTACAACTGGATTCACGACAGCGTGGCCCACAACAAGCCGTGGAATCAGTTTGCCTACCAGGTGATTACGGCGACCGGCAACACGCTGGAGAATGGCGCCGCCAACTATTGGCTTATCCATCGCGATCCTCTCGATATTTCAGAGAACATGACGCAGGCCTTTATGGGCATCAACATCAGCTGTGCCCATTGCCATAACCATCCCCTTGCCAAGTGGACCCAGAAGGACTACTACGGCATGGCGAATCTCTTTGCCCGGGTGCGGCTCAAGACCTTCGCGCCCACAGGCCAACGCTCCGGCGTCGGTCCTCTCTTCAACAACGTCACGGTCTACTCCGCGCCCACCGGCGAATTCATGGACGACCGCTTGATGATTCCCCTGCCTCCCAAGCCTCTGGGCGCAACAGAACTCTCCAGCGAAGCGCCGGGCGACACGCGCCAGTATTTCGCCAAGTGGCTTACTGCGCCCGACAATCCTTTCTTCGCCAGAAACATTGTCAATCGCATATGGCGCAACTTCATGGGGCGCGGCCTGATCGAGTCTGTCGATGATCTGAGAGACACAAATCCCGCTACAAACGACGAGTTGCTCCATGCCATGGTCAAGGACTTCGTCGCGCATGACTTCGACGTGGACTATCTGATCAGGACCATCATGCAGTCGGCGACCTACCAGACCTCGTCGCGGCCACTGAAAGAAAACATCGACGACGACAAATATGGTTCGCATTTTCAAATCAAGCGCCTGCCTGCCGAGGTGCTGCTCGACGCTTACTCTCAGGTAACACAGGTGCCGGAGAAGTTTGCCGGCTATCCCGTTGGCATGCGCGGGTTGCAGTTGCCTGACACGGCGGTCAAGTCCTACTTCCTTACCGCATTCGGCCGCCCGCCCCGGCAGCAGACGCGCGAGAGCGAACGGACTTCAGTTCCAACGATTACGCAGGCGCTGCACGTGATCAACGGAGAGACGCTGAATGAAAAGCTTCGTGCCCCGGGCAGTTCCGTGGATATGCTGATTCACCTGGGCTTTTCCGACGAGCAGATTCTCGACTATCTCTACCTTGCATCCTTCACCCGTCATCCGACCGATGCTGAGAGAGCGGCGCTGCTCGACGGTCTTGCCTCAGCCGAAAAGGAGAAGGTCGCAGGCGACGGCGATCCGCGCCGCGAGGCGTGGATTGATATGTCGTGGGCCTTGCTGACCAGCAAGGAATTCATGTTCAATCATTAGACTGTTGTGGGCAGGCAAGCGCTGTTATGGCAGCGGGGGCCCGCCAAAATCCATTTGCAGGATAAGCAAGCTATCATGTCAAGCAATCTGGGTGAAGTTCGAGCCGTTCGCAGGGTCACAGGACTCGCGATGACGATTGCGGCGATTGCCGCAGTGTGCGCGCTGGTGAGCCATGGAGCCGCATGGGAGTCTCCGGTGCTGGCTGCTTCCACACCCAGCTACACTGCCGACATTGCACCCATCTTTCAGAAGAACTGTCTCTCCTGCCACAACAGCGTGCAGCACAAGAGCGGCCTGATTATGGAGAGTTATAGCGCGCTGCTCAAGGGCGGCAAGCATGGCCAGCCCTTTTTGCCGCACAACGCCAAGGGAAGCCTGATGGTGCAAATGCTGGAGGGCGATGTCGATCCGCAGATGCCCGCGGACGCAGACCCGCTGCCGGCTGCGCAGATCAACATGATCAAATCCTGGATTGACGCCGGCGGCGAGGGGCCTGCGGAGACTGAAGTCGCTCCACCACTCGCCACTCCGCCCACGCCCAATATCCGGCCTGAAGTTTCGGTTGTTTCTCCGGTAACCGCGGTCAGGTTTTCACCAGATGGCAAACTGCTTGCGGTGGGCGGACAACGCGAGGTGCGGCTCTTCGATCCTGCAACCGGCAAATTGCTCGCTACGCTCACGGGCCACGCCGGCCTCGTGCGTTCGCTGGCTTTCAGTCCCGATGGAAAGCAGCTTGCCGCCGCCGGTGGTCTTCCCCAGATTGGCGGAGAGATCAAGATCTGGGATGTGCAGTCGCATCAACTGCTCCATTCGATACAGGGGCACAAGGATTGCATCTATTCCGTTGCCTGGAGCCCCGATGGCAAGCTGATCGCTTCGGGAAGTTATGATCGGCTGGTCAAGCTGTGGGATGCCGCCACCGGTCAGGAATGGAAGAATCTGCAGGATCATATCGACGCCGTCTTTGCCGTGGCCTTCAGCCCCGATGGAAAGCATCTTGCCTCGGCTTCGCAAGACAGGACCGTGAAGATATGGGAGGTCGCCAGCGGCAAGCGCCTGTATACACTCAGCGACGCTCTGGATGGACTCACCGGGCTTGCCTATTCGCCAACAGGCGATCAGTTGGCCGCTGCCGGATACGACAAGACAATTTACGTTTGGGATTTGCAAGCGGATGAAGGCCACCTGGCGGAGTCGTTGATCGCCGATGAGGACAGCCTGCTCGCATTAGTCTGGTCGCCCGACGGCAAGACCATCGTTACTTCTTCGGCAGATGGGGCAATCAACTTTCGCAACACCAAGCTTGCCCTGATCGAAGCAATTGGCCATCAACCTGATTGGGTAGATGCGCTTGATATCGGTTCCGATGGAAGATGGCTGGTTGCGGGCCGCTACAACGGCACACTTAGCCTCTACAACACAACAACCGGTAAAGAGCCGGTTGCACAAATTACGGTCTTCGATTCCCACCTGCCCCCGGTGCGGACCGAAGCCCAGCAAGCGGCCAGCCGTTGATTGCGGATGCCCGCTTTCATTCAGAAAGAGGCGGATGCGTTCAGTGGCTTGCGTAAGACGGTATTGGGCAGGATCGAAGTAAGGCGTCGAAGGCCGACGCTGTTGCATTCCCTGGGAGGTTTCATGAGACTGAAGGCGGCAGCTCCTGTTTTATCCCTTGCATGGGGGATTTCCCTTGCATCGCATCTGTGCGCTCAGGGGCCGACGATACCTCCGAGCATCGCCAGCATATGGCCCGCCGGAATGGAGCGAGGGACCACGGCCACCTTCAAAATCGAAGGGCGAAATCTCTCCGACGCCGAAGAGGTGATCTTCGACGCGCCAGGCATGAGCGCCAAGGTGACTGGACTCACCGACATTCCCGAGCAGATTACCGGTCCCCGAGTTGGCCAGGACCTCGGCGCCCAGGTGCCGCTGGGCAAGAAGCAGAGTGCCGAACTTGAGATCACCATTGCCCAAGACGCCGAGCCCGGCATTCATCGCTTTCGCGTCAAGACGCCGCTGGGAACAACCAACATGGTTGCGATCGCTGTGGGTACATTGCCTGAAATCAAGCAGCCTGAGAAGTCGATGTCCGGTTCCGCACCGGCTCTGACCTCAGTGAAGTTACCCGCAACTCTCATTGGGACGATTGATGCTCCTGGGGATAAGGATACCTATCAGTTCGAGGGCAAGGCGGGCGAGGAGGTTGTTTTTCATGTGCAGGCCGCACCACTGAGTTCGATGCTCAAATCCATGCTGACATTGAGCGATGCCTCGGGAAAGGTGCTGGCCACGGCAGGCAAGAGCGAGAATAGTCCCGACGCAGTCTTGAGTTATAAGTTTCCCCAGGGGGGGAGTTATACCCTCGCCATTACCGACCGCGACCGCGCCGGAGGCAAGGACTATTTCTATCGTCTGGATGCGGGACCGTTGCCTTATGTCACAGGTTTCTTCCCGTTGGGCGTCCGTGCCGGCGAGCCGGCGCATGTTTCCGTCACCGGAGTCAACCTGGGTGACATCCGCGAGGTCAAGGTGGACGCGCCGCCGGCCGCTGACGGCTGGACCACTGTTCCGCTTGCATTCAGCACCGGCCGCGCGCGCCCCATCAACCTCGTCCGGCTTGCCGTCGGCAATGAGCCAGAGATTGTCGAGAAGGAACCGAACGACGCGGTCGAGCAGGCGCAGATGGTCTCTCTTCCTGTAACTATCAACGGCCACATCGACGGTGGCTCGAGAGCAAGCGGCAATCCCGATGAGGACTATTTTCGCTTTCACGCGCGCAAGGGAGAGCAACTCAGCATCGATGTTGCGGCTGCGCGGCTGGGCTCTCGCTTGGACTCGGTGATCGAGGTTCTCGATGCGCAAGGCAATCCCATTCCGCGCGCAACAATCCGCTGCCTCAACCAGACTACGACCACGCTCAGTGACAAGGATTCAAGAACCGTGGCCATCCGCTTGATCTCCACATCCGATCTGCGCGAGGGCGACTACCTGATGGTGGGCGACGAACTGAACCGGATCGATTTCATCCCCGACCAGCCCGACGCCGATACCATTCTCAAGGGTGTGGACGATCTGCGCCTTGCCTACCTGGGAACATCTCCTGATGTGCATGCAGTCAACACACCGGTATACAAGGCGGAGATTCTGCCGCCGGATGCTCAGGTGCCGTCCAACGGCTTGCCCGTCTTTCACCTCACATGGCGCAATGACGATGGAGGCCCCGGCTACGGCGCAGACTCCAGGTTGGATTTTGCGGCTCCGGCAGACGGCGACTACATTCTCCACCTCAAGGATGTTCGCGGCATGGAAGGCCCGGACTTTGCCTATCGGCTCACCATTCGTCCCGCGGCTCCCGACTTTGAGCTGAAGGCAGAGCCGGCCAACCCCAACATCCCCAGAGGCGGCTCTGCGCTGGTCACCGTGACCGTGTCCGCAATTCGCAACTTTTCCGGGGCGATTGAAGTTGATGTCAAGGGACTGCCTCCAGGGGTTTCCGCCACGCCGGCCACCATCCCAGCCGGCCAGGACTCCACAGTGGTCGTCTTGACGGCATCCAAGGATGCGCCGCTCGATGCCCATCCGGCGCGGGTCGAATTCATCGGCCACGGCGAAGCCGACGGCCACAAACTGGTGAGAACTGCCAACGCTCAAGGAGGCATGGACCCAGCGTTGCAGCTTGCGTCGATCACTCCCCCACCCGACGTGGTTGTGACTACGGATGCCAAGCAAGTGACGCTGGAACCCGGCAAGGAAGCAACCGTCACGCTTCACATCGATCGCCAAAATGGATTCAAGGGACGAGTGCCCTGCTTTGTGCAGAATCTTCCTCCCGGCGTCCGTGTCGTGAATATCGGATTGAACGGGGTGCTTGTGACTGAGGCTCAATCCAGCCGCTCCTTCACTTTGCGAGCAGAGAACTGGGCTCAACCCATCACCCAGCCGATTTATGTTGTGGCGTTGGTTGAGTCGAATGTGTCCACGACGCACCCTTCCGAAGCCATGCTTCTGAAGGTCTCATCCGGCCGGCAGACAGCGAGCGCGAACAGATTGCCGAGGCGCTGAATTCACAGCAAAACAGCAGACAAGCCAGCGGCAATTGCCTGGCGCGGCTCACGATGGAATGGACTTGCTGCGAACGGCGCGCTCAGGCGAACTCCCACCCGCGGCATTTGTCGATCTCGGTACGGCTGCGGTTGATGTAATGGTGCAGCTCCTCCAGCCCATACTGCTGCGCCAACTCGCGCGCGCTCACGCCTGCCCGCCTCGACCGCAGTACAAACCATCCTTCCATCGGCCACCATTTCTCCTGTTCCACGTCGTCTCCATGCTCTTTCAACAGCTTGTCGCGCTTTGCAGGCAGATTCAAGTCCTGATGAAAGATGCAGCGATCCAGATCCAGGTTCACGCGAGTTACATTGATGCCTGCTCCTCTATTCTCCTGGTCGTGGATCAGTAACTCTCCATCGATGTCATAGAGCAGGCAATCGGGAACCTGTGTTGCGCTGAGGATGTAGTAGTTATACTGTGTTGCCTGCGCCTGCAACGACCGGCCGGCTGAATACGCGCTTGGCCAGATCACCATCTCAGCTCCCTGGTTGGCCATCTCTCGCCACAGCGAGGTCCAGTTCACATCAAAGCAGATCGCCAGCCCCACGCGGCCAAAGTCTGTTTGTAACACCTGAACCTTGCTGCCTGGCTGAACCGGCGGTTGCTTGATACACTCTGCTTGCCAAACCGGGTAGAGCTTGTCGTAAACGCCGGCCACCTGCCCGCGCCGGTCGAGCAGAACCGCGGAGTTATAGCGCGTCTTGCCCTCGATGCGATCGATGGGGCAAACAATGTAGGTGCGGTGCTTTTCTGCCAAACGCGCCATCGCTGAAACGGTCGGCCCGTCCAAGGACTCCTGAGTCTTTTCGTCTTGCCCGCAGCATGTTTCAGGCAGCGCGATGATGTCGGAGCCCAGCGCTCCCTCCCGATCAACCAGCTCGGCGATCTTATCCAGCGTAAGTCCAGGCCTGAAGCCGATGCTGACGGCGCGAACCGGTCTGCCTGCTGCTGCGGGGCGCTCGTCCGTTAAAGAAGGCGCCGCCAGGGAAGCATGGCCGGCTCTTGCGCCCGATGCGAGCGCACCGATGCTGATTGCAGCGTTCATTACGAATTGTCGTCTCTTCATCTGGTTCGCTCCATTGCAGTAAGTTGCAGGCCTTTGCAAAGCGGACTCCGGGCGTGAAGCCGGAAGAAGCGCCCGGCGAATGGCCCTGGTCGAAGCAAGGGGAAGTATACCTGTTGTTGCGCACCCGGTGCAGCCCGAATCTGCAAGGAAAAAAAGCCCGCCCGGCATCGTAAAGTTCACCCGTGACTTGCGAGCTCCTGCTGTGTCAGCGGTCCGGTCAGCGTCCACAGAATCGAGGCGCAAACCAGCGGAATCAAACCGAAGAGCAGAAAGGCCGGGGTATAAGAATAGCGGTCCACCAGCCAGCCGGTGATCAACATGAAGACCATGCCGCCGAAGCCGGCGCCCATGCTTGCCAACCCATACACCGAGGCCACCGCCTGGGGAGGGAAGACATCGGCAGGCATGGCCAGCATATTGGCCAGCGCCGCCGTGTAACCCGCCATGGCGACGGAGACGAATGCGATCGAGACGGCAGGACCCTGCGCAAGCACCGCGGGAATCGCCATAGTCATCATCAGCGCAGCGACCGTAACAGCCGACTTTCGCGCGGCGGTGACAGGCATTCCCAACTTGAGGAAGAAACCTGCAATCAACCCGCCCCCGGCGCTTCCCAGCCCGGCAACCAGAAAGGGAATCCACGCGTAGCTGCCGATCGACGCCATGCTGAAGTGCCGGCTGTGACTCAGGTATTCGGGAAACCAGAAGATATAGAAGTACCATGCCGGATCCATGAAGATCTTCGAAACCGTAAAGCTCCACACAAAGCGCGAGCGAAGCAACTGGCCGATCTTGACGAGTTGTGGCGGAGTCAGCTCGTCGGGAGGCCGATCGGGTGTGCGGTAGAGTCGCATCCATACGGCCAGCCACACAAAGCCCGAGCAGCCGACAACCACAAAGGCCGCGCGCCAGCCGAACCTGAGCACCATGAATGCAATGAGGGGCGGAGCAAGGATGGCGCCTGCCGCCGAGCCGCTGTTGAAGATACCCGAAGCCAGTGAGCGTTCTTCGGCAGGGAACCACTCGGCAACCACCTTCACCGCGCCGGGCCAGTTGCCCGCTTCACCAAGGCCCAGAAAAAAGCGGAAGATTCCCAGCGAAAGCATTCCCTGGGCAAACGCATGCAGCAGTGCGCACAGCGACCACCAGCCGACAAAGAGCGCGTAGCCCGCGCGCGTGCCCATCCGGTCAATCATCACTCCGCAGACGCCATTCATCAGCGTGTAAGCCAGCATGAAGGCGAACAATATTCGCGAGTAGTCGATGCTGCTCATGTGGAACTGTGGGAGCAGCACCGGCGCGGCCACAGAGAGGGCCTGGCGGTCAAGATAGTTAATCAGCGTGGCAAAGAACGCCAGCGCAATCATCGCCCATCGCATGGAAGATCCTGCCCGCCTGTGCCTCAAACCAGATCCACCCTGATCGCCTCATACAGCAGGACCCTGGGTACAGTCACCGTGATCCATTCGCCATCTCGTTTGAATGCAGCCTTCGCTCCAGATCGCATCAGGGTCACCGCTTTAATCTCGCTCCGCACCCGCAGGCGCACGGTGATGTTCTCCGCCGGCAAAAAGTGCTCGCGCGTCTTCAAATGCTGATTCTTGTCGCCTATGTCGGCGAGCAGGTGGAGGACGATGCAGCGATCCGATGCCATCAGGTGCGGCGTCACTCCGGGAGTGAAGTCCATCCTGTAGCTTCGTCCGGCTTCAAGGGGAGGCAGCAGCAGGGAAGCGAGATAGCTTCGCACCGGCTCCATCAGTGTCTCTTCGTAGATTGCCTCCAAACCGGATGCAATATAGATTGATTGCCCCTTGCCCACGCGGTTGAAGACCACTGCCGGGCCAACCTCGCGGTGATTCCCACGATCCCAGGTTGTTGCTTCCACGCTGCCGGTCGTGGCCCGTGTTCGCATTACCTGCGGATCCTGCGGAATCAGATCGCCTTGCCGGGGTTTCAGATAGAGGTCGGGGTACTCCATGGGCTCGGCATCGAGGAGGGATGCGCCAAAAACATCCGTCAGGCCGAAATCGCCGCTCACGCGTCCGAACTCATCGGCCACCGAGGTCATGTGCGTCGCAACCAGTGTGCCGCCCGCCTTTGTGTAGCTTCGCAAAAGCGCGCATTGCGCATCGCTCAAACACGCCGCATTGGGCACAAACACCATCGCGTAGCGGGCCAGTTGCTCCGCAGTCATCTGCCGGTCGAGAAATGGCTCCGACTCAATCGACAACGACTTCAACAGGTTGAATGCGCCGCGATAATAGTTGCCGTAGGCCTGCGGCACAAAGCGGCACCCCTCATACCAGCTGATCGTCTGGCTGCTTACCACAATCCCCACTTGCGGCTTCGAACTGAGCGTGCGCAAAACATCGTTGTGTTCCTTCTGAAAGCTAAACAGTTCCTTCACCCGGCGTCCGCTCTCAAATACCGTCGGGCTTTCAGTCTCATAAAAGAATCTTTGCAATCCCCAGTAGACGCATCCCACGCCAGCCGCTGTTGCAACGGCGCCGTCCAGCAGAAGTTCCTCACCCTCTACCGGAAAGCTATACCAGCCGCGAACAGACTGGTCTTTCATGTGTTCCCGGTTGTACTCGGTATGGTGGCCAAGGTAAGTCCAGATCACCTTCCCAGTCGACTTGCCCAGTTGCAGGTTGAAGAGCTTCTCTTCCGGAGTGTCGGCGGCCTCAAACATGAACCCGTCCAAAATTGGAAAGGCCTGACTGCGCCAATCGAGCTTGGCCAGAAGCACCGTGTCGTTGAAGAGAACCGGAACATCGCGCTGGTTACGGATCATCGTCCGCACTCCGCGGAAAAACCCCATCACCACTTCGTCGCGCATCCACTCGACGTAACGAATGCGTTCGTCGAGCGTGCAGTTGCGCTGGTCAGGGACCGGCTTGCCGAAACGCACTTGATGGGCACGTTGGCAATGCTCGCAGTAGCAGAAATCCGAGCGATGGTCCATGCCCTGGTAAGGTCCGTCAAAGTAGAGAACGTCGAAATCGTAATCGAGCACCTCGGAAACAAGAGCGCCAGCCATCTCGCGGATCGGCGAGTTGATGCAGCCTTCATAGAATCGTCCCCACCCATAGTGCGAGGTGGTCATGGGGGAGCCGTCGGCAAAGCGCCTCGTCCAGCCGGCGTAGCGCGGATCCTTTGATTCGACCTGCATGAACGGATGGTTCAACGGAATGTAGGCGATGGTCCGCAGGCTGGCTTTCCGCAACTGTGCCAGCGTTTCGCGCATCGGATCGCCCTTCAAATCCGGATGGATGGGATAGCCTGACCTGGTAGGAAAGTTGGCGTAGTAGGAGGCAGTCGGAAACCGCATGGAATCGCAGTTCAGATCCAGGGCGATGCCGACTGCTTTTTCCGGCATGTAATCGAACGATGGATAAAAGGGCGGGTTATACGCCTCAGCGATCAGCGTGCGATTGTGATGGATCCACTGCCGGGTATCGAGGGTGGCTTCGGGTTCGTTCTGTGAGGAGGTACTGTGTCCAGCCGGCTGATGAGCGCTCAGGCCAGGCGCTCCAATGGCTAGGGTAGTCATCGCCAGCATCTGGCGCCGAGTCAAGGTAGACATTCGCAAACACTCCTCCCGTCGCCTTGGGCGGTCCTTCTGCTCGGCCACATCGTAAGAGCCAACTCGTCGCGATGAGTGGCCGTGTATGAGGCCAGCGCGTCAGTAGCATTGTCACAGATTACCTTGCCTTCTGCGCAGCAAGCTCTGGTGGTTGAGCAATAGCGTTACGCGTGGCAATCGTTGCTGTCAAGACCGCTTGCCGCAGACAGTGCACCAGCCAAATCGCGTATGCTTGCGAAATGGTGCGCCAGGCTGATTTATGGCAGCAAGCGAATCTGGTATTGTGGGTCTGCGGCGCCCGCTGACGATGGATTCTTCATGCACATCGCTCGGGCTGTGCTGCATTGGCTGCAACCATTTCTTGTCGGTGTTGTGCCCGAGTCTTAATCGGCCATGACATGCCATGTACTCAGTGCGACGCATTCCGGTTGGCTGGTCCATATGTGGATTCCCTGAACGAAGGGCGTGCTGGGAAGGTTTGCAGGCGAGCCGCAAGGAGCTTGATGTGAGAGTTTTCAGCATATGGATCGCGATCATGTCTGTCGCGTGCACAGCAGCGGTGCCGGCGCAGGAGTTGATTCTCACCAATCCGCTCGGCGTCGATCGCACACAGGAAGTGATTGAGGTCCCGCTTGACCCGATTCTTCATCGTCTGCATCTTCCGCTTTCTCAGGCTGAGTCGATCGTGGCTGAGGATGCAGTAACCGGGCAGCGTGTTCCCGATCAGCTCTGTGCCGCCGGCGAGAACTCCGCGCCTGCTTGTTTGCTGCTGCTCGTTCAACTGCCCGCTCATGGCCGGCAGCGCATTGTCTTTCGCGCAGACCCCGCCGCGGCGCGCGCCGGAGTGCTGGTCTTTGGCAGAGAAGCTCCCGAGCGGAAGGACGATTTTGCCTGGGAGAACCAGCAGGTTGCCTACCGCATCTATGGTCCTGCTTTGCAGGCCACGGGAGAGATCACATCCGGAATCGACGTGTGGTCAAAGCGCGTGCCGAACTTTGTCATCGATAACTTCTACAAACGGGATGCAGACGGAGCGCGCACCCACGATCCCGCTCTCAGCTATCACAAAGACAACGGTCAGGGGTTGGATTCTTATTACGTTGGTCCCAGCCGTGGTTGCGGCGGAACTGCTGTCTTTTCCGGCGGCAAGCTGATCGTGTCAAAAAACTATACGACGCTTCGGATTGTGGACAACGGGCCCATTCGCTTCTCGTTCGAAGTCTTTTACGCGCCCTGGGATGCCAACGGAGTTGCGGTCTCCGAAACCAAACGAATCACCCTCGACGCGGGAACGCATCTGAACAAGATCGTTTCCACCTATACGTTCCAGGGCGCGGCAACACTCGATCTTGCCGCTGCCATCGCCATCCACGAAGGCGCAGAGGCGAAGTTTCCCGTTCCCGGCAGCATCGCATCCGTCTGGGACACGCCACAGGATCCATCGGCCGGGAGAATTGCCACAGGCATGGTTTCCGATCCACGCCAACATGCACGCACACTTGAAACCGCCGGCCACGCAGTCATGGTCTTCACGCGCCGTTCCGGCGAGCCCTTCACTTACTTTGCCGGTTCAGGATGGTCCAAGGCCGATATGCCTGCATTCACCGATTGGAACCGCTATCTTCAACTCCAGCTGAACCTGCTCAAGAATCCGGTCTCGCTTCGGTGGAGGCAGAAGTAACCTGTACGGATAGCGCCCATCCTCTGATCGCCAGCATGATGTTCCTTCTCAGGTCATCCTCATCGCTTTAATGAGACGCGACCGAATACCACTCCTCTGCTTCCCTGGATCAATGGTCGTGAAGACTTCCTTGCCCCGCGGCCGGAACCAGCCTGTTTGCTCTCTCGCATCCGCTGAATTCTGAGAAATACGCTCTGAAATGGGGAAATCATGGCCTCTTGGTTCCGGCAAAGGCTCACCGCCTGGTGCATCCCGTTCTCTTGCCTGAAACAAATGCAGAATGAGTTCGCGCCAACGGCAACCAGCGGTATAATTACGCCGCCGAGATAAGCAAAATCGAAATCGCGGCCAAATTCTTTCGGGGCACCACTGCTCGCCTCCGGAAGACCGAGCCTTGCAACCGGAGTGGACGCCGGCGGCTAACTGGGCCCCCGCAAGTGTTCGGAACTCCGATCCCTCGAGCGGCGAGGCCCCGGCTGGGGCGAAATCATGATACGCAGAATCCTTTCCAGTCTCTCCTTCCTGATGGGAGCCGGCGTTTCGCCGTTTTCCTGCGGCATCACCCTGATCGTTGCGGGAATCCTCTTTACTTCAGCCCTGTCGTCGCCGGCACAGTCCGTGGCCTTTGCCGGGGCCCAGGTCACCGTTCCAGCCAGCGGGCTCAATGGCGATCGAGGGGTCGCGATAGACGCTAGCGGCAACCTCTACATTGCCGACACCTTGAACAAGCAGGTGCTCAAGCTGACGCGGACGGCCCTCGGCGGCTACACCCAGAGCGTGGTGGCGAACAATGCCAATAACGGCATCGCTGAACCCACATCGGTCGCCGTCGACGCCAGCGGCAACGTCTACGTCGCGGATCCAAACAACGGGCAGGTGCTGAAGGAGACGCCGTCAGGCGCAGGCTATGCCCAGACCGTGGTGGGCACCGGGGCAACTGCCCAGGCGGTGGCGGTGGATGCGAACTACAACGTCTATATCGCCTTTTACAACCAGGGCACAATCTGGCAGGTCCCCTGCGGCACTTGCAACAGCCCGAGCGGAAGCTACGGCACTGCCGTCGAGCTTGTCCTCGCCAATTCCGTCACCCTGAACGGGCCTCTCGCGCTCGCCGTCGATGCGGTCGGCAATCTCTACGTGGCCGATTCCGTCAACAACCGGGTGCTGCAACTGCAGCCGGTGGGGGGGGGGAACACCTACTACCCGGTTACCGTTGCGGATGCGACCAACAATGGCATCAACAACCCGCTTGGGGTTGCGGTCGATGCCAAGGGGAACGTCTTCATCTCCGATGCCAACAACCGGGTACTAAAGGAGACCAACCTCGGCGCAAAAGGCTATTCGCAGAGTGTCTTCCCAACCAGGGACGGGACGAAACCTTTCGGGATTGGCTTTGACGCAAGTGGCGACCTCTTCATTGCCGATCCCTGGGCCAGCCAGGTGCTGGAGCAGATGCCAACCGCCAACATCGGGCCGGTCAACGTGGGCGCTTCCAGCCCGGCGCCCGTTTCCATCTTCTTCAGCCTCATCGCCGGCGCCACCGTGGGCTCCACGGCGGTGTCGTCCGAGAGCATGACCGAACCGGAGTTTACCAATGCCGGCTCTGGAAACTGCGCCGCCAAAACCTATCCCACAAGTCAGATCTGTTCCATCGATGTGCGCTTCGCGCCGTCCCTCGCCGGCACACGGTACGGCATCGCCGCGCTGAAAGATGGATCGGGAAACACCCTTGCATCCGGAGCCATCGAAGGAACGGGCGTGGGCCCGCAACTCAGCTTCCTGCCTGCTTCCCAGAGCACCGTAACCAGCATGTCGCAACATATGTTCGTGGCTCCGGCGGTGGATGGCAGGGGGAATGTCTACGTCCTCGATTCGACGCCCCCCGAGACGCTGTACAAGGAGACGCTCTCCGGCGGAAGCTACTCGCAAAGCACCGTCGCCAGCGGGTTTCTCCAGCCCGCCGGCGTGGCCGTGGATGGAAGCGGCAATGTCTACGTCGCCGACCTGGGGGACCTCAACGAGGGCGGCAGCACCCATGGGACAGTGTATTTGGAGACGCTGCAGCCTGACGGCAGTTACGTGTCGAGCACCATCGGCAGCGGGTTTGTCATGCCCTCCGGCGTGGCCGTGGATGGCCAGGGAAACGTTTATGTTGCTGACAACGGAGAAGCTTATCCGGCACAACTCAGCGGCGGGCTGTACAAGGAGATTCTGCAATCGAACGGAACTTACTCCCAGGTACAGTTAGGTGTCGAGCAAGGCTCCGGTTACACCTATTCCGGAGACTTTACCGGCGTCGCGGTGGACGGCAGCGGCAACCTTTACGTGATCCCGATCTACGCTCAAACCAACGGCGTGCTCAAGATGACACCGGCCAAGCCGTCGCCGTCCATGCCTGCCTATCTCTATACCGAGACCGCGATCGGCAGCGGGTGGACGATGCCGGTCGGCGTTGCGGTGGATGGCAATGGGAACCTCTATGTCTCCGATAGCGGTGTCATAACCCGGGAGACTCCGCAACTCGATGGCAGCTACACGCAGACCACGGTAGCCACTCCCAGCAGCGGAGGATTCCAAAAGGTGGCCGTGGATACACTCGGCAACCTCTATCCCGTCTACATCACCTCCGTCGATTCGCAGGGCTCCTGGACCACGGGTGTGTACAAGTACGACTTCGTCGACCCGCCCAGCGTCGCCTTCCCTCAAACCGCAGAGGGGTCCACCAGCCCCGCGCAAGCAGTCACGGTCACCAATGTCGGCAATGCCTCGTTGAGCTTCTCCTCCATCGCCTTCCCGCCGCAGTTCCCTGAAAGCAGCGCAGACAAGGGCGATTGCTCAATCAGCACCCCGCTTGCCGCAGCAGCCGCTTGCACACTCACCATCGACTTCGTGCCCAATGCCACCGGCCCTCAAGCAGGCTCGCTCACCCTGACTGACAACGCTTTGAACATCCCGGGAATCACCCAGACCATCTCCTTGAGCGGCTCCGGTACCGCGGCACCGGCGGCCCAGACCATCAACTTCACCAAGATCGCATCGCCGGTCATCTTCGGCGTTGCGCCCATCACGCTCTCGGCCACGGCAACCTCGACGCTCACGGTCACCTTCAGCGTCGTCTCCGGCCCTGGATCGGTGAACGGGAACATGCTCACCATTACCGGCGTCGGCTCCGTGGTGGTGGCCGCCGATCAGGCCGGCAATGGCGGCTACTTCGCCGCGCCTGAGGTCAAGCAGACCATCGTCGTCAACAAGGCCTCGCAAACCATCACCTTCAACAAGTTCACATCTCCGGTCACCTACAGCGGGACCAGGATTGCGCTCACTGCGACGGCCAGCTCGAAGCTCGCTGTGACCTACTCGGTCACCGGCCCGGCCACCATCCTTGGCGCCACGCTCACCCTTACCGGCGCGGGCAGTGTCAACGTCACGGCCAACCAGGCAGGCAACGCCAACTATTTGGCGGCTCCGCCCGTGCCGCAGCCCCTCACCGTGAGCAAGGCCGCGCTCCCGCTGCGGTTCTCCGCCACCAGCACAAACTTCCAATACGGTACATCGCAGAAGTTCACCGCCACGCTGTCCGCCGTAACCGGCATCACCCCGCCTTCAGGCAGCGTAACCTTTCTCAACGGCACAGCCTCTATGGGAACAGGCCCGCTCAACTCCAGCGGCGTGGCCACAATGGCAGCAGGCTCACTGCCCGTCGGCACGTACAGCATCAAGGCCAGCTACCCCGGCGACACCAACTACCTGGCCGCCGCCACCTCAACGGCCACATCCATACAGGTCACCAAAGACACGCAGACCATCACCTTCCCAACTCTTCCCGCCAATGAGCCCTACAGCGCAAGCCCCATTACGCTGAAAGCCACAACCAACTGCGGCCTCAAAGTTGCTTATGCGGCCACAGGACCGGCCACCGTCAACGGCGCCAGCCTCGCATTCACCGCACTTGGCACTGTAAAGGTCACTGCCAGCCAGCAGAGCGGCAGCGCCAATTGCGCGGCGGCCTCGCCCGTGTCGCTGTCTTTCCACGTGGTTAAGGGCGACACCAAGGTCACCCTCACCACTTCGGCGACAACCGCGCCCGCCGGTAAACCGATCACCTTCACGGCTACCCTTGCCGCCGCCGCCACAAGCCCCACCGGCAAAGTCACATTCATGGTTGGACCCGCTCCGGTCGGCACCGCCACCCTGGCTTCAGGCAAAGCTACGTTCACAACGTCTGACTTTGCGTTGGGCGTCGACACCGTCGCAGCGATTTACGGCGGCGATACCCTTTACAACGGAGCCTCTTCAAACACCATTAATCTAACCATTACGACGGCGGATTATGGCGCGGTCGCCGTCGGCTCCAGTCAAACCCTCTCCATTCCCGTCACCATCACCAATTCGGGAACCCTGAAAAGCATCTCGGTTCTCACCCAGGGAGCCTCAGGGCTCGACTTTACCCAGGCTGCCGGTGGAAGCTGCACCGTTGGGACCGACTACATCCAAAATGCCAATTGCACGGTCAATGTAACCTTCAAGCCCGCGCATCCCGGAGAAATCCACGGCGCAATCATCCTGAACGACGACGACGTCTCGCTCGCAATCTCCTACTTGGCCGGCAAGGGCACCGGAGCCCAGGCAGTCTATCCCCCGGGGACGCAGCCCAAGCTGGTCGGTGGATTTCCCTCTGCATTTGGTGTCACGGTCGATGGCGGCGGCAACGTCTTCGTTGCCGATTGGATAGACCATGCCGTTTATAAGGAAACCTTGTCCGGTGGAACATACACCCAGTCAACCATCGGCACCGGTTGGTCAACCCCGCAGGGCCTGGCTGTCGATGGCGCGGGCATTCTCTATGTGTGCGATTCGAAGAAAGCCGCCCTTTACCAGGAGACGCTGCTCAACGGCGTCTACACTCAAACTCAGATTGCAGGCGGGTTCGGTCATCCCATGGGGATTGCCGTGGACGGCGCCGGGAATATCTACGTTGCCGATACCACCGGCGTGGTCTGGAAAGAGACCCTGCTGCTCAGCGGCGGCGGCTATACGCAGTCCAAGATCGATTCCGGCTTCCCCAACCCGATCGGCGTCGCGGTGGATGCAGCCGGAAACGTCTTCGTCCTTGACGCAGGCTACACGACAAACGATGGAGCCATCTACCGCGAAACCCTGGCCAACAGCGCCTACACCCGGACCACCATTGCCAGCGGGCTGGACGTACCCGAAGGCATCGCGATCGATGGAAACGGCAATCTCTATGTCGCCAATTTGGGAAACAGCACCGTCACCGTGATGTCCCTCCAGCCCAATGGCGCCTATGTTGACAGCACCCTGGGTGGCGGCTGGAGCCTTCCCACCACCGTGGCGGTGGATGGGAAAGGCGGCGTTTATGTGACCGACACCGCCGCCCAGGACGAAGTGCAGAAAGTTGACCTCTCCGTGCCTCCGTCCCTCAGCTTTGCCTCCACGGTGAAGGGCTCCACCAGTAAAGACAGCCCGCAAACCGTCCCCGTCCTCAACCTGGGCAATGCGCAGCTCAAGTTCTCCGCGGTCAGTTTCCCGGCTGACTTTCCTGAGGCCGCCAAGGCCACCGGCGATTGCAAATCAACCACGCAACTGGCCGCCGGAGCCTCCTGCACTTTGACCGTCGACTTCACCCCGGTTGCCGCCCTGGGCAGCAGCAAGTCCCAGGTCCTCAACGAAAACGTAACCCTCACCACCAACACGCTCAACGTCGCCGCAACCAGGCAGAAGATCGCGGTCACTGGAACCGAAACGGCTCCGTAACTCACTGCTCCCGTCATCCCTCTATACGAGCGCAGTTGGCTACGGTCACTTCTCTCAGCACATCGCCGGGCTTGAAGTCTGCCGCAGGATTACGCCGCGCGTGCGCGATAGCGAACCGGAAGATCTGACCGGCGGTGAAGAGCGCACGCCGGGCCAGTTCTCCTGCTCCGAAGTTCTCGATGGCCGTCGCCATCCGGGCAATGCCTGCTGCCTCGATCTCTGTGCCCGACAGATCCCCTGGCTTGGGAAGAGTGTCGCCCTCGATCCGGCTTCCCCAACTCTGCCAGCCGCTGCGCCTGAAGCTTGGTCCGGTCCTGTCCCTTCGTTTTCTCCACTGAGGGGTCCAGACCACTGGCCAGAACCTTCTGCCAACCCTCATGTCCGGCCCGTAAGTCAGCCAGACCCGCCTCCGGGTACTCTCCCCACCGACAGCAACTGTTCGGTTCCGTTGAAGTGCTACGGCCAGAGCCAGAATTTCCGGCCGGCCGGGGTCACGACCAGGTGAAGGCCACCCCCATCGAACAGCTTGTAAGGCTTTTTGAGTTGTTTGGCCTTCGATCCCATTCACATCGCCGAGTTTGGCTCCTGCCATGGGATCGGGTTCCTTTCTGCCGCGAAAGCTACCCACTTCATACCCACTTGTGGCATGGATTGAGGAAGGCGCCCGAAGACAACCAGAGACACCTGACCTGTTAAAGTATTGATTGTATTAGGCTGTTTTTACGCCAGTGGCCACTGAAACACATAATTTGGCTCCTCAGGTAGGACTCGAACCTACAACCCTTCGGTTAACAGCCGAATGCTCTGCCATTGAGCTACTGAGGAGTGTTGACCTCTAATTTGTCCTCTATCAAGGTACCAGACAGCGCGCGGCACGTCAAAAAATCCGCCCCAGTTTCGTCCTTCCAAACCACCCCCAACTCCAAATCGGGCAGCCCACCCAAAAACTGCCCCGCGTGCCACACATCGGCCTCAAACGATACCATGGAAATGATCCCAAGGAGGCTCCTTGTCCCGCATCTCCCGGCTCGACCGCACCCAGGTCACCCCTGAAATCGCCGCCCTCTATGACAAAGCCTTCGCCCAGCGCGGCAACGTCCCCAACATGTTCCGCGTCATGGCCCACCGGCCTGAGATCTTCGCCACCATGCAGGCCCATTTTGGCGCCGTCCTCAACACCGGAACCCTCTCCACCAAACTCAAAGAACTCATCATCGTCCGCACCAGCCAGCTCAACGTCACCCCCTACTGCCTGGCCAGCCACACCATCCTCGCCCGCAATCTCGGCTGGAACGACGACCAGCTCGTCCACCTCGCCGACTGGAGCCTCCGCGCCGACTTCACCCCCGCTGAGAAGGCCGCCTTGCGCCTCGCCGAAACCGTCACTCTCGATGCCCATGCCGTCACCGACGAGCAGTTCGCCGAGCTGCGCGCCTTTTACTCCGAAGGCGAAATCGTTGAGCTGCTCTGCGCCATTGGCCTCTTCAATTACTTCAACCGCTTCAACAACGCCCTCCAGATGCAGCCCACACAACCCGGCGAAGGCGGTTGCCTGGCCCCAGCGGCCGAATCCGAAACTGCAGCCAAAGCCTGACCAAAATCCCGGGCAACGAACGCATCACCCACCCAAATCACCTATCAAGGAGCAGAGTTTGCACAAGCAACTGGAAATCCCCACCGGCCCCTTCAAGGCATACCTCTTCGACTGCGATGGAACCATCGTCGATTCCATGCCCCTCCACTACGTCGCCTGGAAAGCCGCGCTCGGCGAGTGGAACTGCCCCTTCGATGAGGACCTCTTCTACGCCTGGGGCGGCCGTCCCATCCCCGACATCATCATCTCTCTCAATCAAATGCACGGCCTCCAAATGCCTGTCGAAAAGGTCGAGATCCGCAAGGAAAACCTCTACCTCGACCTCATCCACGACCTCAAAGCGGTCCCTGAAGTCCTCGAACAGATTGACGCGATGTATGGCAAAATCCCCTTCGCCGTCGTCTCCGGCAGCAGCCGCAATGCGGTCATCCGTTCTCTCAAAGTCCTTCATCTGTTCGACAAGTTTGAGACCATCGTCGGCGCTGAAGACTACACCAACGCCAAGCCGGCTCCCGACGCCTTTCTCATCGCCGCCGCACGCCTCGGCGTCGATCCCAAAGACTGCCTCGTCTTTGAAGACACCGCCATGGGCGTCCAGGCCGCAACCGCCGCCGGAATGTCCTCTGTCCGGGTCCCCTCGCCCCAGGAGCGCGGCGTAACTGGAACCGCAACCCTCCGCACCGCGTAAATACGTAAAAAGCCCATTGGAAGGGGACGGATTCGCATGTCGTCAGCCACAACACTTCGCGCCCCGAAGCCCGAAGCAGCCCAGGCGCGCTCCGCCCTGGTCGTAGTGCTGGCCATTGCCGCCGCGGTCGCCCTGCTTCACATCCTCACCAACGGCCGCTACGGCTTTCATCGCGACGAACTCCAGTTCCTCAGCGATGCTCGCCATCTCGACTGGGGCTTCGTCTCTTACCCGCCGCTCACTCCGTTCCTTGAGCGCATCGGTCTCAGCCTCTTCGGTCTTTCCCTCGTCGGGCTGCGCCTCTTCTCCGTCCTCGCCCAATCGGCCGCCATCGTCGTCACCGGCCTCATGGCTCGCGAGCTGGGTGGCCGCCGCCTCGCCCAAATCGCCGCCGCCCTCGCCGTCGCCCTCTCGCCCCTGCCGCTCTTTGAAGGCACTGAGTTCCAATACACGACCTTCGATTATTTGTGGTGGGTGCTCATCGCGTACTTCACCATCCGCCTGCTCAACTCTGGCAACCCCCGCTGGTGGCTGGCCATCGGCGCCGCCGTCGGCCTCGGACTCCAAACCAAGTACCTCATCGTCTTCTTCATCGCCGGCATCCTCGCCGGTGTCGTCCTGTCCAGAGCCCGCCGCTATCTGCTGAACGCCTGGTTCTGGGCCGGCATCGTTCTCGCACTGCTCATCTTCCTGCCCAACCTCCTCTGGCAGGCCCATCACGGCTTCATCGCTTACCAGTTCTCCCACTCCATCCACCTGCGCGACGTGGGCGAAGGCCGCGCCAACGACTTCTTCCTCGGCCAGTTCCTTCTCTGCGCCAATCTCTTCGCCGCCCCGCTCTGGCTCGCCGGACTCGTCAACTTCCTGCGCAGCCCCCGCTACCGCATGTTGGCCTTCATGTATCTCGTGCCCCTCGCCCTCCTGATCTTCGCCCGGGGACGCCATTACTACCTCGCAGGCGCGTATCCCATGCTGGTCGCCATGGGCGCGGTCACTGCCGAGCGCTGGCTCCAATCCCGCTCCAAATCCCTCCGGCTTCCCTTTGAAGCCGCCTTCTTCACCGGCCTCGCCGCCTGCGGTGCGCTCGCCTGCGCCTTCCTCGTGCCCCTCCAGTCCACCGGACCCCTGCGCGACTACGCCCTCCAGCACAACGACGACCTCAAGGAAGAGATCGGCTGGCCCGAGCTGGTAAAAACCGTCGCCACGCTTCGCGACTCCCTTCCCGCCGGCCAGCAATCCACCGTAGGCATCCTCGTCGGCAACTACGGCGAGCAGGGCGCCGTTGAGATCCTCGGCCCCGCCTACCACCTGCCCCCGCCCATCAGCCTCACCAACTCCGCATGGTTGCGTGGCTATCCCTCCCCGCCGCCCACCACGCTGATTGTGATTGGTTTTTCCCGCCAGGCCGCAGATCGCGCCTTCACCGCCTGCCGTCTCGTCGCCCACAACGGCAACCCCTACGGCGTTCGCAACGAGGAAAGCGAATACCACCCCGACATCTTCCTCTGCGGCCCGCCCCGCCTGCCCTGGACCCGCTTTTGGCGTGACTTTCAGGCGTTCGGCTAGGAACCAGTGCCTCGCCTCTGAAGTTCATTGCATCAACGCTGTCATCCTGAGCGGAGCCTCTCGCAGCTTTATCGCGAGAGGCGGAGTCGAAGGACCTGCGGTTCGGGCGCTATTGATCCCATGCTCAACTACAAACGAATGGTACGAACCCCCGAGTCAGCACGCTAATACAGCAGCACCGCCATCCGGTATACCGTGAACGCCCCTTCCACATTCTGCGCTTCGCAGCTGCCCACCGCCGCCTCGCGATACTTCCTTGAGCCAAGCTGATCCACGAGCCTTTGCGGCAACTGGCCCAGATTCGCATCCTGCCAGCGCATCACAAACATCGGCTGCGGCCCCGACTCTGCCACCGGCATGCCCCGGTCCATCGCGCACGCCGCCCGCGCCGCCGTCGGATCATTGCGCACGGCAACCCCGCTCACCCGCACCAGCGCCTTGGTCTTCGCCTCCGCCTGCTCCACCGTCAGCACCGGCACCCCCGCGGCATAGTCGGCCACCGCATACAGCACGCCCCGGCTCGCCACCAGCGCCACCCCCACCCGGTCCACCTCCGGATTCATCAAATTCCTGTAGTGTCCCTCCGAGTGCATCCACTCGTCGTGAATCGCCGCCGGCGTCGGCCCAATCGCCACATTCTCTTCAATCAGGCTGAAGTGCGCGCCCGCCGCCCCAGCTCGCTCGCCCAAATCCGGCTCGCCCCCATAGCGATGAGAGATCGGCCCTTCCTCGGCCATGCGTTGGCAGTGCAGACGCGCCGCCTCGGCCAGCGCCGCATCCCACTTCAGCGGCCGCACTCCCTGAGCCGCACGCGCGTGGTTCGCCAGCACCACAATCTGCCGAGCCCCCGGCTCAATCGCTGCCTGGCTCTGCCCCAGCGCCCAGCCTGACCCCACCGCCAGCGCCAATCCCGCCACCATCGTTACGCGAGCAATGCTCATACCTGCACTTTAGCCGAAATCCCCGCCTGCCTGCGTCTCCGGTCTCTATTCCCGCATCAACGCCTCGGCTTCGTGAGTCTTTTCGGCTTCGCCTTCGTTGCCCCAACTTTTAGTACACAATCCAAGTCAGACCACGGGCCATCGAGCTCGTCATAGATACCTGTGATCGACTCACTTTGCTGGATCAGCGCCTTCACTGCCTCGAATCGTCCCCAGTTCATGAACATAGTCACGTTTTTCGCTGCATCCAGCTTGGTTGGGTCAAGATTTACGCCGTCTGCGTAGAAGGAGATCAGGAACTGGTTTTTCGGTCCACCAGGCGACCCATCGTAGAGCGCAATCTCCGCCATCGCGTGCCCGGCGGGATTGGAAGGTACACAGGTTGAACTGCCAGGGTAAAGATGAATCACACAGGCGTTCAGATTCACCACGATCTCACCAGGGAACTTCCCCCTATTCTTCTTGGCTTGCATGCAACCTCCTTGGGCCGGCCTTCATTCGGATAAACGGACTGGATCATACAGGCAGCGAACCGGCCCCGGCAAACACCCTCTGCCCGCGCCGCTGGATTCTGGCCTTCCTCATCTTTTTTCTCAGCGCCGGCAAGTTCAGGCCGCTGGCCCATCCCGCCCGCCCTCAACGCCTGGCTCGTCATTCCTCAACTCATCCCGCGGCCCAATCCACATAAACAGAACAATCGCCGGCAAGGCCACAACAGTCGTCATCAGAAAGAACCGCACCCACCCCATCTTCTCTGACAACATCCCTCCTGAAGAGGCCACCACGGTCCGTCCAAGCAAAGCAAGCGACGAAAGCAGCGCGTACTGAGTCGCCGTAAACGCGGGCGAGCAAAGACTGGAAAGATAGGTAATCAACGCGGTCCCGGCCATTCCCCCCGTGATGTTTTCCGCCGTCACGCATAAAGCAAGGTAGCCGATCCGGTGCCCGCCCACCGCCTGAAGCACAAAAAACAAGTTCCCCACCGACTGCAAAATTCCGCAAAGAATCAGCGAGCGGCGGATTCCGTACCGGGTCGTCACAACACCGCCTATCAGTGCCCCCGCCACAATCGAGAAAAATCCAAAGAGTTTTGAAGCAGCGGCAATCTCAGGCAGCGAGAATCCCAGCGAGATATACAGCGGCGTAGACATCACTCCCGCCATCGCCTCGCCCAGCTTGTACCCGAAAATGGCGATCAAAATAAAAGGCCAAAGCGGCCGGCGCATAAAGTCGCGAAACGGCCCAATCACGGCCGTCGAAAACGCGTGCCGAATCGCATCCCATCCCGATCCCGCAACCCCTGAAATCTCCGCCGACACCTTCGGCTCCGGTCCCAGCAAAAACGCCAGCAGTCCCACGCCCAGCAGCGCCGCCATGGTGGCATAGGCCGCAAACCACCCCGCAAATGACGCGATCAGCAACCCGCCCGCCCCCGCCACCAGCATGCCCACCCGGTAGCCGGCCCCAATCATCGCCGCCCCCGGAGCCTGTTGATCTCCATGCAGGCTTTCCACCCGCCATGCATCGATCACGATATCTTGGCTCGCCGACAAAAACGCCACCACGACGGCCAAGGCAGCCATCAGAGCCAGGTTCTGCTTTGGATTGCACAATCCCAGCCCAAGAACTGCGCCGATCAGCAGAATCTGGATCGTCACTCCCCAACCCCGCCGTCGTCCCAGAGGCAACGGCGGACGCACGCGATCAATCAGCGGCGCCCACAGAAACTTGAATGCATAGGGCGTGCCCACCAGCGCAAACGTGCCGATCGCCGCCCGCCTAACACCGTTTGTCGAAAGCCATGCCGAGAGCGTTGAGTAGGTAAGCAGCAGCGGCAGCCCGCTGGCAAATCCCAGCGCCAGCACCTGCAGCACGCGCGGCTCTGTATAGGCTGCGATTGCCTGCCGCCACTTGCTCCCAGCGTTTCCTTGGCAAACTCCGGATCGGTCCTTCATCTCAACTCTCGGGCGTCCAGTCTCAGCCTCTTGCCCCGCCTCAGCCTCTTCCATGAATGCCCGCTCCATCCAATTCTTCAGCACAGCCGGCAAACACGGATGAAAGAGTTAACATATCACCCATGCCCTCGCTTGCCCTCGGCGGCCCGGGCTTTCCGGAAGGGACGACACCGCGCTTACCACCTTCGCCGGTGGCCTCGGCCTCGGAAACCTTTTCCAACCCAAATGAGGGTGCCACCGGTCCCTCGCGTTTGGGGACCGGGGATGACGGTACGATTTGAAGAATGAGACTATGACGCGCGCCGCCGTTTCCACAACCAAGGTGCATCTTCCGCGACTCCGTTCTATACCGGCAAAGAATGGCACGCCCCGCCCCTCAGTCGCCTGCTCTAATCCTTGCAAGAGGTGCCAATGAAAATCGGCGTCCTCAGCGACACCCACGGCCTCCTCCGCCCCGAAGTCGCCCCCGCCCTCGCCGGAGTCGAAGCCATCCTCCACGTCGGCGACATCGGCAGAATCTCCATCCTAAAAGACCTCGCAAAAATCGCCCCCGTCACCGCCATCCGCGGCAACACCGACCGCGAAGGCCCCTGCGCCAAGCTCCCTGAAACTGAAGTCGTCCTCTTCGAAGGCCACTACCTCTACCTGCTCCATGACCTCGCCACCCTCCACCTCGACCCCGCCGCAGCCAAATTCGCCGTTGTCCTCTTCGGCCACTCCCACGTCCCCAACTTCTACCGCCGCAAAGGCGTCCTCTACTTCAACCCCGGCTCCTGCGGCCCCCGCCGCTTCCAGCTCCCCATCGCCCTCGGCCTCCTCACCCTCACCGAAGACGGAGCCCCCGAGCCCGAAATCATCACGCTGAAAGCTAAGAGCTAAGAGCTAAGAGCTAAGAGCTAAGAGCTAAGAGCTAGAAGCTATATTCATCTCAGCCCCCACGCCCCGCTATAATTCCCACCAGTCCCCAAGAGAGCCGCCACCTTGCCATCGAAGAGCAGTAAATCCTCGCCAGCCCCAGTCCGCAGCCAGACCTACGGCCTCTCCCCCTCCGAACTCCGCACCCTCCGGTCGCTCAAAACCCCCGCCCGCATCCAAAAATTCCTAGACGACCTGACCTACGCCTACACAGACTCCGCCGGCTCGCCCCGCCGCACCCTGCGCGAGCGTAAAGGCCACTGCCTTGAAGGCGCCCTGCTGGCCGCCGCCGCTCTCCGCGTCCAGGGCCATCCCCCGCTCATCCTCGATCTCGAATCCGTCCGCGACGACGACCACGTCCTCGCACTCTATCGCGAGCGCGGCCTCTGGGGAGCCATCGCCAAGTCCAACTTCGCCGGTCTCCGCTTCCGCGCTCCTGTCTACCGCACCCTCCGCGAGCTGGCCCTCAGCTACGTTGAGCACTACTACAACCTCCGCGGCGAGCGCACCCTCCGCGCCTACTCCGTCCCCATCAACCTCGCCCGCATCGACCGCCTCCACTGGATGACCTCCGAAGAAGAAGTCTGGGCCGTGACAGACCTCCTCATCGCCGCCCGCCACTACCCCCTCTTCCCCCACAAGGTAGCCCAGGCCCTCCCCCGCCTCGACCGCCGCAGCTTCCAGGCCGGCATGCACGGCTACGCCAAACACTGACGAAACTGTCGCCTCAGCCCGGCCTCCCCTCCGCCGCCGGGCCTTTCCCTAACCACTACCCACTAGGCACGAACCACTAAGCACGCGCACGTTTGTCTGCCCTCCAACCCCTTGCGCTAGTGTCATCTCGGGAACCTGCCGACACCCGCGCCGCAGTTGCCGTGACACAAATCCCCCATCCGCGTTACCCTGAGAGATGTTCGCGCGGTCCGCGACGAAGGAGCACATCCACCCCCATGCCCATCCAAACCACCTCGAAGATCTGGCACAACGGCAACCTGATTCCCTGGGAGCAGGCCAACATCCACGTGATGAGCCACGTCATCCATTACGGCTCGAGCGTTTTCGAGGGCGTCCGCTGCTATGGCCAGCCCCATGGCTCCGCCGTGTTCCGCCTTCCCGAGCACATGCAGCGCCTGCTGGATTCGGCCAAGATCTACCGCATGGCCCTGCCCTTCAACCTGGAAGAGCTCTGTGCCGGCGTGGTCGACCTGATTGAGGCCAATGGCGTTGCGCCCTGCTACATCCGCCCCATCGCGCTGCGCGGCTACGGCGAAATCGGCGTCAGCCCCAAGGGCTCGCCCATCGAGGTCTACATCGCCAACTTCCCCTGGGGCAAGTACATCACCGGGCAGGGCGGGGCGGATGTGTGCATCTCCAGTTGGAACCGGCTAGCGCCGAACACCATGCCCACCCTGGCCAAGGCCGGTGCCAACTATATGAATTCGCAGCTCATCCACATGGAGGCTGAAGTCAACGGCTACGCCGAGGGCATCGGTCTGGACGTGAACGGGCTGGTGAGCGAGGGCTCCGGCGAGAACATCTTCATCGTCCGCAACGGCGTGCTCTATACGCCGCCGCTGGCCAACTCCGCGCTTTCGGGCATCACCCGCGACTCCGTGCTCACCATCGCCCGCCATCTGGGCCTCACGGTGATGGAGCAGGCCCTGCCGCGCGAGCTGCTCTACATCGCCGACGAAGTCTTCTTCACCGGCACTGCCGCTGAAGTTTCGCCCATCCGCTCCATTGACCGCATCGTGATTGGCGATGGAACCCCCGGCGAAATTACAAAACAAATTGCCGACGAGTTCTTCGGCATCGCCAACGGCCTGAAACCAGACCGCTTCGGCTGGCTGACGCCCGTCAAAGTCAGCGCCACAGAGGCCGTTCCCGCGTAGTCTCCAGGGGACCACGAATCAAGCCGATGCTTTGAAAGGGCACGGCTTTAGCCGTGCCCTGGAGTTTCTACATTTTTCTGGCACGGCTTTAGCCGTGCCGCAAATGGCTTATAGTGCTGTCGGCTTTAGCCCTTGGGGAAAGAGCCTCTGCGGAGCGCCGCTCAACGCTCTGTTCGAATGAATAGAGATCCGCAATGAACGCTGGAACGCTTCGACAATTCGGCTACCGCATGCCCGCCGAATGGGAGCCCCACGCCGCCACCTGGCTCGCGTGGCCTCACAACCCCGAAGACTGGCCCGGAAAGTTCCAATCCATCCCCTGGCTCTACGCTGAAATCGTCCGCCTCCTCGCCGCCCGCGAGCAGGTCCACATTGCCGTCAACGATAAGAAAGCCCAGCAGCGCGCAACCGCCATCCTCCAGCGCGCCCACGCCAACCTCGACCAGGTCACCTTCCACCTCTGGCCAACTGACCGCGTCTGGACCCGCGACTCCGGACCCATCTTCGTCCGCAACGCCGCAGGTACAATCGCCCTCACCAACTGGCGCTTCAACGCCTGGGCCAAATACCCTGACTGGCACAACGACGCTAAGCTCCCCGCTCGCATAGCGGCGTTTCTCGGCCTCCCGTCCTGGCAACCCGTCATCCAGAACAAAGGCGGTACGAACTACCGTCTGGTATTGGAAGGCGGCTCCATCGATACCAACGGCCAGGGCATACTCCTCACCACCGAAGAGTGTTTGTTAAGCGAAGTCCAGCAGCGCAATCCCGGCGTCAGCCGCGACCAACTCGAGCGTGCCTTCAAGCGTTATCTCGGTATCGACCAGGTCCTCTGGCTCAACCGCGGCATCGCCGGCGACGACACCCACGGCCACGTTGACGACATCTCCCGCTTCGTCGCCCCCACCACCATCGTCACCGCCGTCGAGCCCGACTCGAGCGACCCCAACCACGCCCCGCTCGCCGAAAATCTCGCCCGCCTCCGCGCCGCCCGCACCCTGGATGGAAAGCAGTTCACTCTCGTCGAACTCCCGCTCCCACGGCCAGTGGTCTTCCGCGGCCAGCGTCTTCCCGCTAGCTACGCCAACTTCTACATCGCCAACGGCCTTGTCCTGGTCCCCACCTTCCACTCGCCCCAAGACCGCATCGCCCTCAACATCCTCGCCCAGCTTTTTCCCGACCGCGAAGTCATCGGCATCCACGCCGTCGATCTAGTCTGGGGTCTCGGTACTCTCCACTGCATGACCCAGCAGCAACCGGCAGCGCTAGTGGAGCAAGTTCACGGTAGAATGCTCCTGTAAGGGGAACCCCGCATGCTGAATCCACGTGAGGCGACACAAAAAGCGCTCGGCTATATCCAGGAGATCGTGCCCGATCTCGCAGAGACGCAGAATATACGGCTGGAAGAAGTCGAGTCGGAGACGATTGAGACGGCTGACCGGGCTAAGCAACCGATTTGGAAGTTGACCTTTAGCGTTGGCGATCCGGAGATTGCAAAGTTTTTGGGGCAGCAGGTTACCCCGTTTGGCTTCAAGCGGGTTGCCAAAATTGTCACACTGGACGCTGAGGATGGCAGACTCATCGCAATCAAGCAGTATGCTGCGTAGCTCCGTGAACCATCCAGCGCTTGACGCTTTCTTAGGGTGGCCTGTTGTCCTTGACTCCAATCTCCTTCTCCTTCATTGCTGCGCAAGTTTTGACCCATCTTTGATTGGAACCTTCAAGCGATTGAGCGCTTTTGATCCAAGCGACGTTTTCATTCTGGACGAAACTCTTGCAGCACGCGGTGAACTGCGAACGACTCCCCATGTTCTAACGGAAGTATCCAATCTCGCCAATGCTTTACCGTCGTGGAAGAAGCCGGCATGGGGGCTGCATATTTCAGGCAGCATTTCGTTGATCCCAGAATTTCACGAGCCAGCCTCCGTCATCATGGCAGACCCAGGCTCAGTCACATTTGGCCTTACAGATGCGGCACTTGCCCGTCTTGCCACCGATCACGTAATCCTGACGATCGATTGGCGATTGGCGAGCATGCTGGATTCTCGCGGGCTGACTGGCATCAATTTCAAACGCTTGCGCCCAGGCGGAATATTTGGATGACAGAGATTGAAGCCATGCAAGCCGCCCTGGCCGAAGCCCGCCTTGCCGCCGAAGCAGGTGAAGTCCCCATTGGCGCGGTCGTCGTCCATGAAGGCGCAATCCTTGCCCGCGCCCAGAACCGCGTCCTGCGCGACCTTGACCCCACCGCCCACGCTGAAATCGTCGCCCTCCGCGCTGCCGCCACTGCCCTCGGCAACTACCGCCTCCCCGGCTGCACCCTCTACGTCACCCTGGAGCCCTGCGCCATGTGTGCCGGAGCCATGATCCACGCCCGCCTCGACCGCCTCGTCTTCGCCGCCGCCGACCCCAAGGCCGGCGCCGCCGGCTCCGTCCTCGCCGTCCTCAACCACCCCCAGCTCAACCACCAGATGCAAATCGAGCAAGGCATCCTTGCCGAAGCGTCCTCCACCCTCCTCCGCGCCTTCTTCCGCGATCGCAGGTAGATTTACCTCCGCGTCAGCCCCTTGATCCGCTCCGCATCCTGAGGCCACTTCTCCGCCAACTCCGCATAGCTCCCCCCTCGATAATCCGCAAAATCGAACCCCGGCGTCACCGTACACCCCAGCAGCGCAACCTTCCCATCCCCCTTCAGCCGCGTCCCCTGCCACACCCCCGCCGGAACCACCACCTGAAGCAGTTGACCTGCCTGCAGATCTGGTCCAAGAGTTAAAAGCGCGGAGCGCCTCCCGTCGGGGAAAAGCTGCAACATCTCCACCGCATCCCCCAGATAAAAATGGAAAATCTCGTCCGAATCCAGCACGTGCATCTCCGAGAACGTCCCCGGCTCCAGCAGGTAATAGATCGCCGTCCCCTGGTGCCGCACCCCGCGCGCCAACTCCACAGTTCCCTCGGAGGCATACGTCCGCCGGAACCACCCACCCTCCACCGGGTGCGGCGCCAGATTCAGCAGTTTCTTCATCTCGTCCGCGTTCATCGTCACTGATAGTACCAGCCGGAACGGCGTAGAATGCCCCCATGAAAGTGGAGTTTTACGGTACCTCCTGGTGCTGGGATTGCCGCCAGGCCCGCAAGTTCCTCGATGAGCACGGCATCCCGTACACCGAGATCGACGTCGACCGTGACCCCGCCGCTTCGGCTGAGGTCCTCCGCCGCGTCGGCAAGCGCGCCGTCCCCCAGCTGGTAATCGACGGCGAGTGGTTCCAGCCCTACAAACCCGGCCGCGGCCTCCTCCTCGACGAACTCCATGAGCGCTTAGGCATCCCTCGCCCCTGAACCCGCTCTCCCCGTACAATCGTAGAGTGGACACAGGGGCAGAACATCAGCGCGCAGCGCCATCCTTGGCTCACTGGCACATACCTCACCGCCCGCCTCCGCACAGCCCGGCTGATAACTGACCACTGACCACTGACCACTGCTTTCCCAGGAGCCTCCCCTTGATCGATCGCTATACCCGCCCCGCCATGGGCCGCATCTGGACCGAAGAGAACAAATACCGCTGCTGGCTCGCCGTCGAGTCTGCCGCCAGCTCCGTTCTCGCCGAGGATGGCGTCATCCCCGCCGCCGCTGCTGAGGCCATCGCCAACAAGGCCAGCTTCTCCGTCGCCCGCATCCAGGAAATTGAGTCCGAGGTCAAGCACGACGTTATCGCCTTCACCACGGCCGTGGCAGAAACCCTAAAAGCCCAGGGCCTCGACGACCAGTCCCGTTGGCTCCACTACGGCCTCACATCGAACGATATCGTCGACACCGCCCAGGCCCTTCAAATCCAGGAAGCATCTCACATCTTGCGCGCCGGCCTCGTCGCCCTCCTCGCCGTCCTCCGTTGCCGCGCCATCGAGTTCAAGCACACCCCAACCATCGGCCGCACCCACGGCATCCACGCCGAGCCCACCACCTTCGGCCTCAAGCTCCTCAACTGGTTCGCTGAGATGGAGCGCAACCTCGCCCGCTTTGACTCGGCCGCCGAAGACATGCGCGTCGGCAAGCTCTCCGGCGCAGTGGGCACCTTCGGCCACCTGAAACCCGAGCACGAAGAGCGCATCTGCGCCCGCCTCGGCCTCAAGCCCGCCGCCGTCGCCACCCAGGTCATCCAGCGCGACCGCCATGCCGCCTACATCAGCACCCTCGCCATCATCGGCAGCACCCTCGATAAAATCGCCGTCGAAGTCCGCCACCTTCAGCGCACTGAAGTCCGCGAAGCCCAGGAGTACTTCAGCGAGAAGCAAAAAGGCTCCTCCGCCATGCCCCACAAAAAGAACCCCATCACCAGCGAACAAATCAGCGGCCTCGCCCGCGTCCTTCGCGGCAACGCTCAGGCCGCCTTTGAAAACATCGCCCTCTGGCACGAGCGCGACATCTCCCACTCCTCCGTCGAGCGCGTCATCTTCCCTGACTCCACCATCCTTGTCGACTACCTGCTCGCCAAAACCACTGACCTCGTCGACCGCCTCCTCGTCCACCCCGAACGAATGAAGAAGAATCTTGAGTCCACCGGCGGCCTCATCTTCTCCGGCCAACTCCTCCTCGACCTCGCCGAAGCCGGCATGATGCGCGAAGACGCCTACCGCTTAGTCCAATCCCACGCCATGCGCTCCTGGAAAGAAGACTTAGTGTTCCGCGACGAAGTAGCCAAAGACCCATCCATCACCGCGTTGCTCACGCCAGAAAAACTCGCAAGAACCTTCGACTACACCCGCCAGCTAGGCAACGTCGACGCCATCTTCAAGAGAGTCCTCGGCGAGTAAGAACAAGCGGTGCCGCAGTCTTCCCCACTCGAGCCAGCCCCGCAGTATCGGCTCAATAACGCATCTTTCACCGGAGGTCCCCATGAAACTTCTCGTCACGCTTCTCCTCGCAGCCAGCACCGCCGTCGCCATCGCCCAGCAACCCGCCCAACCACCCGCCATCCAGCCCGCCGATGCCCTGGCCAAGCTCGCCTTCATGCAAGGCGACTGGACCGGCAAGCAGAACTTCGACACCGGCGGCGGCCCAGCCATGGTCGGCGACGCCACTGACCGCGTCTCGCTCGGCATCGCCAACAAGTTCCTCTGCGAGATGCTCTCCACCACCCTCCCCAACCGCAAGCCCACTGACACCCGCCACTTCATCTCCTTCGATCAACAGACGCAAAAATACACCGCATGGTGGTTCAACGACACCTCCTACCGTCCCAAAGCGCTCACCGGCGACCTTACCGGCAACAAACTCGTCCTGCTCAGCGATCCCTCTCAGCCCGGCCCCGTCCTGCGCGCCACCTACGAGAACCCGGCCCCCGACAAACTCACCTACCAGGTCGAAATGAAAAACGGTGACACCTGGACCCGCCTTTTCGTCACCACCTATTCCAAGAAGACCGTCACGGCAAACCAGTAAAATCATCAGCAGGGAAGGGAACTCGCAAGTAGACGCCATGAACCTCACCGTAGCCCTCACCGGCGCATCCGGCGCAGTCTTCGCCCGCGAGATCCTCCGCGCTCTCGAGTCTGACGCCCGCGTCGCCCGCGTCCATTTCGTCCCCAGTGAAAACTCCCTCCGCGTCCTCGCTGAAGAGCTGGGCATTGCTGGCCGCAACAATCTTTTGGAAAGGCTGCTGGATGCAATCCCCACTAAAACCATCCAGCACGCCAACGCCGACATCGGCGCACCCATCGCCAGCGGCAGTTATCCGTCCAGCGGAATGATCGTTCTTCCCTGCTCCATGGGCACTCTCGCCTCCATCGCCAACGGCCTCGCCGACTCGCTCATCGCCCGCGCCGCCGATGTCACCCTCAAGGAGCGCCGCCCCCTCATCCTCTGTGTCCGTGAAACCCCCTTCAATCGCATCCATCTGCGCAACATGTCCCTCGCCGCCGAGGCCGGCGCCGTCATCTTTCCCGTCATCCCCGCCTTCTACTTCCATCCCACCGACTCAACAGAAATGGCCCGCCAGTTCGTCTGCCGCGTCCTGTCCCACATCGGCCTGCCCCAGCCCGGAGCCTATGTGTGGAAAGCGGACGAGCCGCCTCCAGGTGCTCCACCGCTCGCGTAAACTGTTTCTTTGCCCAGGGTGTTCGCGCGGGGCAACGCATGTTTTTTCCCCGCAAACCCTGACTTCGTTCCTGAATTCCTCTCAACAGAGTTAGAATCCGAGCAACCCTTTCCGTGCGGGAATGCATCGAAGTTTTCAGCGTTTGGAGAAAATGATCGGTATGAAAATCGCTTTTTGGCCTGCAGTGGCAGTGATTGTTTTCATCACGGCCGGCAAGGCTCCTCTCAAAGCGCAAGAAGATGCTCCCAGGCCGGCGGTCGCGCCCATCGTCCACAACGCGTTTGAACGGGCGGGCGCAGCTCCGGCAGCGGACCTAAGGCCCTCCATGCTGCGCGGCTACGCCGATTTCAGCCTCGCCCCACCTCACAACGAGCCCGACCCCGGCATTTGCGATGCGCCCACCACAGTCGGCACAACCCCCTGCACCGCCTTTGCCCGCTACATGCTTTATGGCCACATCGAGATGAGGCCCCTGGCCAGGTGGCCAAAGATCCTCGGTGTGCCCCTCTACACGCTCTACATCTTCAGCGACGCAAGCCTCCTTCTCGGCGACAATGTCCCACAGCAGAAATACACCTGGTCGGCAGACGCAATTGGAATTGAGAAATCCTTTGGTCTTGTGGCGCCTGTGCCGCACGGCTTTGAGGTGCGCATTACCCAACACCCTCCCTTCACCTCGTTCCAGCAATATAAGCAAAGCACTGGCTACATCGGCCCCAACGGTCCCTGGGGCCGTTACACCACGGTAGGTGTGCGCAAATACTTCGGCTATCACGGCAGCGACGGCTCCCCGGAGTAGTTCTCGAGCGCCGCGCAGTAGCCACTACCGCTCCATTGACCCGCCAAGTGAACGGGAACTCCCGCGAAGGAAATCACCCTATGCACTCCAAGCCGCCCCTCGTTGTCGTACTTGCCCTGATGCTTCCGTTCACCCTCCTCGCCCACGCTCAGGAGAGCGGCCCCTACAAGGTCCTCAAGATTCAACTCGTCGGCGGCGAGGGCGGATTCGATTATGTAACCGCGGACTCCGATGCCCGCAATCTCTACGTCGCCCGCTCCGGACCGGCCGGCCACATCGGCGTCTTCAACCTCGACACGCTGGCCCAGGTCGGCGACATTCCCGGCGTCAGCGCGCACGGCGGAGCCGTTGACACCGCCACCGGCCACGGCTTTGCCACCTCGAAGCCCGTCACCATGTTTGACTCAAAGACCTTCGCGATTCTGAAGAAGATCGATGTCGATGGCAACCCCGACGGCTATCTCAACGATGCCTACAATCACCGCTTCTACGTGCTCAGCCATGTGGCGCCCAACATCACCGTCCTCGACGATAAAGACGGCTCCATCCTCGGCGCCATCGACATCGGCGGCGCGCCCGAGCAGGCCGCCACGGATGGCCACGGCAAAATCTACGTCGATATCGTTGACAAGGCCGCCATTGCCGTCATTGACGCCAACACCATGAAGATGGTCGCCACCTACGACCTCTCCAGCAAAGGTTCAGGCTGCGCAGGCCTCGCTCTCGACGCCGCCAACGGAATTCTCTTCGCCGCCTGCCGCGCCAATCAAAACATGGTCATCCTCTCCGCCGCCGATGGCCACATCCTCACCGGCCTCCCCATCGGCAGCGGCTGCGACGGCGTCACCTTCAACCCCGCCACCATGGAAGCATTCAGCTCCCAGGGCGACGGCACCCTCACCGTCATCAAAGAGAATTCGCCCTCCAGCTTTGTCGTCGAGCAAACGGTCCCAACCCCGGCTCGCGCCAAGGTCCTCACCCTCGATACAAAAACCAACCAGATCCTCACCATCACCGCCGAGTACGGTCCCGTCCCCGCCGCTGCCCAGCCGGCGCCTCCGCCACCACCCCCGACCCCGCCCCTGACCGCCGCAACGCCACCTGCGGCAGCCGCGCCTGCTTCACCCGCGCCGCCGCCCGGCATGCCGGCCTGGATGCGCGGCCCTCGCCCGCCCATGATCCCCGGCTCATTCCAGATCCTCGTCATCGGCAAGTGAGCTCTGCTATTTGACATACCCCCCAGCCCGCGGAGATACTTTCCTCAATGCCGAACTCAACCACCCTCGGAACCGCGGTCATGGCCATGTGTATGTGTATGGGCTGTGGACCCTTCTGCGGGCTTCTTGAGCGGCAAATGCGATAAGCGCAACCGATCTTCAAGTCACGCGGCCCGGGTCCAATAATGGATTCGGGCCGTTTTGCTTGCGCCACTTCTTGAACCAAACGCAAAGAACCAACCAGCAACCCCAAGGAGCCCATCATGTCTGAGTCCAAACCCCGCCACTTCGCCACCAATGCCGTTCACGCCGGCCAGGTCCCTGATCCCACCACCGGCTCACGCGCCGTGCCCATCTACCAGACCACCTCCTACCTCTTTCAGGACGCCGACCACGCCGGCCGCCTCTTCGCCCTCAAGGAATTCGGCAACATCTACACCCGCATCATGAACCCCACCACCGACGTGCTCGAGAAGCGCGTCGCCGCCCTCGAAGGCGGTGTGGCGGCCCTTGCCACGGCCTCCGGTCAGGCCGCTGAAACCCTCGCCCTCACCACCCTCGCCTCGGCCGGCGACGAAATCATCTCCACCACCTCGCTTTACGGCGGCACCTACAACCTCTTCCACTACACCTTCCCCCGCCTCGGCATCACCGTCCGCTTTGTTGACGCCGACGACTTCGACGGCCTCAAGGCAGCCATCAACTCGAAGACCCGCGCCATCTACACCGAGACTCTCGGTAACCCCAAGCTCGACGTCGTCGACATCGAGAAGCTCGCCGCCATTGCCCACGAGCATGGCCTGCCCCTGGTCATTGACAACACCTCCGCCACTCCGGCCCTGGTCCGGCCCATCGAGTGGGGCGCTGACATCGTCATCAACTCCGCCACCAAGTTCCTCGGCGGCCACGGCACCACCATCGCCGGCGTCATTGTCGATGCAGGCAAGTTTGACTGGGCCGCCTCAGGCCGCTTCAAGGAATTCACTGAGCCCGACCCCTCCTACCACGGCCTCTCTTACACCGCCGCCTTCGGCCCTCTGGCCTTCATCCTCAAAGCCCGCGTCCAGGGCCTCCGCGACACCGGCGCAGCCCTGTCGCCCTTCAACGCCTTCCTCATCCTGCAGGGCATTGAGACCCTCCACCTCCGCCTCGAGCGCCACTCCCAGAACGGCCTTGCCGTTGCCAAGCACCTTGAGAAGCATCCCGGTGTCGAGTGGGTCAACTATCCCGGCCTTGAATCCAGCGCCTACGCTGCAAGGGCAAAAAAATATCTCCCCACCGGCCAGGGAGCGCTTGTCACCTTCGGCATCAAGGGCGGATATGAGGCCGGCAAGAAGCTCATCAACTCCCTCCAGCTCTTCTCTCTCGTCGCCAACATCGGTGATGCAAAATCCCTGGTGATTCACCCCGCCTCCACCACCCACCAGCAGCTCTCCGTTGAAGAGCAGGCCACCACCGGCGTCACCCCCGAACTGGTCCGCCTCTCCGTCGGCATTGAAGATATCCGCGATATCCTGGCCGATCTCGACCAGGCCATCGAAGCCGCCAACGGTCGCAAACTCTAGCGCGAATCTTCCGTCGAGACGAATCTCGCGTACGCTCAACCGGGTCTTCTTCCAAAAAAAGAAGACCCTCTAACACCCTCGGTTTCGCAATCCAACCACCGCGGAACCCCGCCCAAGCAAAACACGCACGGGGTGTCATGCGGCACAATGGGTATCATGACTGAATCCCGAGCAGGGACTGGAATCTCGCCTCCCGCCACCCAGCCCCTTGAGCCCACCTACGAAGGCGACTTCGTCCTCCCCGAGCACCTGTTGCTCGAGTCCGGTCGCACCCTCGCGCGGCCCACCCTCCACTATGCCGTCTACGGCCGCCTCAACGCCGCGCGCGACAACGCCGTGCTCATCTGCCACGCCCTCACCGGCTCTGCCCTCGTCGGCTCCTGGTGGCCTGAGATCTTCGGCGCCAGCGGCGTCCTCAGCCTCCAGCGCGACTTCGCCATCTGCATCAATATGCTCGGCTCCTGTTACGGCTCCACAGGCCCCGGCGCCGTCGATCCTGAAACCGGCAAGGTCTACGGCCCTGACTTCCCCCTGGTCTCCATTCGCGACAATGTGCGCGCCCAGGCGCAGCTCCTGGATTCGTTAGGCATCCGGCGGCTGCGTTTGGTTTTAGGTGGCTCCATCGGCGGCATGCAGGCCCTGGAATGGCCCATCCTCTTCCCTGAGCGCGTTGAGCGCTCCCTGGTCATTGCCGTCACCCCCCTCTCGGCCATGGGCCTTGCCCTCAACCACCTCCAGCGCCAGGCCATTCAGCACGATCCCGATTGGCTCAACGGACGCTATCTCGGCCAGCGCCAGCCCCGCCGCGGCCTCGCCATCGCTCGCCAGATCGGCATGCTCAGCTACAAATCCGCTGAACTCTTTGACGAGCGCTTCGGCCGCAATCCCAACCGCAACGGCGAAGATCCCTGGGCCCTCGACGATCAGGGCGGAGGTCTCATCGGTGGCCGTTTCGATATCGCCGGCTACCTCGATCACCAGGGCGATCGATTCATTGATCGCTTCGACGCCAATGCCTACCTGGCCATCCTCCGCACCATGGATACCTGGGACCCCCTGCGTGGCTACGCCTCCCCCGCTGAGGTATTCGGCCGCATCCGTGCCCGCCTCACCTTCGTCGGCATCAGCTCTGACTGGCTCTTCCCCCCCGAGAACGTCCGAGACTTTGCGCAGACCCTCCGCGACGCCGGCGTCCAGGCCGAGTATCGCGAGATGTCCAGCGCCCACGGCCACGACGCTTTCCTCGCCGAACAGGCGGAACTGGTGCGGCTGCTCCAATAGCCCGCGACTCTGCCCACACGGAAGGTGAAAATCCACCTGGGTTCAGCCATTGCTGGCTGTCCCAGGGGCCTGCGCGAGCGCTCAGAAGGCAACTGGCATGCGTTTACCCCCACCAGGCCTCCCCAGCCCAACGCCGCAGCCGGCCCCTCGCAGATCCTCCCAAAACCCGGTTCCCGGCGCCTTGCAGACCATTTTTTGCTCAGTAAACTTTTTTTCCATCTGAACTTTGCTTGTCACAAGCGCCGTAGCTTTCTATAATCCTTCCATCACCGCATTGGAAGCCGTGGTACTGTTTAACCGCTCCCGGACATCGACCGCACAAGAAAACGGTTGCATTTTCCGTGAGCGAGTGCTTGAATATCGATCTCCATTTCGGCAATTCCCAGGAGCATTAAATGAAGAAGTTTGTCTTTGCATCTTTCATGGCATTGGCGATCACTTGCCTTGTTCATGCGCCCGCGTTGCGTGCACAGGATGACACGATCTCGATCAAGGATCCGTCCGAGTACAACGCCTACCAAATGGCTTCAACGCAGACTGATCCCAAGGCCAAAATCGCCGGCCTTGAGACCTTCCTGCAGACCTACCCGCAAAGCGTCGTCAAGAAGGCCGTTCTCGATCTCCTGATTGACACCTACCAGGGCACCGGCGATACGGACAATGAGCTCAGCGCCGCCAGCCGCCTCCTGCAGGCTGACCCCGCCAACACCAAGGCCATCTTCATCTCGGTCTTCATCAAGAAAAATCAGTGCCAGAAGACCAACGATGCCCAGGTCTGCGATGACGCGGCCACCCTCGCCCGCAAGGGCCTGGCCACACCCAAGCCCGCCAAGACCTCTGACGACGACTGGAAAAAGCTCACCGGCGCAACCTTCCCGGTCTTCCACTCGGCCATTGCCCTTGACGACATCATCTCCAAGAAGGACTTCAAGGCCGGCATTGAAGAGTACAAGCAGGAACTGATGCTCTACGCGCCGGAAGACACCACCCGCGGCCCCGGACTCTTTGACACCCTGCTGCTGGCCGAGGCTTATGCCAAGACCACCCCGCCGGATGCCCCGAACGCCGTCTGGTTCTACGCCCGCGCCCTCAACTTCGCCCCCGACAGCTTCAAGCCCGTCATCGAGAAGAAGCTCGATTACTGGTACAAAAAGTACCACGGCGCAATGGACGGGCTCAGTGACGTCAAGGCCTCCTCCACGGCGACCCTCTTTCCTCCGGGCGGCGCACCTTCCATCAAGGCCGCTGCTACACCCATTGAGATTGCTCACGGCGTCGTCGCCGGCGGCAACCTCGGTGGCCTCAACCTCGGCGACAAGGAGTTCATCCTCGCCAATGGCGCCAAGGAAGATGCCGATGCCATGTGGGCCGTGATGAAAGATCAGGTCACCCCGGTCCCCGGAGTCGTCATTGAAGCCAGCGCTTCCGTCATCAAGGTTGCCGTCAGCGACGATGCCAAGGCCGCCAAGACTCCCGATTTCGTCGTCAACCTCAAGAAGCCGCTCGATGACAAGGCCATCCCCGCGGTTGGCTTTGAGTTCAAGATGCCTCCAGCCACCGCGCTGGTCGGCACCTATGACTCCTACACCCAGGTTCCCGCCACGGCCACGCTCGCGCAAACCGCGCAGATCGTCCTCCGTGACGGCGAAATCGCTGCCGAGAAGAAGAAGGCCGCTCCCGTCCACAAGCCGGCTGCCGGCCATCATACCGCTGCCCACTAATCCAGCAGTGGACCAACGCACGGTTACGCCCGAGTCATTCTGAACCCGGCAGTTCCAACCCCGCGCCTGGGGTAAACAAGGGCAGCCCTTATTGGGCTGCCCTTCCTGTTGGTACGCCGTGCATGTTTGACAGCTTGGGGGTGGAATTCCCCTTCACATCCTGATGGATGAGAAGTGATAGCGCAGCGCAAGGGCGTCAGCAAAGAACGAATTCATGTGGTCAGACTCCTAGTCGATGGACTGTTCGACGGGCAGGTAGCGTGAGGAACCGCCCACGCTTACCGTCCTCTTTCCGCTCGGGATCTCCCACTTCCCGTCCTTGGTGGACCAGTACTGTAACTGGCGTTGTTCCACGTGGAGCATGACGGTTTTGGCTTCGCCGGCCTTCAAGTGGACGCGGTCAAAGCCGGCGAGGGCACGGACCGGGAACTGGGCGCCGTCGGGAATCTGGCTGGGTGCGCCGAGGTAGACCTGGGGCACTTCGTCTGAATCCATACTGCCGGTGTTCTTGATGAGGACTTTCACATCGAGCCCGCCGTCGGCTGCCTTCTCAACCTTGAGGCCGGAGTAGGCAAAGGTGCTGTAGCTGAGTCCGTGGCCGAAGCCGTAGAGCGGCTCGATCTTCTCCTTGTCGAACCAGCGGTACCCGACGTTGACGCCCTCGCTGTAAGTGGTTTTGCCGTCGACGCCCTTCTTGGAGCGCTCGGGGTGCTTGGGGTCGGTGGCGGGGTAGTCTTCGAGGCTCTTGCCCCAGGTGACGGGCAGCCGGCCTGCTGGGCTGACCTTGCCGGCCAGCAGATTGGCGGTTGCCCAGCCGCCTTCATCGCCGGGCCACCACATTTCGAGAACCGCCTTGACCTGGTTGACCCAGGGCAGGGCAACGGGCTGGCTGGTGTTGAGGACGACGATGGTGTTGGGGTTGACTGCGGCTACTTCTTCGACGAGCTGGTTCTGGTCGCCGGGCAGGCCGAAGACGGGAGTGAGGCGCGCCCAGACGAAGACGACCGCGATCTTGGCCTTCTTGGCGGCGGCGATGGCGGCTTCGTGGTCGGCCTTGCGCCGCTCGGGGGTGTACCAGTTGAGACGCACCTGAACCGGCGCGCTGGATGTGTCAGGGCTGGTGTGAACCTCGATTGCGTGGGGGCCGGCGGTGAGGTCGATGGCGCGGCGCACGTTGTCAAGGTGGTCGGTGGTGGGGACGACATTGTCCTGGTTGGCCTGGAGGATGTCGCCATGGACGCCGCCCTGGAATGCGCCGGTGCCGCCGATGCGTTTGCCGTCGATGGAGACGTCGGCGTTGGTGCCGAGGGCCTGGAGATAGAGCCAGTAGGAGCCGGCGGCGGGCACGGTGAGAGTGCCTTTCCAGGTGACGGTGGAGTTGGGGGCCAGAGCGTTGGCGCCGGTGAAGTTGACCTGGGCGTCGATTTGCGTGGCCGTGCCGGTGACGCGCTCAAGGCCGGGCTGGCCGTCATGAGTGAACAGCGAGGCGGGAACGGTAGTTCCGGTCATGTCGTCGTTGACGGCAAACTGGATTCTCGCGTTGCCGGTGATCTTGCGGAGAGCTTCAAGAGGGCCGATTTGCCGCTCAGGCAATCCAACCGACCGCTCGCCGCTGATGCCGATCGAGTCAACCTGTCCGGCGGTGGGGCCGATCAAGACAACGGAGTCAAGGTCGGCGGCCTTCAGAGGCAGCGCGCTGGCTTCGTTCTTGAGCAGGACCGCGGCTTCTTCGCCGGTTTTCTGAATGATTTTGGCGTTGGCTTCAATGGATTGGGCAGAGACGTCGTGCTTTTGCAGGCCATCCATGTAGCCGAGATGAACGATCTCATAGAGCACGCGGCCGGCGGCGCGGGTGACCGCAGCCTCAGTGACGGTGCCGTCTTTGAGGGCTTCGGGCATCTTCTTGGTTTCGGAGTTCTTCATGAAGCTGCTGAAGTCCATGGGCGCGGGGGCTGGCTCCTCGGGAACGTGGCCGAAGAAGCTATCCATCATGCCGGCCATTGCTCCGGGCGGCGGAGGAGGGGGAATGGGCAGGGAGTCGAAGTAGGATGCGAGGCCGAAGCCGCCGGGAGTGGGTTCGCCGGGCATCTCCATGTCCAGGCCGGCGTTGATGAAGCCCACGCCGTGGACCGCGCCCCAGTCGGAGGTGACGAAGCCTCTGAAGCCAATCTCGTCGCGGAGGATCCTAGTCAGCGACGACTCGTTGCCGCAGGAGTAAATGCCGTTAAGCTTGTTGTAAGAGCACATCATGGAGGCAACGTCGGCTTTTCGGACGGCGGCATCAAAGGGGGCGACGTAGATCTCGTGGAGGGTCTGGTCGTCGATGACGGTGCTGCCATTGTCGGAGTCGTAGCCGACGTAGTGCTTGATCTGGGCCATCACGTGCTGGGCCTGGATGCCCTTCACCTCGGCGACGCCCATCTCGGAGGTGAGGAACGGGTCTTCGCCGAAGGTGTTGTAGCCGCGGCCAAACTCCAGGTCGCGGTCGATGTTCACGAAGGGCTGGAGGGCGATGTCGATGCCCAGGGCGCGCTCTTCATGGCCGATGACGATGCCATTCTCCTCAGCGGTTTTGCGGCTGAAGGTGGCGGCGACGCCCATGGTCGCGGTCTCGGCATGGGAGGGGTGGCGGGTGAGCACGCCCGGAGGCCCGTCGGCCAGACGAAGGCCCGGAATGCCGAGGCGCGGAATGCCGGCCAGATAGCCGGCCTGGCCCTGGTAGACCGCGCGATCCTCTTGCGTGCCGTGGATGAGGGTGAGCTTCTCCTGGAGCGTCATCTGGCTCAGCAGCTTGTCAACGCGGGCATCGCCGGTCACGACCGGCACGCCCTGCGCAACTAGAAGGCCGGCGCTCAGCGCCAGGGCTCCCACTCCCAACACAGCCGACTGGGCTGTGCGCCACCATGTGTTTCCCTGCATCGGTTTCACCTTTCTTGTGTTACAGCTTTGTTGACGGCTGAATCGGGCTTTGGGACGCGCCGGGCGCTCTTAGCCCGCGGTGAATGCCGGGTTTTGAAAGGGCACGGCTTTAGACGTGCCGCAAATAGCTGAAAATAAAACACGGGCTGTAGCCCCTGAAGGGTTTTCTTCGGCGGCCTAGGCTCTCACCACAGGCCGTTAGAAGCCCCCGCGGAGCACTGATCTGACGATTGGGCCTCAATCCAGGCCCCTGTTCCGCAGCCCCAGCCGAGCCTCGCATCTGCCTGCTTACCCTCAATTAATGCCTTTCTCCGCAGCCCGCTGAGCCCCGGCTCCTTCACCATGAATTGCCAAATTCACCTCGACAGCAATCGGCCCCACCCCGCACTCCGCTTTTCAGGGCAAAGGAATCGTCACTCGGCTCGAATCACGCCCTCAAAACCGCATCGAAAAACAGCCAAAAACATGTTGGAGTGACCCCCAAAAGTGAGACAGCTAAAATAGGCGCATCTTGCAGGGAAAGGGGAACTGCGAGTGGCGAATAGAGAAGCAGGATGGCGTCCGGAGTCTTTCCGGGCGATGGCGGTGGAGCGA
>Ga0302320_10000829_pt1 | contig 73199 bp, 58 predicted proteins | sample Bog_T0_3_FD_202130 | JGI IMG/M metagenome (GOLD analysis project Ga0302320, IMG submission 202130) | Peat permafrost microbial communities from Stordalen Mire near Abisko, Sweden - Bog_T0_3 | ecosystem: Environmental > Terrestrial > Soil > Wetlands > Peat | place: Sweden: Abisko, Stordalen Mire... | reverse complement strand
AAACCCTATGGAACTGATTAGCACTTTAGAAGAACCTTTATTGCTGCGGCATCCTGCCAACCCAATTCTTACTAAGAAGGATTGGCCCTATCCCATTAACAGCGTGTTTAACGCCGGCGCGACCCTCTTGGCGGACGGCACTACGCTGCTGCTCTGCCGCGTGGAAGAGAAGCGTGGTTTGTCGCACCTTACCGCGGCGCGTTCACGCAACGGCGTCGATGACTGGAAGATCGACAGCCAGCCCACGATGATGCCCAGCCCCAAAGAGTATCCCGAAGAAATTTGGGGCATCGAAGATCCGCGCATCACCTTTGTGCCCGAGCTTCAACAGTATGCGATCGCCTACACTTCGTATTCGCGGGGCGGCCCGGGCGTGTCTTTGGCGTTGACCAAGGACTTCCACAGCTTTGAGCGCTTGGGGGTCATCATGCCGCCGGACGATAAAGACTCGGCGTTGTTGCCGCGCAGAATCAACGGCTACTGGGCGCTCGTTCATCGGCCCATGACCCCGCTGGGTTCGCATATGTGGATTTCGTATTCGCCCGATCTGCGTTACTGGGGACGGCATCGACTGATGCTGGAAGCGCGGCGCGGCGCGTGGTGGGACGCCAATAAGATTGGCCTGTCGCCGCCGCCGATTGAGACTTCGCGGGGCTGGCTCGTGCTTTATCACGGCGTGCGGCATACGCCGTCAGGCTGCCTTTATCGTCTGGGCCTGGCGCTGTTCGATCTGGAGGTTCCGGAAAAATGCCTGATACGCGGCGATTCCTGGATTTTCGGTCCCGATGCGGAGTATGAACGTCACGGCGACGTCGACGATGTGGTGTTTCCTTGCGGCTACACCATGGATGCCGACGGCGACACGGTCAATATTTACTACGGAGCGGCCGATTGCTCGATCGCGCTGGCGAGGGCCAGCGTGCGGGCTCTGCTGCTTTGGCTGGATACGAACGGAACGCTGGAGCGCCGACGGGAGCATGATCACTAGAGAGCGGCGCGAGCCCCGATACAAACATCCCGATAAACGGTGATCTCCAATAAATAATGAGTGCGGTCTGCGATGTGAGCTTTCTTGCTCAGACTCGTGGGGGCGAGCTCTGGCATGATTCGAGTTGACCCTCGATATTCGCAAACTTGGAGTTTCTTTCATGCCCTTGATTCAAGTGGTTGAAGTTCTGATCGTGGTAGGCGTTCTGCTCTGGCTGGTGAACCGATTTATTCCCATGCAGGGAACCATCAAGTCCATTTTGAACGGCGTGGTTGTCATTGCGTTGGTTTTGTGGATTCTGAATGTCTTTGGATTGTTCCGATCGCTTTCGCGGATCCATGTGGGCACGTAATTGCTAAGAAAGAAAGTTCACGGTTGGCGAGATCGAAAAGTGAGCAATATCGAACAGATTTTTATTTTCGCGTGGACGACGATCATGACAGCGACGAGCATCATGGCCTCGCCCTTTCAGGTTGGTTGAGCTAAGTCAACCTTTTTGAAGTCAGCCCCTCTTAGTGTGTGTGTTAACAACCGCGAGCTTTGAATCTGCGAGCCTCGCAAATCCGAAAAAGGAAAAATATATGAAGAAGACAATTTCAATGCTGTCGATGAGCGTGATGGTTTTAGCAGGAACGTTTGCGTTTGCGGGTTCGGGTCGTGAGGATTCGCTGGCCCGGCTGGATAAATCGGTGGATGTCCTACACGCCGCCATGGACGCGCCTGATAAGGGCATTCCGGAAGATGTTTTGAATAGCGCGAAGTGCATCATCGTCGTACCCGACTTGATCAAGGGCGGATTCATTTTTGGCGGCGAACATGGACGTGGCGTGGCTTCTTGCCGTACTTCCGCAGGTTGGAGCGCGCCTGCATTTGTCACCGTAGGCGGTGGTAGCTGGGGATTGCAGATTGGTGTGGAAGGCGCGGACCTTGTGATGTTGGTGATGAATGACAAGGGCTTGCAGCATCTTCTTTCCAGCAAGTTTCAATTGAGCGGCTCAGGAGCCGTTGCTGCGGGGCCGGTTGGCCGTCAAGCTACTGCCGGAACCGACTGGACTTTGAACGCGGAAGTCTTGACATACGCGCGCACCAAAGGCTTGTTCGGTGGACTGACGTTGGAAGGTGCAGTAATCGAAACGGATAAGGATTCAACACGTGCGATTTACGGGCGCGGTGAAGCTTTCCGAAGTCTGCTTACAGGTAGGGTTGCCGCGCCGAAGAGCACGGAAGCGTTTGTCCACGCGGTATCAGAAGCGGGCCACCAGGCGCACGCCGCCGAAGCGCGCGCCGACACCAAGTAGCGTTGCAGCGCGCAGATTACGACACAAGCCAGAAAGATCGGAAACACGGGCGGGGTTCTGCCCCAAGGAGATGCTATGAAAAACGGACTGTTACTAGCCGCAGGAATCGTACTCAGCGGGAGCGTGTTGGCGCAAGCTTCGCCGCAAACCGGTCAAGCTGTCGAACCGATGGCGTCGATGCCGATATTTCGCGTGGTTGTCGTAAGCCGGAACATTCAGGCGATCAATTACCAGCATCGCAGCGGATCGAGCAAAGTGGGGTTCAGGGGCACGGAGTTGATGCCTGCCGCGGACGGCGAAGCGGACGTCAACAGCAAGCGCGGCTCCATCGAGATCGTGAGCGAATTTGGCAACCTGCAACAGCCCACAACTTTCGGCAATGAATACCTCACCTACGTTTTGTGGGCGATCTCACCGGAAGGCCGCGCCGTGAACTTGGGTGAGGTACTGGTCGGGGGAAATCATCGCAGCAAAGTGCACTCCACGACCGACCTGCAAGCCTTCGCGTTGATTGTCACCGCGGAACCTTATTACGCGGTGCGACGGCCTAGCAATGTGGTCGTGCTCGAAAATGTGATGCGTGCCGGCACCAAAGGAACCGGAGAAGAAGTGGACGCCAAGTACGAATTGACGGAACGGGGCGGCTACATCCCGACGGGATACAAGTTCGATCCGGTGGTGCTGAACGCCAAGCTTCCGCTCGAATTCTTCGAAGCGCGGAATGCGTTTCGCATCGCGCAATCGGAAGGCGCCGAGCAGTATGCCCGCGATAGCTATCAGCATGCAAGGCAACTCATGACGACGGCGGACGCCGAAGCGGTCAGCAAGCACATCGACAAGAAGCCTCTCGTCGCGGTCTCACGAGACGAAGTCGAGGCCGCCGAAGATGCGCGAGAAATCGCGGTCAAGACGATGGATGCACAGGCCTTGGCGGACGAACGTCAGGCATCTACCGACGCTCAGGTTCGGGCGCAAGCCCAGGCCGATGAAGCTCTGCGTCAAAAACAACAGGCGCAAGCCGATGCCGCTGCGGCACAAGCTAACATGGCGGCGAGTCAAGCTGCCTCGGCCGCTCAAGTTTCCGCCGCACAAGCGGACGCGGATCGTTCACGTATGGCGGCCCAACAGGCCGAGGCCGACAAGGCGGCCATGCGCACTAAATTGGCCGATCAGCTGAACTCAGTTCTGCAGACTCGCGACACCGCCCGCGGATTAATCGTCAGTATGTCCGACGTATTGTTCGACACCGGGAAGTATTCGTTGAAGCCTGACGCACGGGAAAAACTAGCCAAGGTTGCAGGGATCTTGGTCTCTTATCCCGGGCTCAACATCGAAGTGGGCGGTTATACGGATAACGTCGGTGGCGATGCGATGAATCAAACCCTCTCGGAGAACCGCGCCGACTCGGTCCGCGACTACCTGGTACAAGAAGGTGTGAGCAATAACTCCGTGACCGCAAAAGGCTACGGGAATACTTCCCCCGTCGCCTCCAATGGCGATTCGGGAGGACGGGCGCAGAACCGCAGGGTTGAGTTACTCGTATCCGGCGACGCCATCGGCAACGCGGCGAACGCTACCACCGGAAGCCTGCAACAGTAACGGGGATGGGGAAACGGCTTTGCACCATTTAGGAGGCGCACTTGAGGAGACGAGCAATGAAGCTAACTGGACTCATCGGGACCGGAACCCTATCGCTTCTCTTGGCCCTTACTGTTCCTGCGCACGCCCAGGAACAACACGACCAGCAGGACGAGCCGAAGGATAGAGCCGTGCAGCAAGATGACAAGAACGCCAAGCCCGACGAGAAAAATGCTGAGCGCCAGGGTGGAGAAAATCGACCGGAAGAAAAGAGTGCGCAGCAGCATCCGGAAGAGGCTAAGCCAGAGCAACCAGCGCACCCTGCCGCAGGCAACGGTCACGGCCGCATACCAGACGATCGCTTTCGCGCCAATTTCGGCCGCGAACACACGTTTCACGTGAGTGAATCCGATTACAGAGGTCGCAGATTCCAATATGGCGGCTATTCGTTCGGCTTCGTGGGCGCATGGCCCGCCAACTGGCAATACACTCAGGACGTCTACGTAGTCGATATCAACGGCGTCTATTACTTGTGCAATCCAGCCTATCCAGGTGTCAACATTGCACTGAGCCTGACGCTCTAACGAGTAGCGACAGCTTTTTCTCCGACCACCACGAGCCGTAATCTAAGCTCGTGGTGGTTTCTTTATTTAGAGGGTGAAGGGAAGAGCAGCATATCCCCCGTCTTAGCGAGAGTAGTTACGACTCATTCGTGATCGTTGCCGTCGTCCCATCAAACTTCGTGATCGTTATGCTAAAGGGCTCATTGTAAGTTGGCGCTTTGTCCTGCAGAATGCTGATGGCAAGCGCCTCTCCCAGGGCTAATGATGCATCGCTGTCGCTCCGATAGTGGATGCCCGCGTGGATGCCATGACCAAAAGTGACGTTGTGGCCTAGTTTCGCCAGTTCACCGTTCAATGTTAGAGCTGGGCCAGAGTAGGGAGTCAACGCCGTACCCGCCGCGTTAGGTACCATCGGGTTCGGAAAGACGAATGTACCGTCGAAGAAGAACTTGAGCACAGTGATGCATGCGCCTCCCACCATGCCGTGTCCAGTGGGATAGGAGGGATGCGTTGGCGAGCCTTCCGGGAATGCCTGCGGAAGCAGGTAGCTGCCATGTTCGCGGAAGATATCGCCGATCGCTTTCGAGCTGAGCACATCGTTGCTTAAAGTGACGTCGGTTTCCGAGCCTTGCCCGGTCTTAATCAGATGAGCAATTGCGCCAGCCACTTCTGGCCGTGCACGGCGATGCACAAACCATTTTTGAAACCACACCGCTTGCAACGCACGCTGCGCCACTTCTCCCACAGTGGCAGCAAAATCCGGCGCCCCGAAAGTTCCAAATCCAACCTGAGTCGGATTCCCAACATAGGGATTGCCTGGGTTAAGCGGCGCAGCGATCCCCGATAATACGAGTAATGCCGTGAAATACGCCTGATACAGAACATCGACATGAGTCCAGGCGGCCAGGTCACGACCATCGCGAAGATAGCGCGCGACAGGATCCAACACATTCACGTCGCCCGTGCTGCCCCCGTTCTGTATCAGCACATAAGAATTGAAATCGGTAAGATAATCCACGCCTCTGGCATAAGTGGCGAAGCGCTGGTTCATCGCTTGAGCGCCGAGAGCCGTGGGCAGAATCATCAACTGGGAGACATAGGGCCCGACGGTTTCGCCCGTGACACTACCGCGAAATAGTTCGTTGGTAGTAACTTGTCCGCTACCGTTGCGGGGGCCGGCGTATCCGGATAGGCCGTTCAGTTCTGCCGCCGCCGCAATTGCGCCCGAGTTGGTGGCGTAGTTGATAAAAGGAAGGTCGCGCAGCAAAGCCGCCCAGTACATTTCGACCAACTCGGCGGCGAGTTGCGAACCGGACATTACCGGAGGAGGAGCGACGGTGAAATTGTGTCCGTCGGTACCCTCGAGATCATAGGCTAGACCGGCCTGGGGATTATTCAAAGTACGCGTGCCGCCCAAGGGAATGGCGTCGAAGTCGGATGGATTGCCAGTGCTTAAAGCATTGATCAGACTGGCGTACGCGTTCAGGTCGACACGCCCGAAATTATCATGCGGCAGGCACTTGGTGAAGGTCGCGCCTTTATCGGCGTAAAGCTCTTCATCGCCGTTATCGGGATGCGAGACCAGCGGCAGGTTATCTTGAATGGTGGCTTGCGCGACGCGAAGATTGAAAGATGCCGCCTGCCTTTGCTGGTCGGTGAGCGGCCCAACCTCCTGAGCTTCGGCGTACCCGCTCTTGCCCGCGATCAGCGGCTCAAGCGTCGTGATCGCGCCGGTGGCCATTGCCATGGTCGCCGCGCCGCCAAGTTTGCCGAGGAAACTGCGGCGGCTGCGTGAGGCGATGTTCGGGACGGGACGGTCGGCTTGAGGAAAATCGACGGCACCGCCGGTGGGTTGCTCGGCAGGAGTCAGGGGCTTCATAAGTTGTCCTTGTAGGTTGCTGAATCAGTGGTGCGATTCGAAGGGCGCGCTAAATTCGAGCCAGTTTATTTTCCTGGGTTGGGCATGTCAATAGAGAAGAAATACCCTGTGAGTTGTTCATCGGCGAGCGATCGGCGTATGTCAGAACGCCGCATATCTTGTAAACTCATGCTTTCCCGGAGGGAATTACTGTGAGCGTTGCGTTCCAGATCGGCGATATTAAGGTGGGTACCGGAACGTTGTTCCTTATTGCGGGCCCATGCGTGATCGAGAGCGAAGAACATGCGTTGCGCATGTCCGAAATTATTAAGGGAGTCACCCGCGCCCTAAGCATTCCGTTCATCTTTAAAGCTTCTTACGACAAGGCCAATCGCACGTCGATCCGCAGCTTCCGAGGGCCTGGGATCACCGAAGGCTTGCGAATACTGAAGAAGGTAAAGAACGAAGTTGGAGTGCCGGTGCTAACGGATGTTCACGACGTACACGACGTTGCTAAAGTGGCCGAGGTGGCGGACGTGCTGCAAATCCCGGCGTTTCTATGCCGCCAAACTGACCTGGTGGTTGCAGCAGCCATGAGCGAGCGGGTCGTCAACATTAAGAAAGGACAATTCGCCGCCCCCAACGACATGCGAAGCATCGTCGAAAAGTGCAGAACGGCGGGGAACGAAAGAGTCATTCTCACCGAGCGCGGCGCAAGTTTTGGCTATAACAACCTTGTCGTGGATATGAGGGCCTTACCGCTGATGCGAAAATTTGCGCCGGTGGTATTTGACGCCACGCACTCGGTGCAACTGCCGTCTGCATCGAGCGAAGGCGATCACGCAGTCAGCGGCGGACAGCCCGAGTTCATCCCCGTGCTGGCCCGAGCCGCCGTCGCCGCCGGAGTCGATGGAGTGTTCATGGAAGTCCACGACAACCCTAAAGAAGCGAAGTCGGACGGGGCGAATGCCTTGGAATCAATCAAGCTGCGAGGCGTTCTAAAAGAGTTGCTTGCGATACAGGAGGGGCTGAAAGAAGCGCGCAAGTTGCCGTGATGTAAAGCACTGATCTGCTATGCGAAATCTGCGCATATGATTATGATTTCTTAGAGTGCAGCTTGAACTGGGGCATACTCGGCCGGGGCTAGCCGTACATCAGTTCACCGCCAGCGAAACTGAGGAGGTGTGCGACAACGCCCCGTCCGTACCCGTGATGGTCAAGGTGTAAGTTCCGGCGGGCGTTCCGCTGCTTTCTCCGCCTCCTCCGCCCGCCCCGCTGGAACCGCCGCCGCAAGAGCACATGAACATGATCACCGCGAATGATAAGAACGCCTTCGACCGTTTGCGACGACGCGGAAGGCATCCGATGTAACCAAGCAATACTCCAGCAGCAATACCTAACAGCGCTTTCCCATTGCCGGGTTTCCCGTTCCCCGACGGGTACGACAGCGAAGAAGTTGAACGCGCCGTCGTTGTAACAGTGAGCGTGTAGTCCGACGTTGCATTTGACGTTAGGGTCACTGAACTTGGAGTCGCGCTACAGTTCGCGCCCTGCGGCGCTCCTGTACAGGAAAGCATCACACTACCCGCGAAGCCATACAAGCTCTTTGCTGTGAGCTGATAAGTCGCAGTCTGGCCGGCATTCACGGCGTCACCCATGGATGTGCTCAGCTCAAAATCTGTCGCGTTGCCGTAGAGGTTTATGCTGCTATTCGTGCCCATGATGCCTGCACTAGTCGGCCCCGGATCGGTGGGCTTGAATGTGACTATAATCTGGCAACTCGCGCCGGGAGCTAACATCGCACAATTGCTTGTGTCCGAAAATGATCCCGCCGGATAGGGTTGCGGCACCGCCATCAGTACCGGAATCGTCTCCTGATTAGTGATTACAACTGTCTGGGGAGGGCTCGCAATCCCAACCTCACCGGAGAAACCCAAACAGCAGGGCACGGCCAGCACTCCCAGTCCGAATCCGTCGTAATCCACCACCTGAAAACCGCTCGACGCGTTATCGACTATCGTTAGACTTCCTTCCGCTACTCCGGGAAGGGGCGTGCTAAACGTCACCTGCGCAGTGCAGCTACTCCCCGGAGACAGAGTGTTTCCGCAGTTGTCACTCTCCGTCGAAGATGAAGTTATGGAACTGATCTCCAGCTGGGCGCTCCCGATGTTCTTGATCGTGACGCTTTGTGGACTGCTGACAGCTCCGATATTTACGTAGCCAAACAGCAAAGCTGTGGGGTCGAACTCCACAATCGGAACGGGCACGCTGGACACATAAGAGTAGGCGGTCGCAGTCGAGCTTCCAAGTTGTCCTTGCAAGCTGAAGACATAGTGCGAATTGAAACTAGGCCCAATGGTGAACTGAAAATCTTGGCTTATCGCCCCTGCTGGAATTACGACGGGGGCAACGGAAATATTGGGGTCGCTTGCAGTCATCGAGACTGTGGTCGCGGTGGTGGCGGGCACATTGAGCACAACGCGCCCATATCCAGAGTTTCCGGGAACAGGGTTCGTTAAGACTTCCACCTGAAACGAAGGTGCAGAGGACGACGTCACCACACTGAACGAAGAAGTGTCCCTGTCCAATTCGATCAGGTCTGCAAGGCCGTCACCGTTTACGTCTGCCGCAAACTGGGGAACATAGAATTTGTTGATCGAGTAAGCGACATAGCTTGGCGTGAAGGTTCCATCGCCGTTGCCAAAGAGAATTTGCAAGTATGTCTGATCCTTTGATTCCTGCGCATATTGAAAAATTGCCACATCGGGATTGCCATCCCCGTTAAAGTCGCCAGGTACAGCGCCAAAAGGATTCGCTAGAATCTGTAAGCCATCATCGACATCGGGCGCTTGCAGACTGTCGAGATAAGGAGTCGAGGTCTGCGAAAAAAGGAAGCTGCCATCCGACTGGCTGAGAAATGTTGAGACGGTAGGGATGTATGTTGCCGCATTCCCGAACTGGTCTGTCAGCGCGATGATATCAGGCCAGCCGTCGCGATTTACATCCGCTAGGACGAACTCGCCAAACGACGGAAAAAGCATGATCGGAGGCTGAAACGTACCATCTCCATTCCCAAGAAATTCATAGAGCGAGCCAGTCGAAACGAGTACGTCTAGGTTGCCGTCGTGGTTGAAGTCCCCAGCAAACGCGCTTACGGCAGAGCCAGATGGGTTGCCGAACGAAATCGACTGTCCGGGGCGAAACGTTCCATCTCCATTTCCCAGAAATACGTTTAACGACTGAAACGAATTAGTCTCCTGAGCATCTTGCGCCGCAACAAAATCCAACTTGCCGTCACCGTTGAAGTCTCCGACAGCCAAGTGACCGGAAGCTCCCGCGGGTGTAGTCAACACAGAGGCGCCAAACTGGCCTGCACCGACATTCGGAGCGAAGAGCAGTGCCGGAGTTCCAAAGCCAATTACCAGTAAATCGGGTCGCCCTGTATTACGGAAGTCCGCCAATGCAAAGTCCTGGGGAACGAACACGTTTTCTGTCCATCCCGTGGACTGAATCGGCGCTGCGAACTTGCCAGTTCCATCGTTGAGTAGGGTCGTAAGCTCCATGCTTCCGGGATAATCCTGTGGTGTTTCCAACAGGAAAATATCTTTGGTTCCGTTGCCGTCAACGTCGGCGAAGAGAAATGGTGTTGCTGGCGCATTTGCGTCTCCCGCGTTGTATCCGATCGGCTCGCCCTGCGGGTCGCCAAACCCACCTTGCCCGTCATTCAGAAATGCACTCGCGGTGTTGCTTCCTTGATTCGCTGTTATTACGTCCGGGGAGCCATCACCGTTAAGGTCACCCACGGCCAGTCCATACATTGAAGGTTCGCCGCGATAGGTTCGTCCAGCCGCAAAATGGCCAGTACCGTCGCCAAGCAGCACAGACACTTGATCCCCAGCTATAGCCCCAAGGCCAGACCCTCCCGCTCCATTCAGGAGTATGCCGCTGGTTAGGATATCAAGCTTGCCGTCCTTATTTACGTCTACAACCTCAAGCGCTCCTCCGATGTCTCCGAGCGCAAATGTACTCGCTGTTGAACTATTGAATGTGGGACTGCAATCGCCGAGGAGTGACCAGGCGAAGCCATAGCTATCTGTGACCACGGCGTCAGTGCAGCCGTCACCGTTCAAATCGGCGAAGGCGGCTGTCAAGATGAGAAACGGTGGAACATTCGGGTACTGAATATTGTTCAAGAATATCTGGCCTGCGGCGAAAGTACCATTGCCGTTATTCAGGTAGATTTGCGCTCCTCCGTGTGTATTGAAACCAATATCATCTGGGTCAATTACAACGAGGTCAGGTTTGCCATCCCCATTCAGATCGGCGCTGGCCAGCCATGCTCCAACTGATCCAACGGTCGCCGGAGTATACAGAGCGGTTCCAAGGTGTCCCTGCCCGTCGCCCGGTAGCATCGCGACCGGTCCGGTCGCGGGGGTGCCAATCATTCCTGCGACGATGTCTAGCTTGCCGTCGCCGTTGAAGTCTCCGCTCAGTACAAATAACGGAGGAGCAGGTACGGCATATTCTGCTTCCGCTTGAAAGGTTCCGTCGCCATTGCCGAGCAGCACGCCGACCGTACCGCTGTCGGCTTCGGAGACGACGAGGTCTAATTTTCCATCTCCACGCAAGTCTACGGCGGTAAGCCATGTCGGAGACGTGCCGGTCAGTGGGATAATCGTGGGCAATTGGGAAGCACCTGTACCGGTGCCGAAATAAATCCAAATGCTGTTGTCAGCGCCATTCGAGACGGCCCAATCAAGGTGTCCGTCACCGTTGAAATCGCCAGCGGCGACGGAAGTGGGGATCGCTCCCGCTGGCAGTGTCGGGCGAAGAGAGGGGCCAGTTAGGGGCGGGACGGGGGCTTGTCCGAGTCGATGATACTGTCGGTGCGAATTTGTCGGCGTTGTCGGAAAGCAGCTAGCTCCGCAGCCCGCGAAGGCTTGGTGCCCATTCTGAGTGTGCTTCCATCCCCGAAAGCGTGGATGCGTCGCAATTTCATCGCGTTCCGTCTTCGCTCTTGTCTGAGCTTCTGGAGTAAAGACTTTGATCGGCCTCGACACTGGATCGGAAAGCTGGGCAGCGGCAGGAAGATCGATGAGTGCTAGGGCAATGATCAGCAAATGCCTTGTGGTCATAAAATGTGAAACGGACCCGCGACAATATTTTTCTCTCTAACTGAGTCGTAAATAACCCCGTCCCTGGCCTTTCTCAGATTTGCATTCTGGCTTTCCCAAGAACGATCTCGATCGCGAACCAAAGCGCCGGTGCGCTACTGGAGAATAGGGGCTTCGCAGTGCATCCGTCTTTCCCCGCGTTTGCCACGGGCATCTTAGCATGTCCGTACACCCGTCTAGACATTCCTTGAGTCCGCTTGTCCGAATAGTCCGAACACTTTTATCTCATCAGCCCCTCTTCGTGTCCGAATTTATTTTCCTCGATACGTGCGTGGCGAACCGACTCCGGCGCAGAGATCCCATCCCACTACGCAGTAGGAACTGCCTTCGGTAATGTCGTCGAACGCTGCTTTGTATTCTTCGGGATTGGTGTACTCCGTGTAGATTGCGGTGAGTTCCTGCTTGGTTGATTTGGCTTTGTGTCCGGCGGCGTTGACGATGCCGGCGAAGGTAGGAGACGACCAACTGGTGCCGCCGACACCCGTCCACTGACCCTCGACCACGATGCCGGTGCAGCAGAAGTTGGAGGCCACATCCGGGTATCCGCGGCTGGTGCCGACGATATTTTGGATGACACTCTGATAGCTGGGAATCGGTTCATACGGACTCAAATCACCACCGCCTCCGCCGTAACTTTCGCTCACAAAGTTGCCGGAGCCATCGCGGTTGAATTGCGTGCCGCCGACCGCGACTACATTGATGGATGCCGCGGGATGGATGGTAACGCCAATTCCCGAATCGCCGCTGGCGGCAAAATAAACGACACCCGGTTCGGCGAAGAGCGGGTCATATTTGGTTTCGCCGGGAAACTCGGAAATACCCCAACTCATGCTGACCACACCGCCACCGTTTTGTGAAACCAGTTGGCCCGCGACGTGGACCGCGAGCCAAGTCGGGTCGGTATTCACCTGATCGGACTCGACCAGGAAGATTTTCGCTTGCGGAGCCATGGCGTGGGCCCACTCGATGTCGAGCGCTTCCTCGACCAGCCAACCGCCGTACACCGGAGGCTTTTTTCCATTAGCGTAGACGATCTGCAAATCGGCGTCGGGGATGCCGAAGTAACTGGAAAATTGATGCAAGTCGCTGGCGGCCGTCGGATAGTCCCCGGCGTCGACGATGGCAATGGCTCCCCATCCACCGGTCGGAACCGCGGTGCTGGTGGCTATGGGGCATCCGGCAGGGCCCTTGACCAACTTATAAACGCAGGCCAGCGAGCCGGGAGTTTCGCTGCCGGGAGGCGGCCCGTCGGGCGAGGCGTTTTCGGACTTGGCGATGAAGTAGTTGGTATGAATGCGTCCGGCTTGCGGGATGCTGGACTCGGGAATACTAACGGTGAATCCGTTGATGACTGCGCCGTTTTTAATTTCGACGGGGGTCTGCGCGAGACAAGAGGGAAGGGCAATGCCGAGGGCTACTGCGGCGAGAGAAATCAGAGTCGGACGATTCAAGGGTCACTCCTAAGCAGAATTTAAGGATTTAATGGCAGATGCAACAGGAGAATTGTATAACGCTTCGAGGCTCGAATGGCTTGCGGAACGGTTGCTTCGAGGGAGTATAAAGTCTCTGGCATTTGACCATGGTCTGCGGTGACCACGTAAGCCAATTGACTGGCCTAGGGTCGTCCGAGATAATTCGCGGTGTTGGTTGTTTTCGAAATACGAGTTAGTTAGATCTTCTTAGAACTAAAGAACTTTCAGCAAACGAAACGGAGAACTCAATGTCTGAGAAATTGTTCGGTCGCAAGAATATCGGCATCCGTTATATCGCTGTGTTTGCCGCGCTGGGTTCGATATGTTTCGCGACGCTGGCGATGGCGCAATCGGCCAACCTGGTGCAAGGTCCGGTGAATGCAGCCCAGCGCGCAGTGCTGGCTGGGCATCATCCGGCTTGGGCCAATGCGCAGAACGATGCGGGAGCCGTGCCCTCCGATCTGGCGATTGAGCACGTCACGGTTCTGCTGAATCGGCCGCCACAACTGGAGCAGGCGTATAAGCAATTCTTGCAGGATCAGCAAAATCCGGCATCGCCTGATTATCATCACTGGCTCACGCCCATCGAGATAGGCCAGCGCTTCGGCGCGTCGATGCATGACATCGAAGCGGTCAAAGCCTGGCTGGTGTCACAGGGATTGCGAGTCGATGCAATTTCGAACAGCCATGACCGAATCACGTTTAGTGGACCGGCTTCGGCATTTGCGGCTGCATTTGGCGCCGAGATGCATTATTACACTGTCTCGGGTGACAACCGTATCTCGGTGAACACCGATCCGCAGATTCCAATTGGGCTGAAGAACGTCATTCGTTCGATCAGCGGCTTGTATACAGTGAAGGCGCACCCGCAACACATCAGTACGATTGGCAGTACATCCTCGCCGCACTTCAAAGGCGACGCTGATGTTACGAGCAATCCAGACTTCACTCTCGGAGCTGGGAATTACGTGATCTTTCCGTCCGATTTTGCGGTGATCTATAACCTGAACGGCATTACGGGTGGCATTAACGGAACAGGCGAGACGATCGCGATCATAGGGCGATCCGGCGTGTGCGCGGCCGACATCACAAACTTCGCCAGCGTGGCCGATGTAACGGCAAACTTGCCTAATACAATTGTCCCGCCGCTGGGTATTAGCCCTCCCGCGCCGGATTGTACCGATGGAACAGGCGCCTCGGGCGACCAAGGCGAAGCCACGCTGGATGTGACGCGCTCAGGCAGCATCGCCCAAGGCGCGGCGCTTGATTTGGTCGTTAGTGCGGATAGCAATACGGTGGACGGCATTGGAGTCGCCGCTACCTATGTCGTCGACACACCTCCGTCGCCGGCGCCAAAAATCATGAGCATCAGTTTTGGAAGCTGTGAGACTGAAAACGGTTCATCCGGCGTGGATTTTTGGGACAGCCTATTTACACAAGCTGCGGGCGAAGGCATTTCGGTTTTTGTTTCGTCGGGCGATTCTGCCGCAGCCGGCTGTGACACCTCCTTTTCTACACCGCCTGTGAGCCAGTCTCTCAGCATCAATGCAATTTGCTCCTCGAGTTATGCCACTTGCGTTGGAGGAACGGAATTCGCAGACTTTACCGATCCTTCTCAGTATTGGAGTTCCACAAATGGGGGCGCGAGCGGTACTGAGTCTGCTCTAAGCTATATACCCGAGGGGGCGTGGAACGAGCCTTATAACTCCTCGAACCAGTTACAGGTTGCGGGAAGCGGCGGAGGAGTCAGCATATATATTGCGACTCCGACGTGGCAGGTGGGGACGGGCGTCCCCGGGTCGGCAGGTCGCTACGTTCCCGATGTGGCCTTTAGCGCTTCGCAACACGACGGATATTTTGGCTGCCTGGCAGGTGGAGGTGGAAGTTGTGTCAACTCAGGGAGCGGGATACCGTTCGTCGAATTCGCCGGAACTTCCGCGGCCGCGCCCGATATGGCGGGCATCACCGCTCTGTTAAACCAGCAAGAGGGATCTGCGCAAGGGCAGCTGAATCCCACGCTCTATTCTCTGGCGGCCACGACGAGCAACGCAGTCTTCAATGACGTCACAGTGGCGAGCAGCGGGGTTACAGGCTGTGTCGTGACCACGCCCAGTATGTGCAATAACAGCACGGCGGGGCCAAACACTTTAACGGGCGGCCTGAGCGGATATCTGGTTAACGCGGGATATGACGAGGCTACCGGTTGGGGATCGATTAATGTGGCGAATCTGCTCATCAATTGGACTTCTTCTGGACCCCTGACTCCGACGAGTACGGCTTTGACGGTGTCGCCCGCCGCAGAAGACGTGGGATCGACCACTCCGGTCGTTTTGACCGCGACGGTTACGTCCGGCGGGGGCACACCGACCGGAACGGTTAACTTCTTCAATGGCAGCACTATGATTGGCAGCGGCGCGCTGATCAGCGGCGCTGTAACGTTTAACTATGGCACTGCAGCACTAACCGCTGGCGCGTACTCGCTCACCGCAACCTACGTACCAACAGGAAGCTTTTCAGGATCGACTTCTTCGGCTTCAACTCTGAGTGTGCAGGACTTTTCGTTTCCGGCGCCCGCCGCGATTACGGTGGCCACACCCGGGTCGCCGGGGTCGACGACTTTGACTCTTACCGCTCTGGATGGATTCAATCAGGCGGTGACGCTGGCATGTCCGACGACCGGCTTGCCGTCGGAGACGACTTGTGCCATTTCTCCGGCGAGCGTGACCTTTACTGGAGGCACGGCGACGGCGACGATGACGATCACTACTACCGCGGCGTCTTCGCGATTGGAGCGAGATCCTTCTGGACGCAGTCGAGGGCTCTTCTACGCGCTTATGTTGCCGGGGATATTTGGAGTGGTGTTGGCGTTCGGCGGCCGTAAGAAACGGTTATCCGCCTATCGGATGCTCGGATTGATCGTGATTCTGGGCTGTTCGATGCTGTGGATGCCGGCGTGCGGCGGTGGAGGAAGTTCCGGTGGGCAGTCGAATCCGGGTACGCCTGCCGGGACGAGCAGCCTTACCGTGACCGCGACCTCCGGTACTCTTTCGCACAGCGCGGTGGTTACACTGACGGTGCAGTGATTCTTTAGATTATCGGTGGCACCGCCGCTGAGGGATCTCAGGGCAGTGCCACCGCAGCTTCAGGAGAGATGTTTATTTGCCGAACTCGCGGGCATATTCAATCAGCCCGCGCACTGCGATTCCTGTCGGACCCTTCGCGATCCACGGCTTCTGCTCTTCCATCCAGGCAGTGCCCGCGATGTCGAGATGAATCCATGGGGTATCTTCGGCGAACTCTTTGAGGAATCCGGCGGCGGTGCAGGCGCCGCCCCAGCGTCCGCCAGAGTTGATTAGATCGGCAATCGTGGAGCGCATCATGTCGGTATATTCCTCTTCCAAGGGCAGCCGCCAGAACTTTTCTCCAGCCTTATCGAGTGCCTTGGCGAATTGCGCATACATGTCGTCGTCGCTGGCAAAGATTCCGGCATTGGCGTAGCCCAGCGCGACCACGACCGCTCCGGTGAGAGTTGCGGCGTCGATTAAGTGGGTGCAGCCCAACTGCCGCGCGTAGCACAGGCCATCGGCCAGTACCAGCCGTCCTTCGGCGTCAGTGTTGATGATTTCAATGGTTTTGCCGGACATCGCTGTCTGAATGTCTCCCGGCTTTTGCGCTTTACCGGAAGGCATATTTTCCGTCGCTAGAATGATGGCGATCACTTTGTGGCTGGGCTTCAACTGCGCGAGGGCACGCATCGCGCCGAGCATCGCGGCTCCGCCGGCCATGTCGTATTTCATTTTCTCCATGCCATCGGCGGGCTTGATGGAGATGCCGCCGGTATCGAAAGTGATGCCCTTGCCGACCAGACCGAGTACGGGCGTGGCTGGCGCGCCGGAGGGTTCGTAACGTAATACGATCAGCGCGGGTGGTTCATCCGAACCTTGCGCGACTCCCCAGAACGCACCCATCTTCAATTCTTTAATCTTCTCCGCACCGTAGACTTCGCACTTCAACCCTACTTCCTTCGCCATTTTCTTCGCACGCTCGCCTAGGATAGTCGGCGTCATGTGATTGCTGGGCTCATTGACCAGGTCGCGGGTGAAATTCTGCGACTCGCCGATGATGCGTCCTTCATCGAGAGCCTGGCGCAAGCGCTTCTCATCGCCGCTGGTCACCACCGTAAAAGATTCGACGGAGCGATCTTTGCGGTCGCTTTTATAGGTATCGACATCGAAATCGCCGACGAATGCGCCTTCGACCGTAGCCTTGACGGCTAGTTCAGCGGCAATTCCAGTGGGCGCGACGAAGGCAAGATTGCGAATGCCGCGCGGCTTTAGCGCCCGAACCGCGGTTCCAACGACTCGGCGGAGATCGAAGTGAGAGAACGTCTTGGACTTGCCTCCTCCAACCAGCAAGAGGCGTTTTGCTTTTACTTTTGCGGGCGCATGAATGAATGTAACTTCGTAAGCCTTAGCCGTAACTTCGCCGCTGGCGATTACACTCTCGACAGCAGCGCGCACGGCCGCGTCTTCCGTTCGCACCGTGACCTTCGGCTTGTCTTTGGCTCCGTCATCGAGCACAACAACCGCTAAACAGTCAGTTTCAATTTCCGAAGGGTGAAGAAGAGAAAGGATTATTTTCATAAGGATACTTCCAGTATCGCGGTGTAACGGCTTCCGGCGCAAGGTCACAGCGGCAGTTTACAGCCAGACAATGGTAATGCCGCGATTGCAACGGCCTAGGTCGGAATCCTGCTTCAGTTCCGGTTGGACCTTCAGTAGGCTCCAGGCGCGGTCGTCGCTCTTCGACCAGTGCTCGCCGAAGATGCAGGCACGAATTTCTTTATCTTGCTCCATGGCGACGAGCCGCTTTTGAACCGCGATGCGAATCTCCCCGCCGGCACCGGTCGATCCGTAGCCGTGAATTATTTTCACCACGGATTCTGCCTGCTGGCGGGCCAAGGCCAACTCGCGTCCCATACGTTGCAGTGCCTCCTGAACCGGCGGCATATCGGCTTTGAGGTTAATGGTTCGAATGGCAGATATCCTGTGCTTAAATTATGGTCATCATAGTAGGAACTCGGTTTGGTTGCTGGGAACGTTTCTCTGGAGTTGGCGAGTGAGTAAACCGCAGGTTATCGAAGTCGAGGGCAAGCACCTCACCCTCACGAATCTCGATAAGGTGTTATATCCGGCGACGGGCTTCACCAAAGGGCAGGTGATCGACTACTACGCCCGTATCGCTCCCGTGCTGATTCCTCATCTCTCCGGGCATCCCCTCACGCTCAAACGCTATCCTGGTGGCGTCGACGCGGAATTCTTCTTCGAAAAAAATGCCACCAAGCACCGACCGGATTGGGTCAAGACGGCTCCGATCTGGAGCGAACACAATAAACGCGAGATTCAATACATTCTTGCGAACGATTTACCAACGGTTATTTGGATGGCGAACCTGGCCGCCATCGAACTCCATCCTTCGCTGTCGCTGGCGAAAGAAATTACATGTCCCCGATCGATCGTTTTCGATCTTGATCCAGGGCCGCCCGCCAACATCGTGCAGTGCTGTCAGGTGGGTTTGTGGTTGCGGGAGATTTTCGATCATCTAGGATTGCAGAGTTTCGCGAAGACGTCCGGCTCTAAGGGATTGCAAATCTACGTGCCCCTGAATACTAAGACGAGCTACGAGCAGACCAAACCTTTCGCCCACGCCCTGGCGCGCCTGCTCGAGAACGACCATCGCGACCTAGTCGTTTCCGACATGAAGAAAGAACTTCGTGTCGGAAAAGTATTCGTCGATTGGAGTCAAAACGATGAACACAAGACAACCATTAGCGTGTATTCGTTGCGCGCCCGTGAACGTCCCACCGTTTCGACTCCCGTGACGTGGGAAGAAGTTGAGAAAGCCTGGAAGAAGAAAGACGCGGCTATGCTTGTGTTTGAAGCACCACAGACGCTCGATCGAGTTGCCCGCATGGGAGACTTGTTCGCGCCGCTTGAATCTTTGCAACAGAAGTTGCCTAAATTTCCAGCGGCCGAGGCTAATGGCAAGCCGTCTGGTCGAGCCGTAAACCCTAAGACAACTGTGGTCAAGCCGAAGAAACAAGCGGCCGTGCAGACTGCTCGAAAGCGAAAGGTATAATCCGCCATCATGGCGAAGGTTTATGTAGGCACTTCGGGATGGGCATATCCCTCATGGAAGCCCGACTTTTATCCGGCTAAGCTGGCGCAGGCCAAGTTCCTTGGACACTACTCGACTCGTCTCAATGCTGTCGAAGTCAATTTCACTTTTCGCCAGCTCTTGAAAGACACGACGGCGCAGAAGTGGCTGAGCGAAACTCCGGCAGAGTTTCGCTTGAGCATCAAGGCGCACCAGATGATCACGCATCTTAAGCGGCTTAGGAACGTGAACGAGTTCTTGCCGCGCTTTCTCGCGACGCTAGAACCTCTGGCGAACGCGGGCAAGTTGGGTGTCGTGCTTTTCCAGTTGCCGCCAAACATGAAGGCAAGCCCAGAGGTTCTCGACGAATTTCTCCAGTTGCTTCCTCGCGGACTGCGAGCAGCCTTTGAGTTCCGCCACGATTCGTGGTTCTCAAACGAAACATTCGACCTGCTTAAGAAGCACGATCGCGCATTATGCGTCGCAGAGAATGAAGACCGCACCACGCCAGATGAGGTCACTGCCGATTTCTGCTACTACCGCTATCGCAAGCCGGAGTATTCCGCCGAGGAACGCACGGCGATGACCAACCGACTGCAAGAACACGTATCCCAAGGCCGCGATGTTTTCGCCTTCTTCAAGCATGAAGAAACGCCTCAAGGCGCGCTCTACGCAGAGGGGGTGCTGCGCGGAATCGTGCAGCCAGCATAGTCGCGAGCGTCCCCGCTCGGTGCGGCACAACCGAAGAGCCGTTACCCTTCGACCTGTCATTTCGAGGGAAGCGACGAATGTGCTTTCGCTTGCACAACTCTTATTTTTCCCCGCATCCCGATCATCACTTTTCGCGCTCGACCATTGAGCGCATACTTTTCAAGTGGCTCCGAGTAAAGACCAGGAAGTAACCGCAGCCTTCCTCGACTATCTGAAAATCGAGAAAGGATTAGCCCGACTCACGCTCGCAGCCTACGAAACCGACATCGGGCAGTTTTCCGAGTTCCTGGCCAAGCGAAAGCGCAACCTGATGCAAGCCAGACGAAGCGACGTAGGCGAATTCATGCAAGAACTTTTCGGTCACGCCGTCGAAGGCCGCTCGGTGGGACGCAAGCTCTCCGCGCTACGACATCTGTACAAGTATCTGCTGCTGGATCGCCATATCGCGCACGATCCTACGCTGAACATCGACTCTCCGAAGCAATGGAAAGTCCTGCCCAAGTCGCTGGCGCGGGACGAAGTGAATGCTATTCTCGAACCGCACTCCGCCGGCACCTCCGCAGAAAGCGCCGCGATGGCGGCGCGCGATCATGCCATGCTGGAAGTGTTCTACGCGGGTGCATTACGTGTCTCGGAAATTATCGGCGTCAAAGTGGAAGACCTAAAGCTGGAGTTGGGTTGCATCCTGGTGCGCGGTAAGGGCGATAAAGAACGCATCGTTCCGCTGGGCAAAGCCGCGCAACAAGCGCTGGAGGAATATCTAAAGAACGCCCGTCCCCGATTATTGGGAGCGCGAGCATCCTCTCCGATTCTTTTTCTCGGACGTGGCGGTCGCAAACTTACAAGACAGCGCGTGTGGCAACTGGTGCGTGCCGCCTCGGCCGGGATGGGTCGTCACGCCAGTCCTCACATGCTGCGCCATAGTTGCGCCACCCACATGGTGGAAAACGGCGCCGATTTGCGTACCGTACAAACCATGCTCGGCCATGCGGATATCTCCACCACACAGGTCTATACGCATCTCGCACTCGACCGGATCAGAACGGTGTATCAGAAGCACCATCCTCGGGCGAAGGCACGTCAATCATGAGGAAAAGTTCGTCGAGCAAAACTACAGTACAAGCGGCTGTCGCCGGTTTTCTGCGAACCATGCGCGAGCGCAACGCCTCCCCGCACACCATCAAGGCATACGCCGGCGATCTCGAAGTCTTCGCCGCCTACGCTAGAGCCCGCAATTGGGGCGCCATCGATCATGTCACCATTCGGGGATTCCTGTCGCATCTCTATGACAAAGGACTGAGCAAGACTTCGGTGGCGCGTGCGCTGGCTGCACTACGATCACTTTACCGGTGGCTGGCGCAAGAGGGAGTGGTCGCCCAGAATCCTGCGGCCCTGGTGGCGACGCCCAAGCTGCCCAAGAAATTACCCCGGGTTCCGACGATTGAAGAAATGAATTCCGTACTCGATGGACAAATCCCAGAGGCAGCCGCTTTTCCAGAGCGCGATTTGCTGATGCTCGAGTTGCTTTACGGTTGCGGAATTCGCAACTCGGAGTTGACAGGAATCAATCTGGAAGACATTCGCCGCAGCGCCGAAGCGATACTGATTCGCGGAAAAGGGAAGAAAGAACGCTATGTGCCCTTCGGAGATTCAGTAAAGTCCGCGCTGGCGGCGTATTTTCCGGAGCGAGAAAAACTTCTCGCCGAAGTGAAGAAGAAGAAATCTACCGCGCTACTACTCAACCGTCGAGGCGGACGCCTCACGACGCGCAGCGTCGGCCGAATCATCAAAGCTATTGCAGTTTCGAGAGGGCTGTCATCGGACGTTCACCCCCACACGCTGCGCCATGCTTTCGGAACGCATCTGCTTGAAGAGGGCGCCGATCTGCGCGCCATTCAAGAAATGCTGGGACACGAGCGTCTTGCGACCACGCAACGCTATACCCAGCTCACTATGAAGCACGTGATGCAGGTGTACGATCAGACTCATCCACGGGCAAAGTGATAGGCTGCCCGCGCAGCCCCTCCCACATTTCGATGATGCGCTGCTTCAGATCCGCAGTCATCTTCGCATAGACTTCGTCGGACGCCTCAGATTCAGGAGGCGGATTGATGGGGTCCCCAATGCGAATTTTCAGCTTGGCGAACTTCTGAAAACTCTTGTTGCGCGGCCATGCATCGTGGAAGCCTTCGATTGCCACAGGAACGATGGGCACTTGTGTGTGAATGGACAAGATCGCCGCACCCTTCTTAAACGTTTTGGGCGGGCCATCGATGGAACGCTCGCCCTCCGGATAGAGGAATAAAATGCGTCCGCGCCGCAGTCCAAAAGCTCCAGCTCGCATCGCCGGAACTAAGTTTGCGTCTGGATCAAGCACGATCACGCGCAGCCAGTGCGCCAGCTTCCGCATGATGCCCGAGCCGAAAATCTCGCTCGTGCCCACCGCAAATGCCTCGTCGAAAAGTTTGTGCGATAACACACTCGCCAACACTGCGGGATCGATGTAGCTCTGATGATTTGACGACAGAATGAACGGCCCCGTTAGGGGCAGCTTTTCGACTCCACTCACTTCCAGGTGAAATGCGGTACGTGCCACAAGGCCGATCATTCGACTGATCCCGTACATAATCGGCGCTGCGATGGGCTGGGGATTCAACAGCGCGAGCACTTCAGGATCGGTAGGATCTTCGCGCAGAACTTCCTTCCAGCCTGCAAACTGGGCGCGAGGCGCGGCGTTATCGCCACGCGAGGCGAGTAGAACATCCACCAAGTCCTTGACCGTGTAAATGTCCGCGAGCTTGGACTCTTCGATCTTCCCGCCTAACTCTTGCTCCAAACCAACCAGCAACTCAACCCGACCCATCGAATCGAATCCGAGGTCGAGTTCGAGGTTCGACGATGGACCGATCTCCGCGGGCGGACTGCTTGACGCTTCACGAATGACCTTGATTGCACGCTGCACGTCTGGCTGCTCAAGCCAGGCTGAGTCTTCTTCGGTGAGCGGTTTTTGCGTGGCGATTTCGCCGTCGTCGCCCACGCCCTTGGCCTGATTCGCGCGCACCCGCTTCTCGACTTCGAAGCGCTTTATTTTGCGTGTGGTCGTTCGCGGCAATTCGTCCTGCCAGATCTCGTAGCCTCCAATGCGCTTGGTGGACGCCAATTCCGCCGACAGGCCTTCAATATCGAAGCGGAGGACTTCTTTGGCGTTGACCACTTTGCGCTCTTTAAGCACATCGAAGTTGGGCACCACGACGGCGTGTAAAGTGTCTTTGGTCGGATTGCCCGGAGTGCCTTCCAGCCCTATCACCGCGATTTCCTTAATGTAGGGGGACTTCAAGTAATGGGCTTCGATCTCCTCGGGATAAACGTTCTTCCCATTGCTCAGCACGATCACATCTTTTTGTCGGCCGGTGATGAACAAATTTCCGCTGCCATCGAAATAGCCCAGGTCACCGGTGTACAGCCAGCCATCTTTCAACACGGCGGCTGTAGCGTCGTCGCGCTTCCAGTACCCCTTCATGACGATGGGCCCGCGAATCGCAATCTCACCCACCGGCGGCCCGCTTTCTTGCGGTTGCGGCTCGTGAATTTTGCCTTCCACCGTCGCAAATGGTTTGCCCACCGACCCGATCACGACATGGCCGGGAGGATTAAGAAACGCTCCGCCAGAAGTTTCCGTCAAACCATACGCTTGCAGAATCTCGATGCCGAGGGCATGAAAATCGCTGGCAATCTCGGGAGTGAAGCGCGAACCGCCCGTCACTAAAACGCGCATCCGAGGTCCGAATACGTGATGCACTTTCTTGAACAGCAGCGGCCCCGCGTTCAGACCGACGTTGCGCAGAGTGCGATTGAAACTCATCATGCCGCGCAGTGCCTTTTGTGCCAGTGCCCCGCGCTTTGCGACTTCCTTGAAAATACGTTCATGGATCAAATAAAAAAACTGCGGCACCACGCAGAACACACTGATGTTGCGCTCTTGCAGCGCGCGCAACAGTTCGGTCGTGTTCAATGTTTCCAGATAGACGACGCGCGTCCCATTGACCAGTGGCAGCAGCAGATTCGCCATCTGCGAAAGCACGTGGAACAGCGGAAGTAATCCAAGAATTGAATCATCCGGCCCTAGCTTGATCACGCTCGCCACGGCGGTGACTTCACCAAGAATGTTGCCATGCGTCAGCATCACGCCCTTGGGATCGGCCGTGGTGCCCGAAGTATAAAGCAGCGCGGCAACTTCCTCGGTCGGCGATTCCAGAGCAACAAAATTTCCCGGACCGGCTTGGAGGATGTCTTCGAGCTTGCCTGCGGATGAATCGCCGACAGCTTCGCCATCCATCACGACCGTCTTTACGGGCAGGCCTGCGATCGCCTCCTGAACGGTTTTCGCCCGTTTCTGATCATGAAAAATCAGCGTGGTCTCGCTGTCTTTTAGAAGCTTGGCAACCTGATCGCCATGGAATGCCGTATCCAGCGGAACGGCTGTGCACCCTCCCGCAATTATGCCGAGATAAACCGCGACCCACTTGGGATGGTTGTCTGCTAAAATCGCGACGCGCAAGCCGCGCGGAAAGCCGCTCTCCACCAGCCATCTTCCGATCGACTCGGCCATTGTCCGAACTTCGGAGTAAGTGTAGCTTTCGACTTTGTCCTGCCTCTGAATCTCCAGACAAGGATTTTGAGGCCAGCGTTCAGCGCACTCGCGAAATTGATCGTAAAAAGTTGACATGAGTTTGGTTTAATGTCGCCCCAGTCATCCGTCGCTAGATGCCTGTCTCACTCTGATGCTTCCACCTCATCCAATGGCGGTATACTCGCCACCGTGCTTGCCTTGAAAGTTTCCGCGCAAAACCGCGCGGTGCGTTGAGAAAGCGTCTTTTCGCAGAATTCCCGCTCGTAAAACCGCTCGCCCCTCCAGAAGGGGACGCTCACGCCTCCGAAACCCCGCTTGAACAGCGAAATATTAATTTCCTTTTCGGAAACCATGGCATGGGGTATCGGGTGAAAATGCTGTATGCCGAGCTCATAAAGCCGCACACCGTGTTGCTTGAGCCATTGGATGGCGCGCCACTGTACGAGATGCCCGATTGGCAAATGATTGTGCTCGGGCTCCTCGCAGCCTGAACTGTAATAAGCCGCGCCTTTGTAGACGCTGACCAGGGCGAAACCCACCGGCGTACCATCCCAATACGCACAACTCAAGATGGCGTAACCTTGCCGTATCCAGTCGCGCATCATCTGAAACGTACTCAACGGTCTGGTCACCCGCCCTGCCGCCTTAGCATGCAAGAGGCGGTATTCGTCGAACACGACATCGTTGATCGAATGCTTGTCGAAGACTACAGAGTTCAACATCTTCTCCGCGTGCTTGATTGCCGCGCGGTGCCCTTTCCGCATGTCGCGCAACAGCGCCGGCTCATCGGGAGAGAGGTCCAGAATTTGAGTTGCCAGTGAAATATCCAAATATCCAAATCGCGTCATAGGACGGATCTCCTTCCTTGGAGTGTCCCATTCGTCGGGGGCTGGCGGGGAAGCGCGGAAGAAAGCGCGCTGGACGTTATGGTCGCGCGCCAGCAGGTCAATGTGCTCGAAGACTGCCGCAGCCAAGGCTTTGCCATGCCTCGACGGGAGTCCGTTGGCAAACGCTGGAGCCGGCACTGCATCGCCTCCATAGGAAAACTGCGATGTCCCGTCCTCACAAGTCTCGAGCGCGAGGGGACAAATCGCTTCGATTCGCCCCTCGCACTCGCACAGAAACGACAGCGAGACAGGATTCCACGCCGGCTGGTACTCAAGGATATATTCCAGCCAATCGCTGGTGTGCCAGAACCATGAGTCATCGCTATGCTGGCAAAAATCGTTCCACGCCGAATAGCGATCGGGCGTGAGTCGAACGATGTGGATTGCGCTTGACTTAGGCATCGACAGACCGTGTCATTGTACACGCCGGTGCGCGCCAGAATCGCCCCGGTGACTTGTCCAGTATGCTACGCTTTAAGGTGAAGCGTAATCTAATCTTCAAGCCTGTTTCCGAAGGATTTCCGACTTGATTCACTCTGTAATCGCCAAGGTTTTTGGCACCAAAAATGAGCGCGAGATCAAGCGCCTGATGCCTCAGGTCGAGGCCATCAATGCGCTCGAACCGGAGATCAAGAAGCTCTCCGACGATGAGCTGCGCGCCAAAACCAGTTCCTTCCAGGCCCGCATTCGCGAACGCCTGAGTCAGATTCCGGACGAGCCCGAAGCCGATTCAGATCGCCTGAAACAGATCGAAGACGAGCGCGCTGCCGCCGTCAAGGAAATTCTCGATGAGATCTTGGTCGAAGCGTTTGCCATCTGCCGCGAGGCCAGTTGGCGTGTCCTGAACATGCGCCACTTCGATGTCCAACTGATCGGCGGCATGGTATTGCATCAAGGCAAGATCGCAGAAATGAAGACTGGCGAAGGCAAGACGCTGGTCGCTACTCTTCCCGTTTATCTGAACGCCCTTAGCGGGCGTGGCGTTCATGTCATCACGGTCAACGATTATCTCGCCAAACGCGACTCCGAATGGATGGGCAAACTCTACCAATTTCTCGGTCTAAGCGTCGGCGTCATCGTTCATGATCTCGATGATGCCGAGCGCCGCGAGGCCTACGCCTCAGACGTCACCTACGGCACCAACAACGAATTTGGCTTCGACTATCTCCGCGATAACATGAAATTCGATCTCCGCGATTGCGTGCAGCGCAAGCACAACTATGCCATCGTCGACGAAGTCGATTCCATTCTGATCGACGAAGCCCGAACTCCGCTGATCATTTCGGGCGCCAGCGAAGAATCCACCGACAAATATGCGCGTGTCAATCGCATCATCCCCAAACTCGAAAAGGGGGAGGAGATCGATGTTCCGCCCGGTGAACCGAAGATTTATACCGGCGATTATGTTGTTGACGAAAAGCATCGCAACATCACCGTCAGCGACGATGGGTGGGAAAAAGTCGAGCAGTTATTGGGCGTAAGCAACATCGCCGACCCTGAAAACTGGGACCTAAAGCATCACGTCGAAACCGCGATCAAGGCCCATGCGCTATATCAGCGCGATGTCGAGTATGTTGTAAAAGACGGCGAAGTCATCATCGTCGACGAGTTCACCGGACGTCTCATGCCCGGCCGCCGCTGGTCCGACGGCTTGCATCAATCGGTCGAAGCCAAGGAAGGCGTGAAGATCGAACGCGAAAATCAGACTCTCGCCACCATTACTTTCCAAAATTATTTCCGCATGTACAAGAAACTCGCGGGCATGACGGGAACGGCGGAAACCGAAGCCTCCGAATTCGATAATGTTTACAAGCTCGAAGTGATGGTGATTCCGACCAACCGGCAGATGAAACGCATCGAAAATCCCGATGTCGTGTATCGCACCGAGAAGGAAAAGTATTTCGCCGTCGCCGACGCTATCCAGAAGCTCAACGAAACCGATCAGCCGGTACTGGTTGGCACAACCTCGATCGAGAAGTCCGAGCGGCTATCCGAGTTGTTGAAGAAAAAAGGCGTGCGTCATGTTGTGCTCAACGCGAAGTATCACGAGCGCGAAGCCGAGATCGTCGCGCAAGCCGGACGCCGCGGCAACGTCACCATCGCGACCAACATGGCTGGTCGCGGTACAGATATTCTGCTCGGCGGCAATCCTGAATTCATGGCCAAGCAGGAGTGCGTGAAGAAGGGAATCGCGCAGCCCCGCCGGGTCGCGCAAGGAAAAATTCAAGCCGACGTGGACGACGAGAACACCACCGTCTGGTACTACGCGGGGAACGAATTCACCGTTCCGACTAACCTCTGGAACGAAGCCTTGGCGCGACACAAAGTCCAGACCGACAAAGATCACGACGAAGTCATCGCCGCCGGCGGCCTGCACATTCTAGGTACCGAACGCCACGAGGCCCGTCGCATCGACAATCAGCTTCGCGGACGCGCTGGCCGTCAAGGCGATCCCGGCTCGTCGCGGTTCTATCTTTCGCTGGAAGACGACCTCATGCGCGTCTTCGCCAAAGAGTGGATTTCGAAGCTGCTCGAGCGCCTGGGGATGGAAGAGGGCGTTCCCATCGAATCCGGCATGATCAGCCGTCGCATCGAGGCCACGCAGAAAGTCGTCGAAGCGCAAAACTTCGAAGCCCGCAAACATCTGCTCGAATACGACGACGTCATGAACAAACAGCGCGAAGCTGTCTATGGCCTGCGTCACCAGTTGCTCAAAGGTGTCGATCAAAAAGATTTGCTGCTCGAAGATTATGTCGCCGACATCCTCAGCCGCCTGATCGATGAGCATTGCCCGGTCAAGGCGCATCCCGATCAGTGGGACATCAAAGCGCTCAAAGACGCCATTTTCACCCGCTTCGGTGTCGATATCCTGGCGGAAGGCGTGACGCCCGACACGCTCAATCGCCAGGAGCTCGGCGACGCAATATTCGAGAAACTGAAGGCTCGTTACGACGCTAAAGAAGCCCTCATAGGCCCCGAAGCCATGCGCTATCACGAGCGCATGATCATGCTCAGCGTGCTCGACGCGCAGTGGAAAGATCACCTGCGCGATATGGATCACCTCAAAGAGGGCATCGGCCTGCGCGGCTATGGACAGCATGATCCTCTGGTCGAGTACAAGCGCGAGTCCTTCGACATGTTCGAAGCCATGATGCAGCGCTTTCAGGAAGAAACCTGCCGCTATCTCTACCTCATGCAGATTCTGGAGCGGCCAAACGATCCGGGAGCCGGCGGTGCCACTGGTCCCAAGCCCGAAGGCCACGGCGGACCCGAGACCGGCCTCCTCGCGCCCCGATTAGGCGGCAATGGTGCCGGAAACGGCAGTAAGCCTCCGCGCAACGTCTCAACCTCAATGGACGAAATGGAAGAAGCCTTCCAGCGGCGCAAGAAGCGCGAACTGGATCAAGCCCGAATGGCGGGAGCGGGCGAAGCGGCGATTGTGCAGCGAGTTGTCCGCGCCGAAGCTAAAGTAGGCCGCAACGACCCCTGTCCCTGCGGTTCCGGCAAGAAATACAAAAAGTGCCACGGCGCTTAAGAACCCACCTTGGCCGCAGGGTTCCTTCTAACTAAGCGAGCTTCTCTTAGCGTCCGGTTTGTGGCATCATGTCTTGCATGTCATCCACTACTAAGCAGGTGCTCTGGGCCGTGTTGTGGTTTGTCCTGGGTCATTTCAGCTGTGCCTTAATGCACCACTGGCACACTTGGCGTCACATGACGCGGTGAAAGATTTGTTGTAAAGCGGGATCTACGAAATCAGCGGTTCAACGCCTTCCGCTCCGCTAGCTTTTTGCGATTGAACTCGGCCACGATACGCGCCACATACGCGTGCGTCTCATAGTACGGAGGCACTCCGTGATACTTCTCCACCCGTTCTGGCCCAGCGTTGTAGGCCGCCAGAGCCTTCACCATGTCGAAGTGGTAGCGCTCCAGAAGCGTTCGTAGGTAGCGCGTCCCGCCTTCAACGTTCGCGCTCGCATCAAAGCTATCGCTCACGCCGAGTCGCGAAGCCGTCTCCGGCATGAGTTGCATCAAGCCCTGCGCGCCCTTGCGCGAAACGGCGTTCGCATTGAAATCGCTCTCCACGTGGATGACGCTGGCCACCAGATCGGGATCAAGATGCTGCGCCGCGCTATAGCGATCGACAATCGACGCAATCGGCTCGGCCTGGGGCAGGGAAGTGTTCTGAGCCGCAGGGGCTTCATCCGCCACGATGCTTTCCACCTCATCAGTCGGGACATCCACATAGTTGCTGGCATCGCTGTTTAGATAGAGCCGGGTGGTTGCGCCCAAAACTTCGTGCCGCTCATGCCGGATGGAATATCCATTGCGCAACTTCGCAGTGTCGGACGCAGCCGCACTTAAGCAGATTGCCGCCAAAAACAGCGCTGTTAAGCGGATCTTCATACGCCCACACCTAACACTTGCTCAACGGCGGCTGCCACGCCATTCTCGTCGTTCGAACGCGTGATCGGCCAGCCGCGTCCGCGAAGTTCCGAGCAAGCATTTCCCATGACGAACGGCAACCCGGCGTACTCCAGCATTTCGACGTCGTTATAGTTGTCGCCAATTGCCATCACTTGATCCCGCTGTATGCCCCGAAATTTTGCCCAGCGCCCGACCGCATGGCCTTTGGAACAAGCCTGATTCAGCACATCGAGCATGGCCAAATCCCGCTCAGGATACTCCGTGCGCAGCACCGTGATCCGCTGCTCCCAGCCGCCGCGCGAGAGTTCCTCCTGCGCCAACTTCATCCGTCCAATCGTTCCGCAAAACATGGCCTGCACGGGATCAACCGTCAGCGCGTCCGCAATCGGCGAGACAAATTGGATAAACTCCATGTTCTTTTCCAGCCAGCGGCGAATCGAGATGTTTAGCTCGTCCATGCTTTCGAGCACTAGCGAACCTCTGCCTTCGCGGTCAAAGGTAAGAACGGTATTGCCTCGGAACTCTTGCATTGCGGCACAAAGCTGGCCACAAGTCTCTAGTGGCAGCAGATCGCGGTGAAACGTTTCGCCCGCGAGCGACCGCGTCACCGCGCCATTGGACGAAATGATCCAAAGATCAAAACCCAACTGCTCAGCCACCTCGAGGGCGAACCGATGTCGCCGCCCGGTCACCAAAACGACTTCAACCCCAGCCTCCCGCGCCCGATGCAAAGCCTCCAAATCCGCCCGGGACACCTCAAATCGAGAATTCAGTAAGGTTCCGTCGATATCGATGGCTAGGAGGCGGACAACAGAGGAAGACACACCCCAAGTTTATCATCGCGAATTGACGGAACAGGCGCCGAACGGCCATGTACTGCTGCGCCGGTTCGATGCTCTCGATACGTAGGTTAACTCCAGTATTGAGAGTTGTTTGAGTGGGCTGGGAAGGGTAATCTAGGAGATTCCGAATGGCATTCTTATCTTTTCTCGACCGCGAACACTCCGTCGCGAAGCCCGGATATAGCCGCTGGCTGGTGCCCCCGGCGGCGCTCGCCATTCACCTCTGTATCGGACAGGTCTACGCCTTCAGCGTCTTCAAAATTCCACTCACGCAGTTGCTAGGGAAAACGAAACCACTTCCCGAAGATTGGACGCAATCGCAGTTGGCATGGATATTTTCGCTGGCGATTGTAATCCTTGGCCTGTCGGCGGCGACATTCGGCAAATGGCTGGAAGCTGCGGGTCCGCGCAAAGCCATGTTTGTTTCTGCAACGTGCTTTGCCTTCGGATTTTTCATTTCCTACTTCGGCGTTGTTTCCCATCAGCTTTGGCTAATCTACTTTGGCTACGGCGTCATCGGTGGTATCGGCTTGGGCATCGGTTACATCTCGCCGGTATCAACGCTGATTAAATGGTTTCCGGATCGTCCTGGGCTGGCTACAGGTATGGCCATCATGGGATTTGGCGGTGGTGCAATGATCGGCTCGCCCTTGGCCATCAAACTTATGGCTTTTTTCCGCACGCCGGCCGAACTGGGCGTGGGCAAAACTTTTCTTGTGATGGGTGCCTTGTATTTCTTACTCATGATGTTCGGAGTCTTCACCATTCGTGTCGTGCCCCAAGGCTGGAAGCCCGAGAACTGGAGCGCCCCAGTCAAAAAGCGGAAACTCATTACTGAACATAATGTGGACGTCAACACCGCGTTCCTGACTCCGCAATTCTGGCTCTTGTGGATTGTGCTATGTACCAACGTCACCGCCGGCATCGGCATTCTCGAACAGGCGTCTCCTATGATTCAGGAATTCTTCAAGGGCTCCATCGGCCCAGTTGCCGCGAGCGGATTTGTGGGGCTTCTCAGCCTGTTCAACATGGCCGGACGTTTCTTCTGGGCCTCAGTATCCGATTTCATCGGCAGGAAGCCCACCTATTTCATTTTCTTCACGCTGGGGGCAATTCTCTATTTCTTGCTTCCAAGAACGGGAGCCGACCATTTGAATAGCGTGGCCCTCTTTGTGATAATTTCCGTCGTTTTGCTGAGCATGTATGGCGGAGGCTTCGCTACGATCCCCGCATATCTGCGCGACCTCTTTGGCACTCATCACGTCAGCGCGATCCATGGCCGCCTGTTGACGGCATGGTCGGTCGCTGGTGTTCTGGGGCCGATGTTGGTGAACTACATGCGCGAGTACCAAATCGCGCACGGAGCGGATAAGGCGAGCGCTTATCAAACGGTGCTGCACGTGATGGCGGCCCTGTTAGTTGTCGGTTTTGTAGCCAATCTGCTGGTTCGACCCGTGGCTCAGAAATACTGGATGGCTGAGAAGCAGTCCTAGGACGACCGATTGGGAAGGACAACGAAAATGTCGGAAGGTGCGAAAAAATCGTTGGCAGCTGCAATCGTATTCGCATGGCTGCTTGTGAGCGTTCCTCTTGGATGGGGCGTCTACAACACGATTCTCAACTCCATGAAGTTGTTTCAGGCTGCGCCCGCCAAAGCCGCGGCGCCTGCAACGCCAATCAAGTGATTCTTCGCGATTCAGCCCCGCAAGAAATTTCACCTTGCGCTTCGGAAGTAGACACCGCCCCCGATTAACTTCGCGCGATAGACTAGTGACTCACCATCATGCCCGAACTACCCGAAGTAGAAACCATTGCTCGCGGACTCGCCAGCCGCGTCACCGGAGACGTCATCGAGTCGGTCTGGCTCGGCTCCAAGCCGGAGCCGCTGAAATCGCCAGCATCCGAGATCGCCGCGACCCTCGAATCCTCACGCATCCAGGGCGTCCGCAGAGTCGGGAAGCACATCGTGTTCGATTTACTCAAGAAAAAGAAGCCCGCCCAGTGGATCGTCCACCTTGGCATGACCGGACGCCTTATCGTCTCTGAGCCCGATGCCGAAATCGTTAAGCATACTCACGCCGTCGTCAAACTAAAATCAGGCCGCGAAATGCGCTTCGTCGATCCTCGCCGCTTCGGCCGCTTAAGCGTCGCTCATGACTTTGACGCAGGGGGCTCCGAGCCATTGGAAGTCGATGTCGACACGTTCAAGAGAATGTTTCGGGGACGCAAAACTCCCATGAAGAGCGCGCTGCTGAATCAGAAGCTTCTCCGCGGTGTCGGGAACATCTACGCGGACGAGTCGCTTTTCCGCGCTGGGATTCGCCCGCGCCGTCGCGCTTCGACCATCTCACGCGAGGCGCTGGAACGTCTGTTCACTGCGATTCAGGAAGTCTTGCGTGAGGCGATCGCGCTAGGAGGCTCGTCCGTTTCAGATTACGTCGATTCAAACGGCGAGGAAGGTTTCTTTCAATTGCAACATCGCGTCTACGGCCGCGAAGGCGAGCCCTGCCTGGTCTGCGACACTCCGATCAAACGCATCGTCATCGCCGGACGTAGCAGTCACTATTGCCCACACTGCCAAAAGTAAGTTCAGTCCGCTGCTACTTCAATCCCGCCTGCGCCAGCATTTGCAAAAACTGCCCCTGTGTTCGCATGTCGATCGACTGCGTTACCAGCTTCCCCTCACGATCGTAGACGAAGCTTTTCGGAATCCCCTGCACTTGAAACAGATCGTTCACTTTTCTGCCAGGATCGAGCAGCACGGGATAGGTAATCTTGTGTTCGGCAATGAATGGCGCGACCTTGGCCTGTTCTTCATCCGAGATCGCAAGAATCACGAATCCTTGATCGGCGAAGCGCTGATACAGGGCATCCAAATCTGGCATCTCCTTCCGGCATGGCGGACACCACGTCGCCCAGAAATTGACCAGCACGACCTTGCCGTGAAGGCTAGCGAGCTGCCAGTTTTTGCCCTGCAAATCCGTCAGGGTGAAATCCGCGTGCTGGCGGCGCTCGTCGTCGGCTGCGAGTTTGGCCATTGCGGCTTTGTACGCCGGAGCATCCAGCGAAACCTGCATCTGCTCGTAACGCGCAAGCTGCGCCAGCTCCAGGTAAGGCTCGGCCGGGTGACCATGGTCGTCCGGCTGAGGCTGTTCGCGCACTGCGTAGGCCAGCGTGGTCGTCACTTCCTGCAAAGTGTCGCGCCCGAAATCGCCTTCGGTGGATAAATCGGCCAGACTGTTCGCCAAGCCGACTTTGTGGGCGTTAGCCGGCAACTGCCGAATCTGGAGCGCAAGCTGCTTGGTCGTCTGAGCGCGAACATCGTCGCGCAAATGGCGCAGTCCGCGCAGTTGATCGACGATAGGCTTTTCCTGATCGGTCCAGACGGTTGCGGGTTCTTGCGCCTGCGCGGGGCATAAGAAGAGAACGGAGAACAGTAAGGTGGCGATCGCTAGAAGCTTCTTGCCGGGGCGGTGAATGAGTGAGGGTGTGGTCATAATCCTTGGGGGTCAGCTTAATTCTAACTGTTCCAATCGGATTTATGGGGCAAGCATTACAAGCACAGGTCATCGCTTCCGATCCGCAGTTTTCTTGGGTGCAGGACGCTTCGATTTCCGCGCCCCCGGAACTTTCCCGATCCTCTCATCGCCAGCGAGTACGAGTTCGCAGGCGCGCAGTGCCGACTCCTCGAAATCGGGCGCATCGGAGGGAAGAAGCTGCCATCCCATTATCTTTGCTCCGAGCACTCCAATGGATCGCATGTTGGGAAACTCACGCTGCAAACTCGCGTGATGTTCTTGCGTGGTCGCGAGCCAAACCCCGTTGTCTGCATCTGCTGTCGGTTTGTCTCGCAGGATCAGTACGATCTTCTCGCCGACGTAAACTGCAAGGCATCCGAACATGGGCCGCGTCGTCGGCGACAGAGACGCAATCTCTTCCAGCACGAATTCTTGCGGAATCGCTTTGCGCCGAACTGGAGGGAACAACTCAAGAGCAAGGGGACGAGAGCGAGCAGTGCGGCGAGAGTCGGACATCGGTTTGTTAATCCGGTCACTCATCTTATAATGCGGCCCGGTACTCATGCACCTGGAACCCCACGACTCCAGAAAGCCCTACAATACTTTTGCACCTTCGAACAGGAGAATCCAACATGAATCGTCTTACCGCCTCCAAGCTTACGATGTTGCTGCTCTTGCTGGTTGCCGTCGTCGCCGTTCCATCCGAATCCTCCGATAAACCGGTTACCGTTAATGGCTACGTTCTCGACTCAGCCTGCGCCTTTACCAAGAGTCTCAAGAAGCCGATCAGCGCGGAGTGCGCTACCGCGTGCGCCAAGGCGGGCTCTCCGCTGGTCATTCTTTCGGATAAGGGCGAAATCTACTGGCCGATCGCCAGCACGACGCCGTCGTCGGGACAGAACGACAAGCTGTTACCTTTTGCCGGAGAGAAAGTGACCGCGAAGGGCAAGGTCTATGCGCGAGGAGGTTCGAGCGCAATTGTGATCGATACCATCGAACCGCAAACGGCGAAGTAGCCGACCGAAATAGACAACGCCATGACCGCCGACGATTTTCGCCGCATCGCGCTTAGCTTCGAAGGCGCCGAAGAAGGATCGCACATGGGCGCGGCCGACTTCCGCGTCGGCGGACGGATCTTCGCCACCCTGGCTTCGCAAGCCGCGGGATACGGCAACCTCAAGCTCACTCTGGAGCAGCAGGCGGATTTCGTGCGCGAAATGCCGGATGTCTTCCTACCCATCCATGGCGGCTGGGGCCGCATGGGCATGACACACATTCGCCTTGCCGAGGCCAGCGAAGACGTGTTGACCGGAGCATTGCACACGGCGTGGAAGCTGCGGGTAGAGCAGAACAAGGGGACCAAGAAGACGACCGCAAAGAAGAAATCAGGACGACCCGTAACAAGCAAGAAATAACGCCGAGGCTCAGTCCTGAACACTATCTTCCGTTCGGGAGTAGAATTCGCTCATCGTAAGGAGGCGAACTGGCAATGATGAAAGTCTTGCTCTCGCTAATGATGTCCTGCCTTTGTGCCGCTCAATCCGTGGCGCAATCCTCAACTTTTTCGCAGGGTTGCTCCATTTCTCCGCAAGACGCTGCGATCATCGCGAAACTACATCAGCCCGAGGATGTGCGTCAGCCCGAAGCAGAACGCCAGGCGCAGAAACTCGCGGAACTGCGCGAACCGCTGGCGGCCTCCCCCGAAGACATATATCTCAACGAAGAGTACCAGGACGTGCGCATCTCGCAGATAGGAGACGAGCGTGAGGCGGTGATTGCAGAGTACGAAACTCGCCTCGCGAAGGATCCGCAGAATCCTGTGTTGCTCTATCTGGCGGCCCGCGCTGAATATAGCCAGAAGACGCCGCAGGCAATCGCGAATCTGAAGCAGGCCATCAAGATCGCGCCTTCCTTCGGATTGCCGTTTCTTTTACTGGCCCAAATTTACTCAGCGCCCGCGTTCGCCGATCCAGCCAAAGTTGCGGAAAGCCTCGATCATTTTGGAGAGCTGTGTCCAACCAGCGTGCGCACTTTTAGCGAGCTGTTCTGGGCCAAAGACAATGAGTTAATGAGCCGCACCGCGTCCAGGATACGTGGCGCGATTAAGGGGCGCACAGATATTGAGGCCGAGATCGCCTATCCAAAGTTGTGGAGGCTGGAGCAAGCGACGCACCGTTCCGACGATCAGGCTGCAAATCGCGCGCTGATCGTAAACGACGCCGAATGGCTGCGAGATAGCCGCTTTCCGCGCACGGCGGATTGGCTGACCGCACTCGAAAATGCCTCCGATATGACGGATGTTCCCAAGATTCAAGATGACGCCGACGCGGAGATCGTGCGTCTCTTCCCGAATTCCGACACTGCGGTCGAGGCTGCGTTGGAGGAGCGGGAAAAGGGAAATCCTCGGCCCAAGGGGGACGCGACGCAAGCGCAGCTTCAGTCATTCTGGAAGCGCGAGCTCGAAGTCGTTCTTCCCGTCGCCCGCGAGTGGCCGGAGGCTGAAGGCCCCGCTTACCACGCGGCAGAGGCCGCGATTGCCGATGAGTCCAGCACGCCTCAGCAGATACGCGATGCGCTCTCACTTTTTCAGTTTGCCTATAAACAGAACCCCTCGGACATTCCTTCAGTACGGCCACTGCCATTGCAACTCGCGCAGAGTCTAGTGGAGCGGGGGGTATGTCTCGACGAGGTACCCGCTCTTGTTCCAGAGGGGCTTGCCATGTCGGATCGCATGTGGCAGCCGAAAATGAAATCGGACCTCTCCCCTGACGCGGCTATAACAGCAAGAGCAGTTGCCAACTACAACTACGAGGTTGGTTTATTGGCCTCGACCGAAGCCTCGATTCGGCTGGGCAAGCTGTCCGCAGCTAAGAAGACGCTCCTGCAACTCGGCGAAAAGATCGCGGACAGCAAACCTGCGGACACCGCCAGCTCCGGGGAAAGGGCTGATCATGCATCCCTCGAGGCTCAATTCTGGTACGTCAAAGGACTCTACGCCGAAGCCGAGAACCGTAAGCTCGACGCCTTAATCGACCACCGCAATGCGATCGCAACGTTTCCAATTCGAACTCACGAAGCCGATCGCCGCGACGAGGTCATGAAGCATGCCCAAACCTTATGGCAACAGATGAATGGGACGTCCGAGGGCTGGAACGATTGGGCGGCGGAAAGTTCGTTATCGAGCTTCTACGCTGGTGGCGGCGAAGGCAGCGCCTGGAGTCATCTCGCGACCAAACAACCGAAACTCATCCTTACCGATGCTCTCGGCCATCAGTGGAATCCCTCCGACCTGTCCAAGAAATTTACTTTTGTGACGCTGTGGGCCAGTTGGTGCTCGCCATGTCGGGCAGAGTTGCCCTATGTGCAGAAGCTTTACGAGCGCTTCAAAGATCGGAACGATGTCGCCGTGGTGGCACTCAACCTGGACGATGATCCCAAGAATATGGACGTTGCCTTGAAAGAACTGCGGCTTGCATTACCCTCCGTGTCGGCGCGGAATTTTGCCGCCGACCTCGTGCCAATGGCGGGCATTCCGGAAAACTGGATCATCACGCCCTCCCAATCGAAGCCCTTTGAGGGCCCGTCAGGATCGCTCGATGCCTGGCTGGAAAACGCTACCAAGGCATTTGAGAAGGCGATGGCTCGGTGAAACTTCGCCGGAAGCCGTTCCTTCGGCACGACCTATGAGGGCGGACCTCATCTGACGGGCACGGTCTACGAGATGCAGCGCACGAAATCGGGTGTGAGCGAAGCTCCGATTTACATTTTCCAGGGAGAGGCCTTCGACCCGGGAAGCGATGGCGCCAATCCAGTTGCTGCGGTTGTGATGGGCAGCAAGGGCAACCTTTACGGCACCACCGACTATGGCGAATCCGCTGCCGTGGGGACGCTCTATGAACTAAGCCCAAATGAGAGCGGCCGCTGGAGGGAGAAAGTTCTTTACACATTCACCCACAGTGCCGACGGAGGCCATCCTAGTGGGCTTATCCTCGACGCGGCGGGAAACCTATACGCCGCGACCTCCGGCTACAACACCGACGGCTCAGTATATGAATTGAGCCCTAGCGCCAATGGTAAGTGGACATTCACGGTGCTCTACGATTTTACCGGCGGAGATGATGGAGCCGTACCGTCCGGCCCGTCCGTTCGCGATGCCCGGGGCAACGGCTGCATTCGGCGGTGCGAATGGGTTGGGCGTCGTTTTCGAAATTGCACCGTAGATCGATTTCAGCCGTCACATCGCACCGTGACAATGGTTACAGACCTTCCGCTCTCTTTCCACTACGCTGACTTTGCGCACATCGGTGCAACGTCAGTGAATCGTAAAGGAGATCTCCAATGCCTACCGCAATCACCCTCCGCCCAGCCGACCTTCAGGAGGCCGTTCTGGACATCGCTTTTTCGCAAGCCATTCTTGACCAGGTGCACGAAACTGAAAAGCAAATCGCGCAGCGTGCCTACGCCCTTTATGAGCAGCGTGGTGCAGGCGACGGGCATGCTGTTGAGGATTGGTTTCATGCGGAATCGGAGCTGTTAAAACCCGTGCCTGTGGAAAGAATCGAGACCAGCAATGAAATGATGGTGCGCGCCGAAGTCCCAGGGTTTTCGTCTCGTGACCTGATTGTCGAAGGTGACGCCAACAATCTGTTGGTTCGCGGCAGCGTGGAAAATGCTTGCGTGGAGTGCAAGAAGGCGGGCAACCGCAAATGCGTTCACACTTCGACAACGAGGATTTTTCGGCATGTCTCACTGCCAGTGTCGGTGACTCCCCGCGGCGCTTCGGCAAAGCTCAACAACGGAGTGCTGACCGTGTCCATCCCGAAAGCCGTCTCGTCCCGATGGGCCGCTGAGAAAGCGGTCTAGCTAAGCGTGGGCTGACATGTCCGTCCGCCAATCGCCCATCCTGGTCGCAACCGCCTCCGCGACAGGATGGGCTTTTTATCTTCAGCCCTTCACGCTGATTTTCGAAAACGACATGACCGCGCGCCCCGCTGTCGGTCGGCCCATCGCCATGGCTGGCTTAAAAGTGGTGAAGATCAGCATGTTCTTGACGGAGGTCGGCAAGTCATTGGCATGTTCAGGGTCGGAAAGAATCCGGTAGTCTTGCACCCGTCCATTGGCATCCACATAGGCTTCGATGACCAGAGAATCATCCTGAATGGAACTTGCCGCCGAGCCGAACGCCGATTGTTGTAGCACGGGCGCGGTGTAGAGCATCAGCGGCACATCGGGATGATCCGCGCGCAATGCCGGAGCCATGAACGCCGTCAGCAATCCGAATAAAACGACCGTCGATACCAGTCCGGCCGTGGCGGGCACCATAAAGCTTTGCAACGCGTGCTCGATTCGCATGCCCCAGATCGAAGCTCGCGAAGTTTCCCTCTGCACCACTTCCCGAGAAATCGCCAGGCGCAACTTCAACTCCAGATCTCCCGGAGCTTTCCTGCGACCAGTGCGCGACAACAGTGCTTGCGTCTTGCGTAACATGGCATACTCGCCGGCGCACTCCGCGCACTCCACCATGTGTCGGCGCAACTCCCCCATCTGTTTGCCCGTAACGGCCCCATCGAGATAAGGTGAAAAAAGCGATTTGGCGTTGCCGCAATTCATGAGGCTGCCTTCATTCCCTGCCGCAGTTCAGCACGCGTGCTGCGTTTGGTGACTTCTTTGTCGGGAGCACGCAGCCCCAGTTCGTTACTGAATTGCTTCACATAGGCAAAGAGCCGCAGTTTTAGGGCTTGCCGTCCACGGGTTACTCGCGACTTTACCGTACCCAGCGAACACTGCATGATCTCCGCGATATCTTCGTAAGACATTTCTTCGATGTCGCGTAAAATCACTGTGGTTCGAAACGGCTCTGGGATCTGCCGCAGTTCGTGCTCAACCCGCGCCCTAATTTGTTCATGCGCATAATTCTCAAACGGAGAATTATGCTCGTCCACCAATACATCAATCAGGCCGCTGGCGAGCTGCTCATCCAAATAAGATTCCGCAGGCTCGATCGAAGTCTCATGCGACTTATGCCGGAACCACCATCTCCTCCGGTTCGACGCCTCATGCACCGCGATGCGGTAAATCCAGGTCTTCAAACTGGATTCGCCGTGGAACTGCTTCATACCACGGAAAATCTTTACAAAAATATCTTGAGTGGTGTCCGCAGCATCGGAAGGATCGTTCACGATGCGATAAACCAGGCTGTAAATAGGCTGATGAAATTCGCCAATGAGCCAGGCGTAGGCGGTCTCAGAGCCGGCCTTCAACTCAGCGATGACGGCCGATTCCTGCTCCCGGATTCCAATGGCGCTGGCCAGTTCGCTCAATGTCGTGGTCCCAGCCATCGCAGTCATGGCTCGACCCCCATTATAAGCCGCCGTGTTCCAGCGCCAAACGAAATTGAATTCGAGCCCACAGAGCTATAGACCCCGCGAGGCAGTCCAGAGTTCCCGTCGCGTATGCCGAGATTAATGGGCCTTTAGGAATGAATGAGATACGGGCTACTGCTGCGGGGAAGTGGACGGGGGAGTAGCGGGAGCCGAGGTGGGCGCTGGTGGTTTCTTAACCACTTTTTTCTTGACTGGTTTCTTTGCAGTATCGTCGTCCGCAGTATCGTCCACCACCACTTTTTTCGGCGGCTCAGGAGTTGCCTGCAAAGCCTGAACCCGGGCTCGCAGTGTATTCAGTTCGCCATCTTTGGCGGCGGCCAGCGTTTCCAGACGCTTGGAGAAATTACGCCGTGACTGCTCAATCGTGTCCAGATCGTTCTGCAAGCATTGAAACTCGTCTTTACCGCCAAATGCTCCGGCCGATTCCGTGACCGAGCGCAGGACGTCATACAGCGCGTCCAGATTTCGGTAAAGCTTGAAGGTCGCGATCAGGCCGTCAGGGGAACTCTTGAGATCGCTGATCATGCCGGGCAGCGCGGCGTTAAGATTTCGATTGATGGAGTCGCTGTCGCTTTGCGCCTGACGCTTCGTATCCCCGTCTGCTTTCCATTTCTCGATGCGTAACTTCGCCAGATCGACTTGGAGTTTTTGAGATGTCGTTTGCAATTGTCCGAGGAGGTCGTTGAGTTCGCTGACCGAGGAGTAAGCGACTGGCGCAGCAGTCTGGGCGGCTGAGACGGCACCAATCAGAAGCCCCAACGCCAGGATTCCCATCCGCGCCCGAAGTGATCGTTTGTCCATACTCGCAGTATTTCGTTTAGTACAACAGTGTTTCAGAGTAATCGCTTTCCTTGCCAAAGTGTAGAGGGGATGCATGGCTCACGCGGAGACGCCAAACTCTTTTTGCAGCATGAAAGCATCACGACGGTTGCTGTAATAGCGGGGCAGAGTCTTCACGATGCTGTAGCCGTGGTGTTTGTAGAAGGCCAAGGCACCGAGATTGTCGGTGGCGGCTTCAAGAATGACATTGGGACATCCGGCGGCTTGAATGCGCTCTTCCGCCGCGTGCAATAGTTTTGAGCCGGCGCCGGAACGACGGGCGATGGGCAGGACGTCGATAGTGATGATGTGTCCGGAGCGGCGGCGGGGGGCCTCGGCGACCACGAAGCCCACGATTCCGGGGGGCAGATCCTCATCCGAGGACGAAACGATTTCGGCGATCAGGGTGAATGCCGCAGTGCGGCGCATGTAAGTGCCCAGCTCGACCCGCGAGTAGGCGACGCCGGGGGCGAAACATTGCTGGTCAATTTTCCAAAGAGCGTCGAAATCGAAACGACGGGCCTCGCGTAACGTGATCTCCACCGAGTCATTGTAGTACGGAAAGGTTTGGTGGTGCGTTTCGGGCGGAGGATTCTGGCGGCATAGGGATCGTTCGACTGTGCGGGACTGCTCGCTGCGCTGTTGCGGTCCGCTGGCCTCAGAATGACAGATATTTGGTACCGTGGTACATTTATAACATGAAGGCGGCAGACAGCTTTGTTGAGGTGCAGCGAGTACAGACGGGCGTCCGGCTCGAAAAGAAGATGCTGAAAGTGTTGAAGGCGGTCGCTGAATTGAAAGATATGAGCTTGGGCGATCTGTTGGAGGGCATCGTTCTGCATGCGTTTGACGGCAAAGTGCCGTTTTCGGCACAGACCCTGGCGGACATCGAGCAGTTCAAGCAGCTCTATCGAATGACGCTAAAAGCAACCGACAGCCATAAGTTAAAGGAGCGGAAATGAAAACGTCGATGATGGTGGGAATTGTGTTGATGAGTGTTTTACCAATGTTGGCGCAGGTGGTTGCAGATGCTCCCAAAGTGCCAGCGGCGCTGGTGCATGTGACGAACAAATTTAGTTTGGTTGTGAATGCTCCGCTGCGCGATGCGTTTCCGTTGTTCGGTCCTGAGGGGGAACGCGTGTGGGCGGGAAAGCATTGGGAGCCTAAATTCCTCTTTCCCCAGCCGTCTAAGGATATTCAAGGAGCAGTGTTCACTGTGCTGCATGGAACGCAGAAAGTGGTGTGGGTCAATACGCTATTCGATGTCGACGCAGGGCGAATTCAGTATGTGTATTTTATCCCCGATGCGCTGGTCACGACGATTGATCTTCATTTGGAAGCGGCCAGCGTGACGACCACGAACGTTGAAGTGACGTATACGCGCACGGCGTTGAGCGAGGAAGCGAACGAGCATGTGCAGGCGTTGGGGCAGAATGACCGGGACAGCGGGAAGGATTGGGAAGGCTCAATCAATGCCTATTTAAGGGCGCGCGGCAGGTAACTGGTTGTTCCGCACTTCGCTGCGCAGGTCGTGCTGCGAGTAGAATTTCTTCATGCGCATTACCAGCCGTCGCAAGACGATCATCACGTTTCTAGTCCTGGGCGTAGGCTTGGCGACAGTTGCTGTCGCCGTCGGATTCGGCTGGATCATTTTCAACTGGCGGGAAGGAGTTCGGGTTTTTCTCGGCGTCATATTTTTCGGTGCGATCACAGCGGGACTGATTCTCAATACGATTTTCCTGGTGCGTGAGATTCGGCGCAATGAACAGCACGATAGTTTTATCAATGCTGTGACGCATGAGTTGAAGACGCCGATCGCGTCCATTCGGCTGTATTTGCAAACTTTGCAGCAGCGCGAAGTCGATGATGCCAAGCGGGCGGAGTTCTATCGCATCATGCTGAATGACACCGACCGCTTGATGACGACGGTCGAGCAGGTGCTGAAGGCGGGTGCACTGGGAGGCAAGCACCATGCCAGCGACTTCACACGGATCAATCTTGCGGCGCTGGCAGAGGAGTGCGCGGAACTGGCGAGGGTTCGCCATAATCTGCCACCTGAGGCGCTGCGATTTGAGAGCAACGGCCAGACTCCTACAGTGCAGGGCGATGCGGATGATTTGCGCGCGGCGATTTCCAACGTGCTCGACAATGCCGTGAAGTATTCAGGTAGCAATGTGGAAGTGCGCATGCACTTGCACTCACTCAACGAAAAGACCGTAACACTGAGCGTCCGCGATTGCGGCGTAGGCATTCCGCGAGATCAGTTGAAGCGAATTTTCCGGCGATTCTACAGAGTGCCGAATCGCGCCATCGCGCACGTCAAGGGCACGGGGTTGGGATTGTTTATCGTGCGCTCGGTAACGCACAAGCATCGCGGCCGCGTGTATGCGGAGAGCGGCGGGGAAGGCCAAGGCACTACCATTTCGATTCAGTTGCCGATCGTTCCGGCGGCATCGCCACTGTCGCAGACTGCGCTACGGGACAGCAAGGCATGAGTCGAGTATTGGTCGTGGAAGACGAAACGCATTTAGCGCGGGGATTGCGCTTCAATCTCGAAGCCGAGGGGCATGTCGTGGAGGTTGCTGGCGACGGAGAAACTGCGTTGCAATTGCTGCTTCCGAAGGATGGAACGAAAGCGCCGTTCGACGCGGTGGTGCTGGATGTCATGCTGCCCGGGAAAGACGGTTTCACCGTGGCGCATCGGTTGCGAGAGGCGCGGCAATTTGTACCCGTGCTGATGCTGACCGCGCGGGGGCGTCCCGAGGATGTGCTGAAAGGATTTGCGTCGGGCGCGGACGACTATTTACCGAAGCCATTTGAGCTAGCCATCTTGTTGGCACGACTGAAGGGGCTGTTACGGCGGGCGGAGTGGACAGGCGGCCACAAGGAAACTGTGGCCCCGGCGGCAGCAAGCATTTCCGAAGCTGCAAGTGATGACCTGGCCGCTTACGGAGTTTTTTCCTTTGCGGGCCGGACGATTGATTTTGGCAGACTTGAACTTCGTACGAGGAATGCGACAATCCGCTTGACTCTGATGGAAGCGGAGCTATTGCGCTACCTGATTCGCAGTGCAGGACAAGTAGTTTCGCGCAAAGCGATCCTGGAGAATGTTTGGGGTCTTCGAGAGGACACCGACACGCGCGCCATCGATAACTTTATCGTCCGCTTGCGGCGGTATATCGAAGATGACCCCGGTAGGCCGCGTCATTTATTGACAATTCGCGGGGTTGGTTATCGGTTTCTAGCCGAGCCTTAGACTCTCTAATCGGCGTCTGGGCTTCGCTTGAAGCGGTGCTGTGCAAGCGTTTTCACCTCTGGGTAGGGACTTTTCACTCTCTTGCCATCCTACACGACGCCCTTATAATCGAGGTGCCGCACGACTTGAATTGGCCGGTTCAATTACCTCAGGGGGACTAGAAATATGTCGCTTACATGTAGGAGTTATTCTGTTCGCACTTCGTCTGTTGTTATCTTCTGGTTGATGCTCTGCATGAGTGCTGCACTCGCTGCGGGGCAAACCTCCATCACAACCTACCACTACGATAACAATCGCACGGGATGGAATCAGAATGAAACCGTGTTAACCCCGGCGACGGTAAACAGCAAATCGTTCGGCTTGCTGGAGACGGTGAAACTTGATGATCAAGTGGACGCGCAGCCGTTGGTCGTACCAGGTGTGCAGATCACGGCTGGCAATTATCAGGGTACGCACGATGTTGTGTATGTGGCGACGGAGGGCAACACCGTATATGCCATCGATGTGCACAGCGGAACGGTGTTGCTGAGTCCGAATTTCGGCACCCCGGTAGCTCGGCCACTGGGATGCAACAACAATGGACCGAATGTGGGCATCAACTCTACGCCGGTGATCGATCCAGCGAGCAACACACTCTACGTGATGATTTATACCCAGGATGAGAATGGACCTGCTTATAGGATCCATGCCCTCGATCTGGGCAACTTGACTGACAAAGTTTCTCCGCAGGTCGTAGTTGCTTCGCATACCCTAAGCGATGGAACCGCCTTCAACTTCAACGCAAAATACCAACGCCAACGTCCCGGATTGCTTCTCGCAAACGGCAGCATTTATGCTGGGTTCGGCAGCTTTTGCGACTACTCTGGCAACCTGTCGCGAGGTTGGCTGCTAGGTTGGACAGCTGGAACGCTGGCGCCTTTTCCCTCGAATCAACTGAACGATTCTCAGGCTACCAACTCCAACAGTTTTTTTCTTTCCTCGATATGGATGTCGGGCTATGCCCCCGCAACCGACGATTCCGGCAATGTGCTATTTGTGACCGGCAATTCTGAAAAGGGTACCTACGATGGCGTCACCAATCTTCAGGAGAGTGTGGTTAAAGTTTCCTCCACGCTCGGCAGCGTCCTCGATCTGTTTACTCCTAACAACGTGGGTGCGCTGGACAACTTTGACAACGACTTCGGGGCAGGCGGCGTGCTAGTGCTGCCCGATCAGCCCGGTTCCACCCCGCATCTGGCGGTCGCTGCGGGCAAATTTGGCACAATGTTCTTAATGAACGAGGACAATCTCGGCGGATATTCGCCGACTAAGAATAATGTTCTAGGTACTTATTCTGTAGGAGGCTGTTGGTGCGGCGAGTCTTATTTCGTCGACCCCTCCGACGGCGTGGGACGCGTAGTTAGCAGCGGCAACACTCAGGTGATGGTTTGGAAGGTGGAAACCTCTCCTACCGTGGCATTGAAGAAGGTTGCGGAATCTCCCCAAGGCCCGGGTACGGCGCAGGATCCGGGATTCTTCACAACGATTTCTTCGAGTGGAACCAGCAATCCCATTATCTGGGCACTTTCACGTCCACCCAATAGCTCTGGCAAGCCTATTCAATTGATTGCGCTGAATCCGGAATCTGGCGGAAGCAGTATGAAAGTGCTCTTCGGTAAGACGGCAGGAAGTTGGCCGAATCTAACTGGCAATGCGAATCTTGTGCCAGTAGTAGCGAATGGCCAGGTCTTCGTTGCGAGCTATAAGCAGTTGCGCATCTTCGGCCTCACCGGTGGAAAAGAGAAGAAGAAGTAGAGTTAGAGGGGTGCGGCGTCTGGCAGTGCGCCGTGCCCTTTCTCGGGCGTAGTAACCTCCTCCCGTAATGCAACTCTCAGGTGGGTGTCGGGTTTATCGTAGGAGAGCTATGTCACTCGAGTTGCGGTCGTGCCGTTTGTATCCATCTGCATTTCATGCGTTCTTTATCATCCTGTCTCTTAGGGCGCTGGCGCCTGCACAATCCGCCGATCAGCCACTTGTGGTGAACCAGGACAGCCGCGTCGCGGTTATGGAGTACGAAGCGTGGTTCGGGCCGAATGCTGTTACTTTTCAGGGCACTGCGGCCATGCCCAAGTTGCAGTCGAAAGATATGCAGTCCGTGGGCGGAGGCTATGACAGCGCCGATCCTAACGTGATCAAGACTCATGTGGAATGGTTGCAGTACATGGGCTTCGACGCCGCCATCAGCGAAGTCACGAATAATGTGAGTTGCATTTTCAATAGCGAGTGGTTCATCAAGAAATATATTCGCAATTGCACGCCTGCTTTCCGCTTGCAGAATCAAACCATCCGCAACAATACTGGCAATCTCTATCCTGCATGGTCGAAGCTTGGAACGACGCTCAAGCTAATTCCTATGCTGGGGGGCATTGACCAGAACGTTCTGTATCGCGATTTGGACGGCTTGACCGCCTTCGAGAAAGAAGCGAATTACTTTGGCGCTCTGCTTCAGAAAGATCCGAATCTAGCCGTGATTTACGAAGGCAAGCCCCTTATGATTGTCTTTCTGGGTGCGGCGCAAGATCCGGATGCGCAGGACAATCCTCTGTGGTTTCAGATTCGAAAGTTCCTGGCACATCACTCTGAGTTGTCCGACAAATACACCTTCAAGATGATGGCCGGATACTTGGATAGCCAACCGGGTCTTTGGCTGAAGCAGGGAGTCCCCGAGGGCCCTGTGCAGATTGCGCCCGAGTATGGATTCTGGAGCTGGGTGGATCGGCTGAACCCCACTTGCACACTTCAATATTGCCCGTATTACCCTTCGTATACTTTGTCGGGAACGCGGTCGGAAAACTTCACGGTTTCCATCGCAACCGCCGGGCAGGAGGGATGGATTTGTTCTGGCACGAGCGCGTTGAATTATTGTCCCGATGATGCGCTTCGTTACAATGACACTGGCAGCTATGCGACCTTCGACGCGTTCATGGATTACGCCCGCAGCCTCGATCCCATCTTCCTATTCATTCATCAATTCAATGAATTCGTTCCGCCCGACGAAGGGGTGAATGCGAACACTGACGATGATATCGAACCAGCCAATCTCTGGGGATGGGTCGACTTAACCATCGTGAAGCGTCAGATCTCTTCCTATCAACATCCCGAACGTGATCCGGAACGCGGCAATCCCCGCGATTGAGTCCAGTTGCACCAGAACTGGGCGTTGCGTGGACGCTCCAAGCCGCTACAATTGAGAATCACGAAGCCTTAACCAACAAATGTCTCAATTCGTTCACCTACATTTGCATACCGATTATTCGCTGCTCGACGGGGCTTGCGACGTGGAAAAGCTCTGCCAGCGAGCTAGAGAGATGGGCATGCCTGCCGTGGCCATGACGGATCATGGCAACATTTTTGGCGCGGTGCATTTTGTGAATGCCGCCAAAGCCGCCGGCATCAAGCCCATCATCGGATGCGAACTTTACATCTGCAAGAAGGCCGATCACGACATTAGCCGCACACCTCCCGACGGTGACAGCTATAACCATCTACTGGTGCTAGCTGAGAATGAAGAGGGATACCGCAATCTTGCGCGCATCACTTCCGAAGCATCGCTAAAGGGCTTCTATTACAAGCCGAGGGTAAGCAAAGCATTTTTGGCGGAGCACTCGAAGGGTCTCATCGGATTGTCAGGATGCTTGAAAGGCGAAGTCGCGGAGTTTCTGACTGACGAAAAGTATGAGTTGGCTCGCCGATCGGCTGCGGAGTATTCCGACATTTTCGGCAAGGGCAACTTTTTTCTTGAGATTCAGGATCAAGGGCTGGAGCAGGAACACAAGATCCATCCCGGATTGTTTCAGTTGGAAAAAGATTTAGGTCTTCCGCTGGTGGCCACCAATGACAGCCACTATCTCTGCGAAGACGACGCGCATGCGCAAGACGTGATGCTGTGCATTCAGACCGGGAAGTCGATCCAAGACAACAACCGGATGAAGTTCCACGGTACAGATTTTTACGTTAAAAGCTATGACCAAATGCTGCGCGTGTTCAAAGACTCCCCGGATGTGCTGACTCGAACGCTGGGGATTGCGGAACGATGCAGCGTCAAAATCGAAAAAGTCGCCAATCCATTTCCGCGATTCGACGTGCCAGCTGGATTCACGCCCGACAGCTACTTTGAGCACATCTCGCGGCAAGGTTTCGCCAAGCGTGCGGAAGTGTTGCGGGGGTTGGACGGGCAAGGCAAGCTGAAACATAGTCTGGCCGAGTACGAGCAACGTTTGAGTCGTGAGATCGACATCATCAAGCAGATGCAGTTTCCCGGCTATTTCCTCATCGTCTGGGACTTTGTTCGCTATGCGCGTGAGCACAATATTCCCGTCGGCCCGGGCCGTGGATCGGCTGCGGGTTCGCTGGTTTCTTATGCGTTGGAAATTACTGATCTCGACCCCTTGCAGCATGAATTGCTGTTCGAGCGATTCCTGAACCCCGAGCGCATTTCCATGCCCGATATCGACATGGACTTCTGTATGAACCGCCGTGGCGAAGTCATCGATTACGTCACCCAGAAATACGGCCGAGAAAATGTCGCGCAGATCATCACCTTCGGAACCATGGCGGCGAAGGCTGCAATTAAAGATGTCGGCAGGGCCATGGGCATTCCATACGCCGAAGTGGATCGCATCGCCAAGATGGTGCCGACCACGTTAAACATTAAGCTGGAGCAAGCGATCAAAGATTCTCCCGCATTGCAGCAGGCCTATGAAGGCGACGCGCAGATTCGCGCCTTGTTCGATACGGCGCGCAAACTGGAAGGATTGGTGCGAAATTCCGGCGTTCACGCCGCCGGGGTGGTGATTTCACCGCAGCCGCTGACAGAACTGGTTCCACTGCACAAAACGAAGAACGACGAAATCGTTACTGCCTTTGACATGGTCGCCATCGAAAAGATGGGCTTGCTGAAGATGGACTTTCTCGGTCTGACCACGCTGACCATTCTTGACGATACCATCAAACTGATTGCTCAAACGCGGGGCGAGCGGATCGAGCTGGAGAACCTGCCGTTCGATGATCGCGAAACGTATGAGAAAGTTTTTCACAAGGCGTTGACGACCGGTGTTTTTCAATTTGAATCGCAGGGCATGCGTGACGTGTTGCGGCGTTATCAGCCCGCAACAATTGGCGATCTCACCGCGCTCAACGCGCTTTACCGCCCGGGCCCGATTCAGGGCGGAATGATCGATTTTTTCATCGACCGCAAACATGGCCGCAAGAAAATTGAATACGAACTGCCGGAGCTGAAGGAGACGCTGGAAGAAACCTGGGGCGTCATCGTTTATCAGGAACAGGTGATGCAGATCGCCAACCGCCTCGCTGGCTATTCGCTCGGGGAAGCCGATGTTTTGCGTCGCGCTATGGGTAAGAAGAAGCCGGAAGAAATGGCGCTGCAACGCGAACGCTTCGTGCAGGGAGCTGTGCAGCGTGGGTATCCATCCAAGAAAATCGAAAAGATTTTCGACCTGCTGGCGAAGTTCGCGGAATATGGCTTTCCTAAAGCGCACTCGGCCGCGTATGCCCTGCTGGCCTATCAGACGGCATATCTCAAGACGCACTTCGCGGTTGAGTTCATGTCGGCGCTGTTGACCTCCGTCACCGGCAACACGGACGACGTGGTGAAGTACATTAACGAATGCCGCGAGATGGGACTTGCCGTCGAGCCGCCTGAGATCAATGTCTCCGACGCGAACTTTACACCGCACGGTGCGGCGATTCGCTTCGGACTGGCTGCGGTCAAGAATGTGGGACACAACGCGATTGAGTCGATCGTTGCGGGACGGGCGAAACTCGGTTCTTACACGTCAATTTATCAGTTTTGCGAGAACGTCGACCTGCGATTGCTGAATAAGCGCGTACTCGAATCGCTGATCAAGAGCGGCGCGATGGATTCGTTAGGACGTCGCGCTCAACTCATGGCCGTCCTCGATAAGGCGATGGAACATGCGCAGAAAGCGGCGCGCGATGCCGAATCCGGCCAGCACGGATTATTCGGGATATTCGAGGAGCAGGGAAGCGCAGCCTCGGAGGAAAAGTTGCCCGATATTCCCGACTGGGATGAACACGTACGCCTAGCGAATGAAAAAGAAATTCTTGGCTTCTTCATTACAGGACATCCGTTAGAGAAGCATCGCGAAAAGTTGGAAGACCTGCGTGCGCTGAGCACATCGGATATCGCAGCTATGAAGTCGTCGACCGGCAAAGATGAGAGCATCACGACCGCCGGCATCATTACGAACCTAAAGGTCCTAAAATCGAAGCGCGGCGACTTCTACGCGCAGGCGGCGCTGGAAGATATGGCTGGCACGGTTGAGATGATTGTCTTTCCTGAGGCTTATAAGAAGCTCTCGGAGCGACTGAAGCAGGAAGCACCCGTATTGGTGCGTGGTGGGGTTCGGATTGAAGAAGGCGCCAATCCCAAGTTGACGGCGAATGACATTTTCTCGCTCGATGAATACAAAGTTCCTTTGCCCAAGTCGCTGCGGATTCGCATACCACTGGACAGCGCGGGCGAGTCTACGATTGACAATCTGCACGAGTTGTTCGTCGCACGTAAAGGGGAAGCTAAAGTGCTCTTCGATGTGGAACGGCAGGGGGACTTCATGGTGGTCATGGAGGCAGAAGGCTATAATGTGCAACCAGACCGCAATTTTCTCGTCCGGGTGGAAGAACTGTGCGGACGGGGTGCGGTAAGAATCATCACGTGAAATAAAAATCCAGTGAAGCGGCGGCGCGACGATGGGTGTGAGTTTTCGAGCACGAGCGCCGAGAGGCGGGGGCGAGGGGTTCGACCTGGCTTTGAGCGGCGCTGAGTTCTTGCTCGTGCTGGTGGAAACGAATTGGTTGGGAAGAAACGGAAATTACATGGAAATGGGACAAAAGGCCAAGGGTGAGTTGGAAAAAATCGAGCAGCAGTTGGCGCGCCTGGAAGCGGCTCCGGGAAACAATCCGGCCACGCGAGGACAGCTCAAAGAATTGATGGACCGGGTGGAAACGCTGCGCACGCAAGTTGCTTCTCCCGTGCCCAAGGCCTGGCAGAAGACGGAATTGGCGCGCCATCCACAGCGGCCTTACACACTTGATTATGTCGAGCGGCTATTCACTGATTGGAGCGAAATTCGAGGCGATCGCGGATTCCGTGACGATCCTGCGATTGTTTGCGGCATGGCGCGTTTCCACGGAGAAGAAGTCGTAGTCATCGGCCAGCAGAAAGGGCGCGACGCCAAACAGCGTGTCTACCGTAATTTCGGCATGCCGCATCCGGAAGGCTATCGCAAGGCACTGCGGGTGATGCAGTTTGCGGAAAAGTTCGGGCGGCCAATCTTCACATTTGTCGACACCGATGGCGCTTATCCCGGAATTGACGCGGAGGAGCGCGGACAGGGCGAGGCGATCGCGCATAACTTGCGGGAGATGGCGCGGCTGGAAGTTCCGACGATTGCGACCATTATCGGCGTCGGCGGCAGCGGCGGGGCGTTGGCGATCGCGGTCGCGGATCGCGTTTTGATGATGGAGAATTCAGTTTACTCGGTGATTTCGCCGGAAGGATGCGCGTCCATCATGTGGCGCGATCCATCGAAAAAGATCCTTGCGGCAGAAGCCATGAAGATTACGGCCGAAGACTTGAGGGGGTTGGGATGTATCGACGGTATCGTTCCCGAGCCCGAAGGCGGAGCGCATACCGATCACGATGCAGCCGCGGCGCTGCTTGACCAATCGCTGCAAGAAAATCTGGTTGTTCTGAAAAAGTTGCCGAAGGCGGAGCGTTTGGAAGCGCGCTACCAGAAGTTCAGGAATATGGCGCAGTTCTTTACTGTCGCATAGCGATTTCTCAGATCGCCAGGCGCGCCAGCGTCGCCATGTCCGGCACTTCCAAGTGTGGTTTACCTTCGGCTCTCTTGACTGCGCCACCGCCGGCTCTGGGCGAGACGCGATTGACCCAGATCGTTGCTAAGCCTAGCTGTTGCGCTGGTAACACGTCGTGATAGATGCTTTGTCCAATGTGAAGCCATTTGCCCGGCGCTGGGCGCAGGCGTTCTTCGGCCAGCCTGAAAATTCTCAAAGATGGCTTATAAGCTCGGGCTTGCTCTGCGGTGACAACCGTGTCAAATTTTACGGCGAGTTTTGATTCGGTTTCGGCGAATGGATCATCCTCGATATTGGAAATAATCGCCAGACGGAAGCGTAATTTAAGCAACTTCAGTGCTTCGATTGTATCGGGAAATGGATGCCAGTTCTTGATCGAGGCGGCGAGAGATGCGGCTTCTTCTTGCGACGGGATGAATCCGAGGCTATGCCCAAAGCCCTGGACCACGCTAGTCAGAACGTCTTTGTAAGGCCGATACTCCCCGCTTTCAGCTTGCGCTTCAAGTTCTCCGTAACGCTCGAGGAGGGAAGCGTCGGATACGGTCTTCCCGTGAGCGGCGAGGATTGGTCTTACCGCCGAGAAAATTCCCGTTTCCCAGTCGATGAGGGTTCCGTAGCAGTCAAAAGTCATCAGCTCGAAGCGAGAAAAGTCCAGCACTCTTTTTATTATCGCTCGGAAGCCACTTAGGCCTAGCCCAATTCCTGAAGCAACGCCTTCGCCAGTTCTTTCCGCCGCTCCGGAAGCAACTTCTTTCCTCCGGAGGTTAGATAGAAAACATCAATGGCCATCTGCCCTTCGGTATCAATCAACGCGATTTCGATGTTGCACTGCTGTTGCGCCAGGCGCGAACTGATGCGATGCAGCAAGCCGAGCCGATCTTGCGCAATGATCTGAAGTAGAGTTGTCGTGGCAGAACTGTGCTCGTCCAGTTCGACCCGAGTTTCAACTTTTACTTTGGGCAGAGTGTTCTGCTCGGACCGCATGCGATCTTGCAACATGCGATCCAGGTCGGCCTTATCCCCGAGCACATCTTTAATGCTTTTCTGAAAGCGTTCCCACTCGGGAAGGTTTAGATCAAGAGTTCGAAAACGATCGGTAAAGAAAAAACTGTCGACGACCATCGCTGCGTCGTTGGAGAACGCATTTGCCTTCACAATGTTCATGCCCCAAGCCGCTAACACGCCGGCGACCTTAGCGAACAATGAAGGACGGTCGGCCGTGACCAGCGTCAGCTCGAACCAATGGCGCCCGCGCTTCAGGTCAAGCTGCACAGCATCGCGTCCGAGTTGCTCTGACATTTTCAAATGCAGCATCATTTCTTCGGCGGTGTACGTTCTGAGGTATCGTTTCGGCATGCCTTCAAGGAAGCCGCGAATCGTCTTGCCCGCCACCGGAGCCAGCGTCTGCATATGCGACCAGCCGTCACCGTCGGAATTATGCAGGCGCTGATCAGCGCTGCGGTTCAGATAATTTGCGGTGACCATATAAAGCTGCCACAAATTCTCCGCTTTCCACGGGGTCAGCGCTTCGGGGTTCACCGCTTTAATGTCGGCATAGGTCATCAGGCACAACATCTTCAGCCGCTCTGGAGTGCCAAGTTTCTCCGCGAACCCCTGCGCCGTTTCCGGATCGAAGATGTCCCGCCGCAAAGTAGCGGACATTTCTAAATGAGCGCCGATAAGAAATAAAACCACTTCGCGATCTGCCGGTTCGAGATCAAGCCGGTTGAGGCATTCCGCCGCCAACTCCAAGCTCGCAGGAATATGATCGCTTCCTGGAACTCCCTTGCCTACGTCATGCAACAGCAGCGCAAGGTAAAGGAGCTCCGGCTGCTCCAGTTCGTGCAAGAGTTGCCCGTAGCGCTGATCCCATTCAGACGGCGAATCCTTGGCGCGATGTAAATGCTCGATGGCAAGAAAAGAATGCTCATCGACCGTGAAGCGATGATAAAAGTCGCGGACCACAAGTGCGTCGATGGGCTTCAGTTCCGGGATCAGCAGCGTGAGCAGTCGTAGCGAATGCATGGCGCGTAGAGCATCCGCGGCGAAGGGTTCGAGCAAAATGACCTGCAAATATCGCCACAGCTCAGCTCCCTGCGGAGGAGTCGCGGCGAGTGACGGCAACACCTGCTCGATGCGATACTCCGTTGTGGCACTCAGTTGGAAGCCGTGGTGTGCCACGAAGTCGAACAGCCGCAGCAGCGCTTCTGGGTCGTTCATGCTCGACGCTTGTTTGAGAAAAATCAATCCATCGACCACAGAAAAATCTGGATTCGAAGTGCGCGAGCGCCAGTTCTGGAATTGCCGATAGAGAGTCGATCGCGCAGCCGGAATTTCTTCCATCAGCTGAGCGCAGACTCGTTGCACGGCACGCGCATGGCGAAAGTAAATTCTCATCCAATCGGCGGCGCTGATCTCTTCACTCTCCGCCACTCCGATCTTGCGCTTGGCGGCTTCTTCCTGCGCCTCCCAACTCAGCATGTTGTCGTCGCGGCCATAACGAAGATGCAAGAAACAGCGCACGTCGGCGAGGAAATCGACGGCGGAGGAAAGCCGGCGTTGCGCGCCCTCGGGCAGCAACTTCTGCGCGTCCGGCCACTCACGCAGTTTGTCCATGGCTGAGATCATGGCCAGCCAGCACGCCACGTTGTAATCGCGAATGCCTCCCGGCGCGTCTTTAACATTGGGCTCGAGATGAAAAATCGTGCTGCCATATTTGCCATGGCGCAATCGAGACAATTCGGCGAGCCTCTGTATCAAAGAATTGGCTTCTCGCTGCACTAATTTCGGAAGGGTCTGTTGCCGCAAGCGGTCGAATAATTCTCGATCGCCGGCCAAATAGCGGCTATCGAGCAATGAGATGGTGAACTCAACGTTATTGGAGTCGATCCGTTCACACTCCGACAGCGTCCGCGTCGCCGGACTTAGCTTCAGCCGCATATCCCACAATTCCTGCGAGAACTCCCGGATGGTATCGCGCAAAGCCTCTTCCTGCGCACGATCGCTCACTAGAAAAAGCAGATCCACATCCGAGTAGGGAAACAGGCAGCTGCGTCCGAACCCGCCTATGGCGGCGATGCAGAAACCAGCGGGTCCGTCCTCAGGCGAAACCATTTCCCGCCAGAGTCCGCGAATGACGCTTTCTACCAGTTCGGTTCGCTCTGCCAGTAAGGCTCGGCCGTCGCCTGTTGCCTGAAATTGAGCATTCGCCTGATCCGAGCCGGTCAAGTATAAATCGCGCATGTCGCGTCCCACCGAGGTTGAGAATGTGCTGGCCATGAGATGCGTCGCTTCTCCTTATCGCAACAACTTCGCCCGCGGCTGAGTTATGCACAAATAAGTGTGGCGCAGCCGAAGCCGCGCCCATTCTCTTCACCTGCTGCGAATCCTCGCGCGAATTTTATAGTGCGATTTCGCCTCGCTCGTCATTGCGAATCCGAATCACCTCGTCGATCTTGGACAGAAAAATCTTTCCGTCGCCAATCTTCCCGCTCTGCGCCACGCTGATAATCGCCTGGGTGACTTTCTCAACCATCGTATCGGCGAGCACAATTTCCAGCTTGGTTTTGGGGATGAGATCGACGGTATATTCGCGGCCGCGGTAAACCTCAGTGTGTCCCTTTTGCCGGCCGTGGCCGCGCACTTCGATTACGGTCATACCCTCGACGCCAATCTCGTGGAGCGCGTCTTTGACCGCTTCCAGTTTTGAGTTCTGGATGATCGCTTCTATTTTTGTCATTGCATATTCAGCCGTGGAAGCATTCTAACCCAAACCTTCCCCTGGCAAAGCCGCGCCGCGTATCTCCCCTGTTAACGCCACGTTCACATTAGACGGTAGAGCATCTCCGCGGAAATTGAAACAATTTATAGCGGACATCAGCATTGGTTATATAGAACCTAGAAAACCCCCATCAGCAGGAACTCGCGGTTGCCTTCCATCCCTAGAATCGGGGAATCAATCGTGTCAGTGCTCGGGCAGCCAAGTTGCACAAGTGTCTGCCGTACTTTTTCGACGGCGGCTTGTTGCGCTTCAGCGTCCTTTACGACGCCCCCTCTGCCAACCTGTGCGCGACCGACTTCAAATTGCGGCTTGACCAGGACAACGATCTGCAAACCGCCGCCGGTTTTTTCGCCAGCATTTTGAGACCGCGTTGCTCCGATGACTGCCGGAAGCACTTGGGTCGCCGAAATAAAAGAAACGTCCATCGCGATGAAGTCGATTCGTTCGCCGACTTGATCGTGGGTGAGATAGCGCGCGTTGGTTTTTTCCAGAAGTCGAACGCGTGTGTCCTGTCGGAGCTTGAAAGCGATCTGTCCGTGCCCTGTGTCGACGGCGATCACGTGCGCCGCACCACGTTGCAAGAGACAATCGGTGAATCCACCCGTGGACGTGCCGATATCGAGGCAGACCTTTCTCGTGACATCAATGTTCCAGTGTTCGAGTGCTCGCTCTAGCTTCAGGCCCCCGCGGCTGACGTACTTCAAGTCTTCGCCGAGCAGTCTTACCTCTGATTCCTCGGCGACAGTCGCGCCTGCTTTTTCCATTTTTTGTCCATCGACTAGAACTTTGCCAGCGAGGATTAGCGCCTGCGAACGCTCGCGCGAGGCTGCCAAGCCGCGATCTACCAATAACTTGTCAATTCTTATTTTCACGACTCGCGTGGTTCACAATACAGTCCGCACTGTAGGGAGTGCAACTTGCTGAAAAGGCCGTCCAGCAGTTACTTACGAGGATACCGCCCGGCTTTTCCACAGTGATTTGCACTAGTGTGTTGAAAACTCAATCGCCTGCAACTTCTCTGAAAAAATAAAAGCCGCCCGATTGGGGCGGCATGTGTCTGAACACGCTTCGTTGTTTAGCCTGCAACTTCCTCCAACAATTTCTGATCGATGTCAAAGTTGGAGTGAACGTTCTGCACGTCATCGTGTTCTTCGAGCGCCTCCATCAAGCGAATCATCGTGTTCGCCTGCTGACCTTCGAGTTTGACGAAGTTCTGGGGAATTAATCCTACGCTGGCTGAGGCGGGCTCGATGCCCGCTTTCTTGACCGCTTCCAATACCGTTTCGTAAGCTGCCGGCTCCGTCAGGATTTCCCAGTTTTCTCCATCATCGTTCAAGTCTTCGCCACCAGCTTCGAGCACAATGGCCATTAGATCGTCTTCCTTGGCTGCGCTCTTCGGAATGATAATGTCGCCCTTCTTGTGGAACATCCAGGAGACCGCACCCGCCTCGGCCATGTTGCCGCCATTCTTGCCGAAGGCGTGGCGAATTTCGCTGACGGAACGATTGCGATTGTCGGTATTTATCTCGACGATGACGGCCGCGCCGCCGGGGCCGTAGCCCTCCAGCGAAAACTCTTCGTAGCTGACGCCGGGGAGTTCACCGGTGCCGCGCTGAATCGCGCGCTTGATATTATCGGCGGGCATGTTCTCCGCCTTGGCGGCCGCGACGGCGGTGCGCAGGCGTGGATTCATGTCGACGTCGCCGCCGCCGTTCTTGGCGGCAATGGAAATTTCCTTAATCAGGCGCGTAAAAATCTTACCGCGCTTGGCGTCCAGTGCGCCTTTCTTGTGTTTGATTGTTGCCCACTTTGAGTGGCCGGACATGGATATAACCTCGCCGATAACTTGATTTGTCTAGCTTAGCCGCGCCGATAGCGCGGTGCGGAATTCTCGGAGGAGAGCGTGGTTCGGGCCCTCAAACTTCGCGCATACCCCGCGAACAAAACAGTATAGCACGCAGTTTCCGCGCGAGGAGGACTGAGGTCACACGTCGGGGAAGGTGTTTACACGATTTAGCCAGCCTGCCAGAAACTCCGGGTATTCGTGGCCGAGACCCAGATAGTAGTCCTTGCGACCCTGCTTGTAGCGGCGATAGACCTCGTCCGATGGCAGCTTGGCCAGAGCCTCAAGGCAGATTGGACCGAAAATTCCGTCCTGGACGACGCGCTGGCCCATGGCGCTGAGGATCTGCTGTAGCAAGAGAGTTGCTTTGGCCCCGGCATTGATATAAAAATCGCAAACCATCTTGGCCAAGTCTTGGGAGGGAAATTGGTCGGCGCTGATTTTATTCCAGTAGAGGTTGCGATAGATGATGCCGGCTTGCGCGTTAGTTAATGTTCTCAGACTCGCGGATGTGGGTTCGAGGCCTAGAAGTTCACGCGAGCAAGCGGCAAAAGTCGTCATTGTGATCCCTTTGTTGGTTTCGCCTCCAAGGTCGTCAGGATCATTGACGTAACCGCCCTCTAAACTCAGCAGCCGCGGAAGAAATAAATCGAAGTTAGCCATAACGACTCGGGCCATGCCTTGCCGGATTTATTTCCGGCACCGCAAACCCTGCGCTTAGGCTACTCGTTGTGGTGTCCCGTGTCTGTGACGGATGAACATCACTTTGCGGGAGGAGCTGAGGCCGGCTTCTGAAACAGTGCTGCGTCCAGCGGGGGATTAAACTGCCACGACGAAAACGTAACTATGCTGGTCTCCTGGCCGCCTTGGAAGTTGTTGTGAACGGCGGGCAGCGTGATGCCATCGGTCGTCTTCCAATCGGAGAGATCGGTCTGCGACGGCACCGGCCCGGCCTGAGTGAGCGCGGTATAGTCCTCGCGCACAACGTGACCCGACGCAGGATCGACGTACCAACGCATGGTGATGCCGGCACCGCTTACATCGACAATCTTCGTATCGAGAGCGCCGATCTTCTCGGTGCCATCAGCCGCGAAAATGAAACTTGAGTCATCCGCATGTTGCGCCAGGAAGATCAGGTCACGTCGTACTTGTTCGCCCATCTCCTGCTTGCTCGATGAGGGCAGATCGCGGGCACCAGTATTCGCGGCCGACATAAAACCGGCGTCGGGAGTGACTACGATTGTTACCGCGCCGTTCGGGGTTTGCAAATTCACATGCAGTTTGTCGGGAAAAACAAGAACCGCATCAATGGGCGTTTGGCGCCCGCCATCGGGATCTGCGCTGCTAAACACGGTATGCACGGAATGAACGGTTTGCAGCTTTGCGAGTCCACCCATGCCCTCCGCAACTTTCAGAGCGAGCGCCTTGCCTTCGGCGTTAGAGACAGTGGGTGACGGAACGTCCGCAGCCGAGCCCGGCGGCGGAGGAATCGCGATATCGATATTCATCACTGCCCCGAGCGAGCCGAGCGGCTTATCGAATTCGCCAGTGTTACCGACTACGAGTACAGCCAACTGATCGCGATGAACATACTTCTTCGCAACTCGCGCGACATCCTCGGGCTTTGTCGTCTCGATTGCCGTGCGAAAGCGCTCCAGAAAATCCGGCGGATAGCCGTAGAACTCGTAGGCCATGCGTTCCTGCAAAACTTTATCCGGAGAATCGAAGCGGAATACGAAGGAGTTCAGAATTGAATCCTTCGCGTGCTTGATCTCTTCCGCGGTGATGGGATGCGCGTCGAGATCGTCGATCTCTTTGTAGAGCGCTTGAATCGCTTGCGTGGTGCTTGCACTCTTGGTGCCAAGCGTGAACCGTACGACGCCCAGATGATCGAACGAGCTACCGATGCCACCGCCGACGTTGTATGCCAGTCCTTGTGCGGTGCGGATGCTCTTGAATAGCCGCGACGCAAACCCTCCGCCAAACGCCTCGTTGAAAACCTGCGCGGCAAAGTAATCGGGATCATCCCGCTTCATGCCCAGTTCCACCATGCGGATGGAACTCTGATTCACGTCATCTTTCGGAATCAAATAATAGCCGGGCTTGGCGGGATTTAATTCGATGGGATCGGGCTTCCAATCCGGGCCTTTCGCCCAGTCCCCGAAAGCGGCGCGCAGACGGGATTCCATCGCCGCCGAGTCGAAATCCCCGACCATTCCGAGGATGATGTAGTTGGGATACACATGCTGGTCGTGCCATGCGACCAGGTCTTCGCGACTCACTGCGTCGACAGTCGAGTACTCAGCAGAGCGCGCATAGGGATTGTCTTTTCCGTAAGCGAGCTTGGCTGACTCGCGTTCGGCGATTTCTGAGGCGTCGTCGTTGCGGCGGGAAATCGCATCCTGAAACTCCTTTCTTGCCAGATCTAGCTTGTCGGCACGGAACTCAGGATGCAGCAGTAGATCTTTAAACACTTTAAACACGTCGTCAAAGTCGCCCTTGAGGCACGAAAGAGAAATCGAAGTCGAGTCGGAGGAGTTGCTGGTTTCTACCTTGGCCGCACGTGCTTCGAGAAAGTCGTCCAGAGCGTCACCGGTTTGGCCAGTCGTGCCGCCAGTGCGCCACACTTCGCCGTACATATCGACCATTCCTACCTTCGCCGCCGGCTCGGAGCGCGAGCCTCCGCGAATTCGTGCCGTACCTTCAATCAGCGGAAGTTCATGATCCTCTTGCAGAAAGATCACCATGCCGTTTGGCAACTCGATGCGCTTCGGTTCCTGGGGATGAAAAGCCGGCAGTGGCGGAATCGGAATCTTGTTCCAATCGGTGGCTTGGGCACGTGCGGATGGAATACACGCTAGAGCGCCGAGCAACAGCAGAAGGGAAGCGAGGTGCTTCATTGCGCACCTCCCTGCTGGGAAGCGCCAGCAGAGCCGGTAGGCGCAGCGGTTTCGATAATTCCTACCGTCCGATTATTTTCGACGAAAGTTTTATTCGCTACACGACGAATGTCCGCCTTCGAAACCTTATCGATGCGGTCGACGCTGCGGAAGAGTTCACGCCAGTCTCCATAGCGCGCTTGAAAGGTTCCCAGTTCGGAGGCGAGGCCTTCATTTTCGCCTAAGCTGCGAATTAAATCCGCCTTGGCGCGTGTTTTCACCATCTTTAGTTCCTCATCGCTGACGTCTTCGGTTTTGAGTCGTTCGATTTCTACGTGTATCGCGTCTGCCATTTCCTTCGTGGTGTGCCCAGGCAAAGGGAATGCGTAAAACGCAAACAGATGTGGATATTTGTTTCCTGGTAGTCCGCTGAAACCGGCTGACTGTGACGCAATCTTCTTATCGCGAACCAGAGAGCGATATAAGCGCGAGGTGCGGCCGTTGGACATAAGGTCGGCAATCGCGTCGTAGACCTGATCATCTGGATCGCGATAATCGGGGCGATGGTAGCCTTCGAGATAAAGCGGCTGCGACTGCTCTTGGAGTACAACTCTTCGTTCAGCTTGCTGCGGCGGTTCGGCTGTTGTCCGTTCATCGGGTGTGGCTTGCGACGGAATGCGCGAGAAATATTTCTCGATGACCGGCATTGCCTCGGAAGCTTTTACATCTCCGACGACGGTGACCACCATGTTGGATGGAATGTAATACTTGTGAAAGAAATTGCTCGCATCGGTCGCGGAAAACGTAACTAAATCCGAGGGCCAGCCGATGGTTGGCCGATGGTAAGGATGTGCCTGAAATGCCGCCGTTGTGAACTGCTCGACCAGCTGCCCGATGGGATTGCTGTCCACTCGCATACGGCGCTCTTCCATGACCACATTGCGCTCTTTGTAGAACTCACGCATGACCGGATGCAGAAATCGCTCCGACTCAAGATAGGCCCAGAGTTCGAGACGATTTTCGGGGAAAGAATAAAAATATTCGGTTTGATCGTCGCTGGTGCTGGCGTTCATTCCCTCGCCGCCGTTGTTTTCGATGATCTGTGGAAATTGATTAGGGATCACGAACTTTTGGGCGGCAGCAACGTCATCGTTCCAGACTTTTTCAAGTTCCTTGATCTTGGTTTCATCGCGTCCTACGCGCTTGTCGCGCTCGTAGATGTAAGCAGCATAATCCTTCTCAACTTTCGCGAGCGCGACTTTCTCGGCGGCGTAATCTTTGGTGCCGATTTTATCCGTACCCTTGAAGGCCATATGCTCGAACATGTGCGCCAGGCCGGTTTCGCCTTGCGGATCCTGCACCGATCCCACGTCCACATGCGTGTAGAAGGAAAACACCGGCGCTTCAGGGCGTTCGCAAATTACGATTGTTAGACCATTGGAAAGCTTCTTCACCGTGGTGCGCTTTTCGAAAGACGCTAAGTCCTGCGAGAAGGCGCAAGATGCGGCGAGTATGATCAAAACAAGTAGAAAGTTTGGATTGCAGCGGAATTTCATCGAACCTCCACGTACTTCTCTCGGCATTAGACGGTTAGAATGGGCAGAAGTTTGAAATTACGTGGCCTGCGCAGGTATTGTCAAACGACGTGCGCCCGACTCGTTTGCGCCTTTGCGCCTCGCTGATATACGTTGAAAGAGTTTCACGCAACCCCAATATGACTGACCGAAGCATACCCGCGTCCGCTCCTAGCTCGAGCGTGATGGAGACTCGCGTGGACCCAACCTCGCTGCGCTTTGAAGGGAACATGCGCCAGTTGGCAGAACTAGTTTCGCGAGTGCGCAACGAAGAAGACGTGATTCGCGAGGGCGGCGGCGCGAAGGCCATCGAAAACCAGCACTCGAAAGGACGGCTCACTGCTCGCGAACGTATTGCGAAACTCGCCGACCCCGCATCGTTCTTCGAACTCGGAAGCTACGTTGCCTATGGGATGTACGAGGAGTGGGGCGGCGCGCCTGCGGGCGGGGTCATTACAGGGCTGGCGCGCATTCACTCTCGTACTGTGATGATCATCGCCAACGATGCCACTGTAAAGGCCGGGGCGTTCTTTCCCATGACATCGAAGAAAGTGATTCGCGCCCAAAATGTTGCGATCGAGAATCACATTCCGACCATTTATTTAGTCGACTCCGCAGGCGTGTTTCTTCCGCTGCAAGAAGATGTGTTTCCTGACACGGACGATTTCGGTCGTGTTTTCCGCAACAACGCCGTAATGTCGGCCATGGGTATTCCACAAATTGCCGCAATCATGGGCATGTGCGTGGCGGGGGGCGGCTATCTTCCGGTGATGTGCGACCACGTTTTAATGACCGATGGCAGCGGACTTTTCTTGGCCGGCCCGGCGCTGGTGCAGGCGGCTATCGGGCAGAAAGTGTCGGCGGAAGAGTTGGGCGGCGCGGCGATGCATTCCGCCATCAGTGGCACTGTGGATTTTCGCGAGCCCAGCGACGAGGCTTGCATTGAGCGCATTCGGAGTCTGGTTGAGAAGTGGGGATACCGCCGGCAGTCGCCATGGGATCGTCGCCAGCCGGAGAGTCCTGTGTTTTCGGCGGAAGAGATTTACGGGATATACGATGCCTCGCCCGGTCGCCCCTATGACATGAAAGAAATTCTTGCGCGCATCGTAGATGCCAGTTGTTTCGAGGAATACAAGCCGGAATATGGCAAGACACTGGTTTGCGGCTACGCTCGGATTGGCGGATTTGCGGTCGGAATCGTGGCCAATCAGAAGCTCCATGCCCAGGCGACCGACCATGAAGGCAAGAAGCGCACTGAATTTGGGGGCGTGATTTACACAGAATCCGCCGAAAAAGCCTCGCGCTTCATCATGGACTGCAACCAGAATCTTGTTCCGCTGATTTTCTTCCATGACGTGAACGGATTCATGGTAGGCCGCGACGCCGAGTGGAGTGGCATTATCAAAGCCGGAGCGAAAATGGTGAACGCAGTGGCCAATTCTGTCGTGCCGAAGATCACCGTCATTGTCGGAGGATCGTTCGGAGCAGGGCACTATGCCATGTGCGGAAAAGCCTACGATCCGCGCTTCGTATTCGCTTGGCCTACGGCGAAATATGCAGTGATGAGCGGCGACTCGGCAGCCGGGACTTTAGTTGAAATTAAAATTCGCCAACTCGAACGCGGCGGAAAAAAACTTAGCGACGCCGAGCGTAAAGAACTCTTCGACTCAACCAAGCGAACCTACGACGAACAAACCGATCCTCGTTACGGCGCGGCGAGACTTTGGATTGACAAGATTATCGATCCCCTGGAGACTCGTAATGCCATCATCCAGTCGCTGGAAGCGGCGGCGCTGAATCCCGATGTGCCAGAATTCAAGGTGGGAGTCCTGCAAACTTAATCTCAACCATGGCGCAGGAAGTCAAACTCGTCGAATGTCCGCGCGACGCTTGGCAAGCTTTGCCGGGACATATCCCCAGCGATGTGAAAGCCGAGTATCTTAGCGCGCTCATGAATGCAGGATTTACGCATATCGACGCCGCGTCATTTGTCTCTGGGAAGGCTGTACCGCAGATGGCCGATTCCGAGGAAGTACTCAAAGGCATCGAAGTGCCCGACGCCGTTGAACTGATTGGTATCGTTGTCAATGAAAAGGGCGTGCAACGGGCCATCGATACCGGGAAGATCAAGACGGTCGGATTTCCCTACTCGGTTTCGCCGACGTTCTTGCGCAACAATCAACGCCAGACTCCCGAAGAATCGCTCGACGAGTTGGAGAAGATCTCCACCAAAGCCGACGAAGCGGGCTTGGATGTCGTTGTTTATATTTCGATGGCGTTCGGCAATCCGTATGGCGATGCCTGGAACATCGGCGAAGTGGTGGACGCGGTCGATCTGCTTGAAGTGTCGGGAATTCGTTCGATCTCTTTAGCCGACACGGTGGGCATCGCCGGCCCGCGACAGATCGAAGAACTGGCGGCGGCGGTAATGTCGAAGTACGGCTACCTTGAAATTGGGATGCATTTGCACAGTCGCCCTGATCAGGCTAAAGAAAAGATTATTGCCGCTTATGAAGCGGGTTGCCGCCGTTTCGATTCCGCGTTAGGCGGCCTCGGCGGATGCCCGTTCGCGCAAGATCAGTTGGTGGGGAACATCGCGACTGAGGTTGTGCATGAAGCCTTGTCATCGAAAGGCGCGATATTGCCCCCGCTCAAATCGCTGGATGTGTTGTTGCGAATTTCGGCGGAACTGGGTACACGATACGCCGCCTCGGTCACGAATTAGAAAGACGTATGTTGGAAACTGTACTGCTCAATGTCGACGGCCAAATCGCGACCATCACGCTGAACCGTCCCGATAAGCGGAATGCGGTGAGCTTCCAACTCATCGCCGATTTGATGGCCGCTCTGGATAAGATTGAAAAGAGCGCTGCCAATGTTCTTATTATTACCGGCGCGGGTAAAGCCTTTTGCGCCGGCATGGATCTCGAAGAACTCAAGTCAATTCTTGGCAAGAGTCATGAAGAGAACGTCAAAGACTCCACCGTCATGGCAGAGATGTTTCGTCGGCTCTATGATTTTCCTCTGCCTACGATCGCCGCGGTGAATGGAGCCGCTATCGCCGGCGGCACTGGTCTAGCCACAATGTGCGATTTCACATTGGCTGTTCCCGAAGCTAAGTTCGGCTACACCGAGGTGCGAATCGGCTTCGTGCCAGCAATCGTTTCTTCCATCCTCGTCTGGCAAGTGGGACATAAAATCGCGCGCGATCTTTTACTGAGCGGACGATTGTTCGACACCAACGAAGCGCATCGTCTCGGATTGGTCAATGAAGTAGTCCCGGCCGACAGACTTTCGACGCGTGCGTTCGAATTGGCTGGCGAACTTCTGGCCAATAGCCCGTCCTCGGTTCGCGAGACGAAAAAACTGATCAATGGCTTTCTCGCTTCGCAATTGGACACCCAGATTGCGGAGGCGATTGAGGGCAATGCTCGCGTGCGTACGACCGCCGATTTTCGCGAAGGAGTTTCGTCGTTTCTCGAAAAACGTAAGCCAATATGGAGCGGACGTTGAGCGACATCTCCGTTTCTGAAACGCGCGTTCGCGTGCGCTATGCAGAGACCGACCAGATGAGCGTGGTCTATCACGCCAACTATTTTGTGTGGTTCGAAGTAGGTCGCGTCGAATTCTTGCGCAAATTGGGCTTTTCCTATCGTGACATGGAGATACAGGACGATTGCGTGATCGCCGTGGTCGACGCACACTGCCGCTACAAAGCTCCTGCGCGCTATGACGATGAGATTATTGTGCGCACGCATTTGAAGAACGTACGCGAATCCCTGATTCATTTCGGTTACGAACTAATCCGCGCGACCGATGGCGTTTTGCTGGCGGACGGCAGCACCACGCATCTGGTGGTCAATCGGCTCATGCAAGTCGTGCCCATTCCGGAGAAGTACCTTGCGGCCTTCCGCAAGGCTCGCGGCAAAGAGTAAACTCTCGGCGGAGATCAATTTTTGAAAACCATTCATATCGACGGCAACAGCCTGAGTCTCGAAGCCGTCAGAGAAGTTGCCTTAGCGCGCGAAGGGTACAACGTTCAACTCGCAGGCGATGCCCGCGAAGCAGTGCAACGCGCCCGCGCCGTGGTCGACGCGCTAGTGGCCGGCAACAAGCTCTCTTATGCGATTACGACCGGCGTCGGCAAGCTCAGCGACGTGCGCATCGCAGGTCCGCAGATTCGCGAGATGCAGGTTAATCTGATTCGCTCGCACGCGGTTGGTGTGGGTGAACCGCTTTCGATTGCAGAGGTTCGCGCCATGATGTTGCTGCGCGCGAACTCGCTGGCGAAAGGCAACTCCGGCGTTCGCACTGAAATCATAGATTGTATCTGCGAACTGCTGAATCGCGGCGTCACTCCGTTTGTCCCTTCACAGGGCAGTGTGGGCGCAAGCGGCGATCTGGCTCCCCTTGCACATCTCGCTCTGGCCCTCATCGGCGAGGGAGAATGTCTCGACGAACGGGGCAAAAGAATTCCGACGGCGGATGCGCTGCGCAAAGCTGGAATCAAGTCGCTGGTCCTCGAAGCGAAGGAGGCCGTCTCCCTCATTAACGGAACCCAGGGAATGCTGGCTGTTGGCATCCTGCAATTGCTTGCGTCTGAGATCCTCGTCGATACGGCGGACGTTCTCAGCGCGATGTCCCTCGACGCTCTCCAGGGCACAGATGTCGCTTTCGACCCACGCATTCATCGTGTCCGGCCTCACGCGGGACAGGTCAAGAGTGCCGCAAACCTATGCCGGATGCTGGAAGGCAGCGAGTTGCGCGAATCGCATCGCGATTGCGGACGGGTGCAGGATGCTTATTCGATGCGCTGCATTCCGCAAGTTCACGGCGCCGTTCGCGACACGCTGGCGCATTGTCGCAGAGTCATGGAGATAGAAGTGAACTCGGCGGTCGATAATCCGTTAGTGTTTCCGGAGGGAGACACTGCGGAAGGCGACATTCTCTCCGGCGGGAATTTTCATGGTGAGCCCGTAGCTTTTGCCCTCGATTTCTTATCCATCGCCCTCAGCGCTTTAGCTGGAATCTCTGAACGGCGCCTGGAGAGATTGGTGAATCCTGCGCTGAACGAGGGCTTGCCGCCGTTCCTCGCGCCCGGCGCTGGCATGAATTCGGGCTTCATGATGCCGCAGGTTACAGCGGCGGCGTTGGTTAGCGAGAACAAAGTGCTGGCTCATCCGGCATCGGTCGATTCGATTACGACATCGGGCAACAAAGAAGACTTCGTTTCCATGGGCATGACGGCCGCCATGAAACTGAAGCGCATCGTCGATAACACGCGCAATGCAATGGCGATCGAAGCAATGGCTGCGGCTCAGGCGCTCGATTTCAAAGCTCCGCTCAAGACTGGGCCGCGCGGACAGGCCGCCCACGCGGCCATCCGCAAAGTCTGTGAGCGCATGGATCAGGACCGCGTGATGTATCAGGACTTCGAACGTCTCAGCGAACTGATTGCATCTGGGACATTGGCACAAGTGTTGCGCTAGGCGGATGCGAAACCAAATGGTTGGCGAAAATTAGTACCAGTACGCCTAGGATGATCCGGTAAATTGCGAACGGCGTGAAGCCGCGCGTGCGTACCCACGCCATAAACCACGCCACGGCTCCATAGGCCACGATGAATGACACCACGAATCCAATTCCCAAAACTACCCACTGATGTGAAGTGATTTGCGCGACGCCGATCGGATTCTCGATGTCTTTGCCGCGCAGCGATTTCAGCAATGTGTAGCCAGTGGCGACCACCATGGTTGGAATCGATAGAAAGAAGGAAAACTCCAGGGCCGAAGCGCGCGACATGCCCGCCAATTGTCCTCCGGCAATGGTTGACATCGACCGGGAAGTTCCCGGGAAAACAGCCGAAAGAATCTGGCATGTTCCAATCCAGACGGCTTGCCCGAGGCTCATATCTTCCATGTGCCAGGTGTGAATCGGTGAACCCGGGGCATCTGGTCCAGCCTTTTCCCATCGCGACTTGGACGCATCTACGAGCCACATGACGATGCCGCCCACGAGCAACGCATCTCCCATCACGAACAGGCTTTCCAAGTTTTTGCCGATCACCTTGGTCAGCAAAAATGAAGGAATCGCGGTGACCACGAATGCAACCATCGTCAGTCCAAGGGGATGCGTGAGTGCGGTGCGATCGCCGCGCTCACCCTGCGGAAACGTCGATATGAACTTCGCGATGCGGCTGCGGAAATAAATGGGCAGACAAAGAATCGCACCCAACTGAATGACTATGGAATACATCTTCCAATAGCCGTCGGAGAGGTTCAAATGCAACAAGCTTTCCGCGATGCGCAGGTGTGCGGTTGAGCTCACCGGCAGAAACTCAGTGAGTCCCTCAACGATGCCTAAGATTACAGAAAGAATATAGTCGTTCACGCTTCTTCCTCCGTTATGAGGCCAAAGAATATCAGAACGGACGGGCGAACCCAATCATCGAGGCAGCCACTTAGTTATTGCCGAAGGTGGGCATGCCTTGTTGCATCATGAACAGCAGCCGCTGCGCGCGCGCCGCCCAGTCGCTTTGCGGAAATTGCGTGACAACTCTCTGCGCAATCGTGACGGCCTTACCGCGCGCTTCATCAGACTTCTTTCCCTGATCGTTGTTCTTGTAGATATCGACCAGCGCCGCCCGCCGATAGGCTGCATCGTAGAGCGCCTCCGCCGTCACAGATGATTGGGCATGGTCGCTGGCAAACTTTTCGTAAAGCTCGGCCTCCCGCTCAGGACACTTGGCCTGCGCCTCCCAATCTCCGCAAAGCTTATTTTCAATGAGGTGAAATGCTGCCAGATCGGCCCATTTAGTCCCTGGATATTTCTTAATCACTTCTTTCATATACTGCTCTTCCATGCCGGTCCGAAGATTGGGATCCTGTTCTTTGGCCGACGGCCGCGACATAACGTCGGCCTTGTCGATCTGCCAGCGAATATCCGCCGAGCGATACATGCCTTCCGCAGCTCGTGGGGAAGTGGGGAAGTATTGCGAGATGTCGTAATACAGTCGCAATGCATCCTGCGCGGCCCCGCGGCGTCCATTACGACGACTGGCTTCATCTTCGGATTCCACCGCTTCTCCGAAGAGCACCTCATCGCCGTTCGGGGTGGAAGCGCGGACGACGCCTTGGTCGGGAATCCATCCCGTGACGATCCGTTCCTCCGTCAGGTTCGCTTCAACATGCACCCACTTCGGAGTGGTTTCGAGAATGATCACCTCACGACCGCGATCAATGTCGCCCAGTCGAGCGGACGCCATGTCGGGTGAAAGATAAATCGTCACGACGCGGATCGGCGCCCCACGAACCGCCTGTGCCGAGGCGCTGATAGAAAGTGCCGAGAGCAAAAGTGAAGGAATAATCTTCATGATGATGATCGCCTTAGTGTAGGCGCGAGCGCCCCTTCGACTTCGCTCAGGGCAGGCTCCCGCTCGTGCGGCAGCACCAAGAAATGTCAATCAAGCCCGGCTATGCCGTCACCCGAGGCCGTTCGCTTGTAATCTCAGCGAGCAGCGCGGGCTCAATATTCCCGCCGCTGATCACAGCGACGTTAATCCTGGTTTTCGGCAATTCGCCGCGATGAAACAGGAAAGCCGCCACCGCAACCGCGCCGCTGGGCTCCGCTACTGTCTTAGGATGCGCCGCCAGCCGCTTTAGTGCCTCGCGAATTTCGCTTTCGGTCACAGTGACAATATCGTCCACGTATTTCTGAATATGTGCGAAGTTAATGGCACCGATACTCTGAGTTCGCAATCCGTCGGCGGAGGTCTGTGAGACCTGTTCGGCGGCAAACTGCACGATCTTGCCGGAGCGAAAGCTAGCCTGCGCGTCGCCCGCCAACTCAGGCTCGACTCCAATCACTTTCACAGATGGTTTGCTCAGTTTGATCGCGGTCGCGATTCCGCTCAGCATACCGCCGCCGCCCACTGGGACGAGCACAGTCTCAACTTCCGGCAACTCTTCAATGATTTCAAGTCCCATGGTTCCCTGTCCAGCGATAATGCGTTCGTCGTTGTAAGGCGGCACGATCGCGTAGCCGTACTCAACGGCTAATTCCTCCGCCTTGCGCTGCCGCTCCAAACTGGCCGGCCCGACGATTACAATCTCAGCCCCAAGCGCAGCCGTGGCCTCGCGCTTGATTCTGGGCGCATTGTCCGGCATCACGATGACCGCCTTAACCCCTATCTCCCGCGCCGCGTAAGCCACTCCCTGAGCATGATTGCCGCTGGAGTACGTAATCACCCCGTGCTTGCGCTCTTCCGGGGTTAGGGAAGCGATGTGATTGTAGGCTCCGCGCAGCTTGAACGCACCAATTGGCTGTAAGTTTTCCGGCTTCAGAAAGAGTTGTCGAGAACTGTCCGACGTGTTGCTCGGAACTGCCATTTCGTGGATTCTCGACCGGATGAGCTCTGTTCGAACCGTAACACCATGAAGACGGTCACGAGCAATTCGAATGTCGTTCAGAGTAACCATGGCGCAAATTCTCCGCGACCGCTAAATCTCCAAAATCACTGGCATGATCAGCGGACGTTTTTGCGTTTCCTTCGAGATGTAACGCTTCAGATCTGTACGGATTTTTTCCTTAATCACGCCGTAGTCGGTTTTTTCTTCGTTGCTCGAAAGTTCCAGCGTTTCCATGACGATCTGGCGTGCTCCACTCATGAAGCCATCTTCGCCGCCGGAGAAGCCGCGTGTAACAATCTCTGGCGTAGACTCGACTCGTCCAGTGAGCTTATTGATAGCGATGATAGGAAGCACGATACCGTCCTCGCTTAAATGTCGGCGGTCTTTGATGACGAGGTCTTCGACGACATCTGTGCGTGATCCCGAGTCGATGCAGACGCGGCCGACGTTCACTCGCCCGGCCTTGCGTGCGCCTTTTTCGTCGAACTCGAGCACATCACCGCTTTCGATCAACATCACTTTGCCTACGGAGCCGTGCATCGCTCCCGCCAACTCTGCATGAAGTTTGAGCTGCCTGTATTCGCCGTGCACGGGAATGAAAAACTTCGGCTTTACTAGATTGATGATCAAGCGCAGTTCTTCCTGACTGGCGTGTCCGCTAACGTGGACGGGCGGCGATGAGCCATCGTCGTAAATCACATGCGCCTCGCGGCGAAAGAGGTGATCGACGACGCGATAGATCGCTTTCTCGTTGCCGGGAATGATGCGCGAAGAAAGCATCACGGTGTCGCCCTTTTCGATCTTGGCGTGCTTGTGCGTATCGACCGCTGCACGCGACAGAGCGGACATGGGCTCGCCCTGCGTACCGCTGATCATCACGCAAACTTTTTCAGCCGGGAAGTTCTTGATCTCGCCGGGATGAATCAAGACACCATCGGGAATCTCGATGTATCCGAGATCTTCAGCAATTTCCGACGCATTGTTCATGGAGCGGCCTACGAATGCGATCTTGCGCCCGTGCTCCCAGGCCATTTCAACGGCTAGCTTGATGCGATGAATCGAGGAAGAGAAGCAAGAGACGAAAAGCCGCTTCTTGGTGTGCGCGAACACTTCGTCGAACTTGCGGCGCACCGCTCGCTCGCTCGGGGTATAGCCTTTGCGCTCGACGTTGGTCGAATCCTGAAAGAGCGCCAGCACGCCCTGTTTGCCGTATTCGGCGAAGGCGTGCAGGTCGAATAGTTTGTTGTCGGTCGGTGTGGGATCGACTTTGAAGTCACCGGTATGAATCAAAACTCCGAGCGGAGTGTGAATCGCCAGCGCGACGCAATCGACCAGACTGTGTGTAACCTGAATCGGATGTATAGTAAATGGGCCGACTTTGAAGCGCTCGTCGGCATGCATCTCGCGCAGGTCGGCGGCATCGAGCAGGCCGTGCTCATCCAGTTTGTCTTCGAGCAGCGCCAGCGTGAATTCGGTGCCCCAAACGGGTACGTTTAACTCCGACAAAATCCATGGCAGGCCTCCAATGTGGTCCTCGTGGCCATGGGTTAGAATGATGCCCTTGACGCGCTGTCGGTTCTCGATCAAATAGGAGATATCGGGCACGACAATATCCACGCCCAGAAGTTCGGATTCAGGGAACATCAGGCCCGCGTCGATGACGATAATGTCATCAGCCCACCGGATGGCCATGCAGTTCATGCCGAATTCGCCAAGGCCGCCGAGGGGGATTACCTGTAATTTTCCAGTTGGCATCGTTGAAGTTTGATCGTAGCACAGGGGGGTGGGCTTAAATCCCCCGCTTACGACTCGTCGGTTAGGCTAAACTTGTTCGGGGCGTGCTCGGTGGCTGGTCGAGAATCGACCAATTGCATCCAAGATAGAAACAATGGCTTCAAATCAGCAGAAATCGCGATTGCTAAGAGGGGTTGAACTCGCGCTGCGAGGTGGCTTTCAGCGCGCCTACCAGACCGTAAAAGTCGATCCCGACCGTTTTCTGCTGCAACTGCGCGCCGGATATGGCTTGCCTATTGCAGACTTTCGCGGAGTGTACTCGCTAGACGTCGAAACTCTGGACGATCTCTCAGCAAGAATTATTCGTGGCGGCACGCGCGTTGCGGCTCTCGAAGGCGCGGGTTTGGGCATCGGCGGGATGGTCACCATCGTCCCCGACTTGAGCATCCTGGCTGGCATTACGCTGCGAACGATCCAGAAACTTAGCCTCGTGTACGGCTTCGAGTACAACACCGATGAGGAATTA